>Ga0233425_10008095_pt1 | contig 14228 bp, 8 predicted proteins | sample Watercolumn_Towu_2_FD_181712 | JGI IMG/M metagenome (GOLD analysis project Ga0233425, IMG submission 181712) | Freshwater microbial communities from Lake Towuti, South Sulawesi, Indonesia - Watercolumn_Towuti2014_140_MG | ecosystem: Environmental > Aquatic > Freshwater > Lake | place: Indonesia...
GAAACAAGATAAAATCTCTTTAGACAATCCCAATCTTTTTTATGCTTTGAATCCAGAGGAGATAAACACGGGAAGTGTGCGAGAATCTTTTGCAGTCAGCCAGTTGTCGGTCAACCACAGCATTTCGTTACATAAAACCGCAGATTTTTTGGTTGATGATAAATACATCATAGAAATCGGAGGCAAGGGAAAAGGAAGGGAACAGATTAAGGGCATAGAGAATTCCTATATTTTCTCCGATGATTTGGAAGTCGGGCACAGGAACAGGATTCCTTTATGGATGCTAGGATTTTTATATTAAAAACAACCCAGTACCAAAAGGTCATGAACTTTAGCTTAAGTATCAGGTATTCGTGCACCTATCAGGCTCAGACTGATTCGCGGTATCTTTAATTTCTGCGTTTCCTGATGTAGTCTCGAAAGCCCACAACTTTTTCGCAAACTTAAATCCGGTTTGTAACAAACCTTCAACCCTCACCGTCACATCCAAAAAAGTTAAAATTTATACGTAATTGTAAAAATAATTTATCATGAAATCAGTCAAACAAATCGTATTTATCATTTGCGTACTCTTATTGGTAGCTGTTTGGACATTCTCACGTGCTCAGGAAGGCGCAAAGAAAGGGTTGATTACGGAGGAGCGCCAGCTTTCATCCTTTAATGCCGTTGATGCCGGCGGTGCCCTCGAAGTCACTCTTCAAACCGGGCTAGTCCAACAGGTGAAGATAGTAGCTGATGCAAATATTATGGATAAGATCGTTACCGAAGTCAAAAATGATGTTCTCTATATCACTTCAAAGGACCTGAAACTCAGAAAAAGCAGTGAGGATATTAAAGTATATGTGACATCGGTGACTTTAAAAGCCCTAACCGCCCATGGAGCCACTGAAATTAACTGTGAATCGCTGATAGAAGCCGAAGAATTCAACCTGGATGCAAGCGGCGCGTCTTCAGTAGATATGAACCTGGATGTCAAACTACTGAATACGTCGGTTTCAGGCGCATCGGATGTGACTTTATCAGGAAGGGCTGTGGAACATAAGGTCCACGTGAGCGGCGCAGGGAGTCTTATTGCAAAGAGCCTTGTGACTGAAAATGCGGATTATCTGGTGGAAGGAGCCAGCGATGCATTTCTGAACGTCACCAAAAGCCTTACGGGCGAAAGTAAAGGAGCCAGCGAAGTCAAATATATCGGTGACCCGGAAACCAGCCTTGTGACTAAGAACGAAGGTGACGATAAAGAAGTATCAGTTGAATGGTCGGAACCATATAAGGATTCCACCAAGGTCAAGATTGCCGGAATCGATATCGAGGTTTACGAAGGCGATGATTCGGTGAAAGTTGTTGTCGGCGATCGTGAACTTTATATTGATGAAGATGGTAACGTAAGCTACGACCGCACAAAGAAAGTCAAGTTTAACGGGCACTGGGCGGGATTCGAAATGGGATTGAACGGATATTTTAATCCCGATATGAACATGAGCTTTCCGAAAGAAACGGAATACATGGATTTACAGATGACCAAATCATGGGCAGTTCATCTTAACTTATTCGAACAGAATGTTGCCTTCACAAAAAACAAAAAGCTGGGAATGGTCACCGGTCTCGGGATCAACTGGAACAATTACAATTTCAGCCACGACACGCGGCTCAACGCGGACTCTTCCGAGTTAATGGGTTTAATTGACAGGGATATCAGCATCAGGAAATCAAAGCTGACTGCATTTTATTTCGACATCCCGCTGTTATTCGAATTCCAGACCAACCAGTATATGCGGAAAAACAGCTTCCACTTTGGAGCGGGAATGGTGATGGGCGTGAGGCTATCGTCGCATACCAAAAAGTATTATGACGAGTGGAACAAGGATTTCAGTGTAACACAATATGACCCGGCATCCGGTGCATACGAGGAAATTTACACCTCCACCTCTCCCAATTATTCGATTGCTACCGAGTATGACGACTTTTATATGAATCCGTTTAAATTCGATGCAACCGCCCGCATCGGATGGGGTTTTATTAACCTGTTCGCAACCTATTCGGTAAACACTCTGTTTAAAAAAGACAAAGGACCGGAACTCTATCCATGGACGGTAGGGATAACGTTAGTGAGCCTCTGAATCGGGTCATCGGACAGACTGGAATAATTACTGCTAAAAGCACAAGGAAAAGAAGACTTCCCTGTGCTTTTTTCATTTTAGCAATGATGTGATTTCGGCTTTGAACCAAAATTAAATTTCAAAAATAAAATTTGATTTTTTCATTCAACCTTTTATAATTTTGCTCAATCATCATCCGGGTTTTTACTCAATAATTACTTAAAACCCAATAAAAAATAAGGCATGTCAGGACACAGCAAATGGGCAACCATCAAAAGGAAGAAAGGCGCGCTGGATGCGAAGCGGTCGAAGATATTTTCGAAAATTATCAAGGATATTACGGTAGCAGTAAAAGAAAGTGGTCCCGATCCTGACGGTAATCCGCGATTGCGACTTGCCATTGCTAACGCCAAGGGAGCCAGCATGCCCAAGGAAAATATCGAAAGAGCAATAAGTAAAGGGAAAGACAAGGATGCCGCTTCGATTTTGGAATTGACCTATGAAGGCTATCTTTCGCATGGCATTGCAGTTTATATTGAATGCACTACCGACAACCAGCAAAGAACATTAAGCAACGTCCGCGCGATATTCAATAAATACAACGGCAGCCTTGGAACCAATGGTTCGCTCAGCTTTATGTTCGAACGAAAGGGGATATTTACAGTTCCTAAGGGCAAACTAAACACTGAAGAGTTCGAACTCGAAATGATTGATGCAGGCGCTGAAGATATTGAACTGGCTGATGATTTCTTCAGCATTACAACAGCAAAAGAGGATTTCGGAAGAATGCAGAAAAAACTTGAAGAACTGCATGTGGAACCTGAAAGCGCCGAATTGCAAAGGATTCCGCATGAAACAATAAAATTATCCGATGAAGATGCAAGGAAAATCCTTCGGGTGATCGAAGTATTTGAAGATGATGATGATGTTCAGAAGGTGTTCCACAACCTTGAGATTTCGGATAAGATGATGGCGGAAATGTGATGAACAAATCGATTGAGGCGATTAAGTTGTCTCCGGAGAACAATCTGTGTATCCCGTAATGTGTGCAGGGGGATTCGAATAAAACACAAAGGCTCGTGTCAATATCTTTTTCCTGGTGATCTGTGCTAATTTATTTGCCTGTTTTGCCTGAAGCAATATTTTGTCAAGACCTTTGTTTATTCCTGCTCCGACCTGAGTATTCTAATGAGTTCTTTTATTTGAATAAGCCTGAGAACGGGTATCAGAAGCGCAGAACCGATCAGCATAAGCAACAAGTTGATTTTCCATTCAAACGGTAGTCGCATAGTTAACAATCCAAGAAAGACTACGGCTGCTGCAAATACCATTAATGTCAACAGAAAACGGTAATTAATCCTGAAACGGAAAATTCGCTGAGCGACAATGACCTGTGCAATTGCGGTTAAGAACTGGGAAGCCAGGCTTGCGAATGCCGATCCTGTTGCCTGCATTTCCGGGACAAGGATGAAATTGATCAGCAAGCTTAAAAGTACTGAGCCTCCGGCAATGATATTCAGTTGTTTCATGTTCCCGTTTGCAGTAAGCAGCGTTCCGAAAACGTAGCTTGAAGCAATTGCAATAAAACTAAACATAAGCAGGCTGAAGATGAGTGCAGATTGTCCGAGCCTCCCGGTATAATTCGCAACCGGCTCAATTTCATGGATAGGGTAGAGCCATGCCATCACTTCCCTGCTGTAAAAAAATGAAGCCAGCGAGGTGATGATACTGACCGTGAAAAGCAAAGAAAAGGAAAGCCTGACCAGGCTTTCGACAGAAAGTTTTTGCTTCAGCATACGGGCAAACAAAGGAAGTAACAGCACGGCAAACAGAAACGCGATCATGCCTGCCGCATCGAGCAACCGGTACGCCTGAGCATATATTCCTGCCTGGACATTGCCGGTGTTTTCAGGCAGCAACCGCTCAATGAGTACTGAATCGATCCGGTAATAAATCACCATCAGCAGTGCCAGTAAAGCAAATGGGGTGCTCTTTTTCAGGATCATCAGAATGAACGGAGGATTCCAGGAAAGCCGGCGGAATGAAGCCTGCCTGATAACAATGAAGAAAGCAACGAGTGCAGATAATCCGTAAGCTGCCGTTTGTGAATATACAAACCATTCAATTCGGAATGTTGAGTTTGTTACGTTTCCCCACAGCAAAACACTGCAGAACAGGATCATCAGCAGCCGGTCCAGAACCGAAAGGAAGCTGTCGGTTTTGAACATCAGCAATCCGGAAACATTCGACCGCAAATAGAGTACGAATGATTGCAGGAACTGGTTGAATACGATCCAGGCAAGCAATTCAAACTGCCGGGCATTATAACCGATGATCAGTCCCACTCCGAAAGAGACGATAATATAAATCGCCAGTAAAAGGAATTTAAGAACCAGTATGCTCGACAGATGCTTGTTCAGCAGCTGGCTGTTCTGAGCGATATTGCGGTTATTGAAATTGGTAATCCCGAAGTCGAGAAGTATGCTGAAAAGGAAAGAAAAATTCAGGATGCTGAAGTAGAAACCGAAATCCTCCGATCCGACAGCATTCTGAACCGAGCGGTCAATCCCGAGAACCCAGAACGGCTTGATCAGAAGGTTAAGAAACAACAGCAGTCCCAGGTTTTTCAGGAATTTTTTCTGCATTCTTTCGTTTTAATATACTTTTGCAAATATCCGAATATTATTTTCAATGCAGGAGCGGATCATAACATGCTTTACTTTTGAACGAGGCTGAAACACGTAAAAATATTGAAACTCCCGGAATCACTGTTGAGAATTTTTTTGATCTCCTGATCGGAGAACTGAAATTAAATCCCGGGTTGAGGGGATATTACCGGTTTATAAACAGCGAATCACAATTTCAGTTTCGCAAAGCCTATTTTATCCAGCGGCTGCAATACATTGCCGATCATGTAACCGACAAATCCGCATCGATATGGGACTGCGGTTCTGGATACGGGACCACGTGCTTGTTTTTAAGCCTTAACGGATTCAGGACGTTCGGCTCTACCCTGGAATATTATTTCAAAGAAATTCCAAACCGGAAAGAGTACTGGAGCCAATTCGGGAATATTGACCTTTTCGTCACCAACTACGAAAACATTTACGATTCACATCCAGACGAATCATCCATTGATGTTATTATCCTCCAGGATACGCTTCATCATTTAGAACCCTTACAAAAAGCACTTGCTATATTCAACCAGGTACTGAAGCCGGATGGAAAAATAATTCTTGTTGAGGAAAATGGTTCCAACCTGGTACAAAATTTAAAACTCCTTGTAAAGAGGGGCAACCGCAGGATAATCGATTATTATGACGAAAACCTGAAAAAGCAGGTAATAATGGGGAATGAAAACATCCGCGGTTATCACTCCTGGGAAAAGGAACTGTCAAAGCAGAATTTCAGGATAATCCATAGCCAAACAAGCTACGTGCGACTGTTCCCGGCATTATTTTTCACACAGGGCAATGCAGGAAATATTGTCAAGAAGGAACAGAAAATCTGGAAATCAAATCCTTTTCTGAAAAAGTACTTTTATTTCGGAATCAACATGATCATTGAAAAACAGAAATGAAAATTGCCGTCAATACACGCCTGTTGCTTCCAAACAAACTGGATGGAATCGGGTGGTTCACCTATGAAACGCTGAAGCGGATTACAACACAGCATCCCGAACATGATTTTTTTTTCCTTTTTGACAGGAAGCATTCGGAAGAATTTATTTTTTCCCGGAACATCGAACCGGTCATCGTTCATCCCCAGTCGCGTCATCCGCTGCTATGGTATTTGTTTTTTGAATGGGGTGTTCCCGCAGCATTGAACAAGCTCAAGCCTGACCTCTTTTTATCGCCGGACGGTTGGCTGTCACTCCGAACGGAAACTAAGTCCGTAACGGTAATACATGACCTGAATTTTGAAACCTATCCGCAATTTCTTCCCTTTCACGTAAGGAAATATTACAAGTATTTTGTTCCGAGGTTCGCCCATAAAGCCGAAAGAATTGCAACGGTTTCCGAATTTACGAAAAGTGATATTGTTCAGAAATATGGGATATCCCCTGAGCGAATCGATGTCGTTTATAACGGTGCCAACGAAAAATTCGTCCCTTTAACTGCAGATGAAATATCGGGAACAAGGCGAAAATACACTGCGGGGAATCCGTATTTTATATTCGTCGGAACCATTCATCCGCGAAAAAATATGACCAACATGTTCAGGGCATACAATCATTTCCGAAGGAATCACGCTTCAAATGTGAGGCTGTTGATTATCGGAGAAAAAAAATGGTGGACATCTGATATCCGGAAGGCTTATGAAGAAATGCGCTACAAGGAAGATGTAATCTTTGCAGGAAGGTTGGGAGAGGAAGAGCTTCACAGGGTGATTGCATCCGCGTTAGCCATGATATACGTTTCTTATTTCGAAGGTTTTGGTATCCCGATTCTCGAATCCTTCTACTGCGATGTACCGGTTATTACTTCCGACTCGACATCGATGCCAGAAGTTGCCGGAGATGCTGCATTGCTGACGGATCCGTTTTCTTTTGAGTCGATCAGCGAGGCAATGTTCAGGATTTCGACGGATGAAAAGCTCAGAAAATCATTGGTCGAAAAAGGTCGAGTACGCCGAAAACTCTTCAATTGGCAGAAATCAGCCGACAAGTTATGGGAGACTATTTTAAAAGTCACCTAAACGCGGCATCAATGCGAGAATACTTGTCGAAAATCCTGATAACGGATTTTAACGCTTGACTTCAAGCCGGTAAAAAGTTATTTTTGAAATTCTCAAAAACGCAAGCAATGAAATTATCGGACATAATAGATTTTCTTGAAGGCATTTACCCGCTTCACCTGCAGGAAGAATGGGATAATAGCGGACTTATACTGGGTAATCCGGAAAAAAACGCAAGCAAGGCGCTTATTACACTCGATATCACCGATGAAGTGCTCCGGGAGGCTCTGGATAAAAACTGCAATCTTATCATTTCGCATCATCCCCTCATTTTTAAAGGTATCAAAAGCTTAACCGGGAGGAATGACACTCAACGCCTGGTTGAAAATGCGATAAAAAGTGATATTGCTGTTTATTGTCTCCACACAAACCTTGATAATTCACCTTCGGGCATCAATGGTTACCTGTGTGAAAAACTTGGATTAATCAACCCAATAACCCTTTTACCGCAGAGAGAAATTCTCAGGAAACTGGTTACTTTTTGTCCGCTCGAAGCAGCCGATAAAGTCCGGCAGGCACTGTTTGCGGCAGGGGCAGGGCACATTGGCAATTACGACAGTTGCAGCTTCAGTACCCAGGGAAGCGGTTCTTTCAGGGGATCGGATCAAACAAATCCTTATGTTGGAGAAAAAGGAAAACTTCACTTCGAGAATGAAATAAGAATCGAAACCGTTTATCCTGTCTACCGGGAAGCAATAATCCTCGATGCTCTGTTAAAATCACATCCGTACGAAGAGGTGGCTTATGATCTGTACAAACTTGAAAATGTATTTGCCGGAGCCGGTTCAGGAGTGATTGGCGAATACGAGGAGGCGGTTTCCGAAAAAGAATTTTTGAATCGCCTGAAAGAAGTATTCGGTACTAAAATAATCAGGCATTCCAGGCTGACCAGCAGGCTGGTCAGGAGAGTGGCTGTTTGCAGCGGATCAGGCAGCTTTTTGATTGACGAGGCAATAAAACAAGGAGCTGGATTTCTGGTTACTGCAGATGTCAAATACCATGATTTTTTCAAAGGAGAAGGTAAGATGGTGATTGCAGATGTTGGACATTATGAATGCGAGCGGTTTGCAAAAGATTTAATTCATAGCCTGTTAATAAAAAATTTTTCTACTTTTGCCGTCCTTGTTTCCGAAGCAGGAACGAATTCGGTTAATTATTTTTAAGTTAATAATTTATGGCAAAGAAAATAAAAGAAAGCCCGGTTGTAAAGAAAAGTAAAACGGTAAAAAGAAAAACTACGGATGAAAAACAAGTCGCAGAAAAGGTGGCGGCAAAATCAGTAGCACCGGTGCCGGGCAAAACGGAAGAAGAGGAAGAAATCACCATCGAGCAGAGGCTGATTGCCCTGTTTTCGCTTCAGCAGATCGATTCGCAGATCGATAAGATCAGGATCGTTCGCGGTGAACTTCCCCTTGAAGTCCAGGACCTGGAGGATGAAATCGCCGGACTTGAAACCAGAATCAACAATTACAAGGAAGAGGTCGATTCGATGAAGAAGCAGATTGCGGAGAAAAAGAATTCGATCAAGGAAAGTGAAGTTATGATTAAGAAATATGAGCAGCAACAGAATGACGTAAGAAACAACAGGGAATATGATTCGCTTTCGAAAGAAATAGAATTTCAATCGCTTGAAATTCAGCTAAGCGAAAAAAGAATCAAGGAATTCACGTTCAAACTGGATACTATTACCGAGGAAATTGATAAATCAAAGGTCATCCTTGAAGAACGTCATAACGATCTTCTTGCAAAAAAAGGTGAATTAAATGATATTATTTCGGATACTGAAAAAGACGAAAATGATCTCATTCAAAAATCATCGGAGCATCAAAAATACATTGAGGAGCGGCTCCTGAACGCTTACCAGCGTATCAGGAAAAACGCGAGGAATGGTCTTGCTGTGGTTCACATCGAGAGAGATGCCTGCGGAGGTTGCTTCAATAAAATTCCACCGCAGTCGCAGCTTGATATCCGCATGCACAAAAAAATTATCGTTTGTGAGTACTGCGGAAGAATTATCGTGGATGAAGCCATTTCAAAGCTCGTTCTCAAGGAGAACTAATAGGCGATTTGTTCGTAAGAAAGAGGGGTAAATGAATTACTCCTCTTTTTTTTATTTTTACGTTCGACTCAAATAAAATATGAGTATGCAAAGGGTTCCAATCATATTCGTCCTGATGTGTTCGGCTTTATTGAGTTTCAGCCAGTACCGTTACGACTTCAATCAAAATTGCAGAAATGCATACAATGAAATAATCAATTTAAAATTCACCGCTGGTAAAAAACTTATTGAACAGGAAAAATCAGCAAATCCGGGTAATAATATTCCTTATTTGCTGGACAATTATATTTATTTCCTTACTGTTTTCATTGCAGAGGAAAAAGTAACCTTCGACAAGTATGATGATTTAAAGGACAACCTCATTGACCGGCTTAAAGAAGGAGATAAAAGCTCACCTTATTACCGCTACTGCCTTGCACAAACTTACCTTCAATGGGCGGTAGCAAGAGGAAAATTCAAGGAATATGTGACTGCTGCGCTCGAAATCAATAAAGCATACAGGTTATTGGAGGAAAACAATTCAGAGCATCCTGATTTTCTGCCAAACCTGATCAATCTTGGCTTGCTTCACACCTTTATTGGAACCATTCCTGACAACTATAGCTGGGTTAAAAAACTGATTGGCATTGAAGGAACCATCGATCAGGGAGTGAACGAAATCCTGAAGGTTCTGAATGCATCACTTACAAACAAAGAAATGAGCCATTATAAAGCAGAATGTCTTTTCTATCTCAGCTTTATTCAATCCAACCTCTCGACCAACAAACAGAAAGCACTTGATTATATTAAATTGATCGAAGCAGATGCTACGAGTTTGCGAAGTCCTCTGGCAATTTATGCTGTATCTCAGATCTATTCCGATAATGGATTGAACGATAAAGCCATCGAACTTCTGTTAAGCCGACCTGCGGGTGATGAATACTTCCCTTTCTATTTTCTCGATTATTTGACTGGGCTGGCTAAACTTCACCGGCTTGATCCTGATGCTGATAAATATTTCTTTAAGTTTGTGATCAATTTTAAAGGAATTAATTATATCAAGGATTCTTATCAGAAACTTGCCTGGTACTACCTGGTAAATGACAATGCAGCCAAATACAAGGAATACATGGCTAAGGTACTTCAGTTTGGTAATTCAGTCATTGACGCAGATATTCAGGCAGAAAGGGAAGCCGAAAGAGGTGTGGTTCCAAACGTATATCTCCTGAAAGCACGGTTACTTTTCGATGGCGGCTATTACGACAAAGCCCTGATCGCAATAACAAGCTCCAAATCTACATCGTTCCTGGTTAACTCAAGAGATTCCCTCGAATTTACCTATCGCATCGGCAGAATATATCACGAATGGGGTAAAACCGACAACTGTATAGAATTTTATAACCGGACCATAGAAAACGGCTCTGCGTCACCTTACTATTTCGCAGCTAATGCAGCATTGCAGCTCGGTCTGATCTATGAAAGCAAGAAAGATTTTACTAAAGCCGTCCATTATTACGAACTTGCACAGTCGATGGAAAATGAGGAATACAAAAACAGCATCAACCAAAAGGCAAAAGCCGGGGTGCACCGGATTGAAAGCCAGAAATAAAGCATTCTTTTCCTCCTTATATTTGCTGAATTAAACAACCAGGCTGTCAGAATAGTCCGGTGGCTGAAATTATTTTCCCAAAATACTTGACAAACAGACTGAAAATTCATATCTTCGCAAGTCTTATATTTCAGGTTGAAATTCTTACATTAAGCTTGCACTCAATGCAAAAATTAATATACTCTAACTCCTACCATTATGAAAAAGATTTTTACACAGTTATTTTTCGGGTTTATTTTATTGATGTGCTCGAATTTGGAGTTATTCAGCCAGACACTTGATTATGGCGATGCTCCTGATCCCACGTATCCTACCTTATTGGCTTCAAACGGAGCCAGACATACTGCTTCCGGACCGAGGCTCGGTGCAAACCGCGATACTGAAGCAAACGGACAACCGAATGCAACGGCGACCGGGGATGATATTAATCCTCCCAGTCTCGATGATGAAGATGGAATCTGGTGGCCATTTAACTTTGTTCCTGGTCACGGTAATACCATTCGAGTTACAGTTTCCGGAGGTTCTGCCTACCTGAATGCATGGATGGATTTTAACATTGACGGAGACTGGGCTGACGCAGGTGAAAAAATTTTTAACAACGTACTGTTGACTACAGGCACAACTGATTTATCAATGGTTGTTCCGGTTAATGCTTCATTGGGCAACACATTTGCCCGTTTCAGACTAAGTACCGTTACGGGTTTGACTTATACTGGTGCGGCTTCCAATGGAGAAGTGGAAGATTATATGGTTACTATTCAACCTGCAGAATGGATGGATTACGGAGATGCCCCGGATCCGCTTTACAGAACTCTTGCAGCTTCAAACGGCGCAAGACATGATTTAACAGGTCCTGACAACTGGATGGGTAATACCAAAGACCTTGAAATGAATGGACAGCCTGATGCTGGTGCCACCGGAGATGACATCAATCCGATCGGAGGAATGGATGATGAAGATGGAGTTGTACTTAACACACCCTTGATTCCTGGACAGATGGCTACTGTAACAATTACAGTTAATATGCTTGGACCAATTCTTCAGGGCTGGATCGATTTTAATGCTGACGGCGACTGGCTCGATGCAGGTGAACAAATTATCACTAATATCAATCCTCCGGCATTGATTAGTCAATACAATTTTAATGTTCCTGCCGGCGCAACAATAGGTTACACTTATGCCAGGTTCAGGATCAGCACGATGAATTCTATCCCCAGCTTTGGTCCTGCACCAAACGGGGAAGTTGAGGATTACAAATTCTATATTGGAGTACAGGAGCAACTTGATTATGGTGATGCACCGGATCCAAGCTATCCGACACTGCTCATTAACGACGGGGCAAGGCATACGAATACCGGATTGTGCATGGGGGTTCTTATTGATGTTGAAAACGACGGTCAACCGAATCTTAATGCCACCGGCGATGACCTGAATCCTTTCGGATTCGATGATGAAGATGGTATCTGGTGGCCTTGTAATTTTGTACCTGGACAGGCTAATACAGTTAAAGTGATGACCAATGGCGCGGGATACCTCAATGCATGGTTCGATTTTAATATCAATGGCAGCTGGGCTGATCCGGGAGAACAAATTTTTACCAATGTAGCCTTAAATAATGGAACCACAGATCTTACTGTAAACGTTCCGATAAATGCAGCCACCGGAACAACATTCATGAGGTATAGATTCAGTACACAGCAAAATTTATCCTATACGGGACAGGCTGTCGATGGTGAGGTTGAGGATTATGAAGTGATACTCGAAGAGGCTCAGCTCAGGGATTATGGCGATGCCCCTGATCCTACATATCCTACACTTGCTGTAAATAACGGGGCACGACATGCCCAGGGACCTCCATTCGGGGTTTTCATGGGTGGCTTGGTTGACTTTGAAATGGATGGTCAACCTGATCCTTTTGCAAAAGGAGATGATAACAATCCACCCGGCGCAAATAATGATGAGGACGGAGTTGTATTTAATACACCTCTGATACCTGGTGCTCCCGCCCAGGTAACAATAACCGTTTCCATTACAGGTGCTGCACTTCAGGGATGGATTGATTTTAATGCAGATGGTGACTGGATGGATCCAGGAGAGCAAATTATCACCAACTATGTGCCGGCTAACCTCATCAATGTTATTGCCTTTAATGTACCCATCAATGCTGTGATCGGCAATACTTATGCCAGGTATCGTTACAGCACGATGGGAAATCTCATGCCTTACGGCGGTGCACCAAATGGTGAAGTGGAGGACTACCAGGTCACGATAAGTACTTTGATAACGGATACTCCCGTCGATCCTGATCCGAACGGTTTATACACACAGAATGAAATTTCTATGGCGTTGCTGCCGGGAGTTCAACCCGGTGTACCAGCTGCGCTGCTGGCTGCATATAATGATCAGCCTTATCCCGGTGGTCCCGGATTGGGGATTGCATACAGCAACGACGGTGGCGCCACCTGGAGCAATACCCACCTGACCTATCCTCCTGATCCGTACGGTGGCGGAACCTTTTTGGATCAATTCGATCCGACTGCGACAGCTGATGCAAATGGGAACATCATTGTCGGACATATTTCAACGGATTATGACTGGGTCAACGGACCTGCCAGCGGTCTTTATGTCGAAATTTCATCAGATGGAGGAGCTACATGGTCGGGACCCATCGCTGTCTGCACAGATGGACCTCCGGTCGGGAATCCTGATCCCAATTACCGGTTCAACGACCGTTGTCAGATTACCTCGGATATAAATTCGTCGAGTCCTTATTTCAACAACCTGTACATTGTCGAAATTAAGGACCGGGGATGGAATAATCCATTGTTACAAAGCGATATTTATTTTTCAGCTTCAACCGATGGTGGCTTGACATGGAGTCCACAAGTCATTCTCAATGGCGCTCAAAGCAGCCTGGCTAATATGCCGGTTCCAGCAGTTGCTCCTGATGGTACAATTTATGTCTGCTGGATGGATTATAATGTTCAGACAGGCGGAATTGGAAATATATATATGGATATTTCAACCGATGGTGGTTTGAGCTGGCTTGCCAATGATATTTTCGTCAGGGCTGTTAACCTGCCACCAATCCGTTTAAACGGAGGAACAGATAATTTAACCAAAGGAGCCGCCGTTTTGGGTGTTTCACCATTTAATTCCCAGGAAATATACCTGACCTATGCCGAACAAAACATGATTGTTATGGATGAAGCTGACATTTATTTCATCAAATCAACAAATGCAGGAATGACCTGGTCGATACCAAAACGAGTAAATGATGATATGACTGTAACAGATCAGGTTTTGCCGTGGATGGATGTCAAGCCAAACGGGATCATTGATATTGCCTGGTACGATCGCAGGAACGACCCGGCTGATCTCAAGTGGGACGTTTACATTGCGATAAGTACCGACGGCGGCAATTCGTTTGGTGCAAACCAGATCATAACCAATACCAGTTCATCAACGCCCAATACACCTTCAGGTTTATGGATGGGAGAATATTTAGGTTTGGTTACTGATAATGATTATGCATACCTTACATTCTGCCAGGCACTGACAGATGTGAAAGGCGATATTTATTTCGATAAAATCCAGAATCCTGTATCTCATATAATGGATTATGGTGATGCACCGGATCCAAGCTATCCGACACTGCTCATTAACGACGGGGCAAGGCATACGAATACCGGATTGTGCATGGGGGTTCTTATTGATGTTGAAAACGACGGTCAACCGAATCTTA
>Ga0233425_10008096_pt1 | contig 14228 bp, 9 predicted proteins | sample Watercolumn_Towu_2_FD_181712 | JGI IMG/M metagenome (GOLD analysis project Ga0233425, IMG submission 181712) | Freshwater microbial communities from Lake Towuti, South Sulawesi, Indonesia - Watercolumn_Towuti2014_140_MG | ecosystem: Environmental > Aquatic > Freshwater > Lake | place: Indonesia...
GGACGTCGCGACGCGGGCGATTCGCGATCTCACCCCGGGTTACCAACATCCCTTCACGGTCAGCGGGGAGTTCACTTTCGACGTGGCACCCGACGGCAAGGCCGTCGGGGTGACGATCAACAGCACCCCGCCACCGTATCACGGTCATTTGAACAACGACGTCTATCTGGTGCCCACCGATGGATCGGGGGCGCTGAAGAATCTGACGCCGGAGAACAAGGGGGATGACTCCAACCCGCAGTTTGCGCCCGACGGTCGCTCGCTGGTTTTCAAGCGACTCGAGACGCCCTATTACAACGGCGAGTTTCAGAAGCTCTGGCGGCACGACCTCGCCACGGGCCGCAACACGCCGATCACCGACCATCTCGACACCTCGATCGGCGACGTGGTTTTTGGCGCCGACGGCCGCACGCTCTGGGTCACCGCCGAGGACAAAGGGGTGGTCCCCATCTTCCGGGTGAACGCCGACGGCAGCGGGCTCACGGCGGTGCACCGGGCGGGTTCGGCCGGCAACCTCGAGGCGGCCGGCGGGACCCTGGTGTTTCTCCACACCACCGCCGCGCGGCCCGATGAGCTGTTTGCCCTCGATGCCATCACCGGCGCCGTGCGGCCGTTGACGAAATTCAACGAGGCGCTCCTGGCCCGGCTGGAGCTGGGGCGCAGCGAGGAATACTGGTTCGAGGGGGCCGCGGGCGAGCGGGTGCACGGCTGGTTGTATTATCCGCCCGGGTACGATTCGCAGAAGACCTATCCCCTGCTGCAGCTCATGCACGGCGGCCCGCACACGATGAACCGCGATAGCTGGAGCTATCGCTGGAACGCGCATGTGATGGCGGCGCCGGGCTACGTGGTCACCTGGGTGAATCGCCACGGCTCGACCGGGTTCGGCGAAAAATTCTGCCAGAGCATCCTCGGGGCCTGGGGCGACCAGCCGCTCGAGGATATTCTCAAGGGGACGGATTTTCTGCTCAGGAAATTGCCCAATCTCGACCCGAAGCGGATGGCGGCGGCGGGCGGCAGCTACGGCGGCTACATGGCGGCCTGGGTGGCGGGTCACACGGATCGGTTCGCCTGCCTGATCAACCACGCGGGAGTGAACGATTTCATCACGCAGTACGGAGCGGACCTAACGAGCTTTGGCTTCACCCAGGTGCTCGGCGGCAAACCGTGGGACAACCCCGAGGGGATGCAGCGCAACAACCCGACGACCTACGCGAAGAACTTCAAGACGCCGATGCTCATCATTCACGGCGAAAAGGACTATCGCGTGCCGTACGTCAACGGCACCGCGCTCTACGGCATCTACCAGGCGATGGGCCTGCCCGCCCGCCTCGTGGTCTTTCCGGACGAAAACCACTGGATTCTCACGCCGCAGAACTCGATCTACTGGAACTGGGAATTCCAGAGCTGGCTGGCCCGTTATCTGGGCGGCAGGGCTCCCGACAAGGAATGGCTCAATTTCGAATCAAAGGCCCAATAATCGAAGTGAAAAACCTTCGGGCTAGAGCGAAGCCTCGCTAGAACTTGATGCGGAGCATGGCCCCGAACCAGTTCGCGTTGTAGTCCTCCGGGCCGCCGTCCAGAATGATGGCGGTCGGCAGGGCGGTGGCGCCCGCGGCGCCGAGCGCGACCGGCGCACCGTCGAGATTCTGATAGTGCCAGTCGCGAATCGTCATCTGCTGGTAGCGATAGAAGAAGCGGAGCGATAGGCGTTCCGTGAGCGGCACCGTGAGGTTGGCATCCAAGTAGTTCAGGTTTGCCACCTGGTCCGGAAAGTGGTCGCCGGCAAAGGGCGCATTGGCCACCGTCACCGCCCCACCGGGGGTGTAGGCATAGCGGATTCCGTTGTGGCCAATCGTATAGGTGTAATCGAGGTTGAGGCTCACCCGGGCGAATTCCTGCTTCACCCCAATCCCAAGCAAGTGATTGCGATCGGTGATGGCTGCGGTCCATGCGTTGACCAAGGGGAAGAGTGGTCCGCCGGGGGCCGGCGCGATCGCGGCGGCATTTGCCGGAGTGATGGTGCCCAGATTCGTCACTTGCCCGATCAGTGCGCTGCCCGAGCCGGCGATCGAGGCCTGATCGTAGCGGGCCTGTTGAAAGGAGTAGAAGGCGTAGACGCTGCGCTTGGGCGATGGTTGGTAGTTGAGGTCGACGTTGGCGGAGCGCTGATTCTGTTTGGTGCGACCGTAATCGGAGTTCGGGAAGTCGGCCTGGCTCCACTGCAGCGAGACCCCGGCATCGAGGTCGGGCCGCAGCATCGTGTCCCACCGGACGTTCACGACGTGGCGATCGCGATCGGCGAGATCGAACTTGCGGAAACCATCGTTCATATGGACCGCCCAGCTGGCGATATTGCTGCCGACCGCGGTGGGCATCGGGACAAGGGCGCCGCTGACAAACTCCTCGGAGGCGTGCGAGTGATACTTGTCACCCCGGCGGCGGCCCAATTCGTAGGAGACGCGAACGGTTGAGTTCCCCAAACCGCGATTGACGTAGCCGACCGTGAGTTTGTCCTCCCAGGTGCGCTTCCGCTCCCGGTGCTCCCGATCGAAGATCTCCCGTTCGTAAGCGGCATTCACTGAGGACGCCCTGCTCAACTGATAGTCGGCGCTCGGGCCCAAGTTGTACTGTTTGTAACCGAAAGGAATACCCGCAATCGGCAGGTTGCCCGCCGTTGCGCTACTGGTGCCCATGAGAATGTATTGGCCGCTGCCTTCGTTGGCCAGCCGGCCCCACACGCCGGTGACTCCCTCCCAGGTCAATCCGCCACCTTGGTTGCCGGCCACATCGGGGTTGTTGTCAATGTAGACGGCCCTGGGGTTGACCGCGAGATACGGCTCGCTCTTGTTGTCGGCCTGGTAAAACCGGAATTTGCCTTTCAGGTTGAGGGCGTCGGTCGGATTGAGCGACAGGCCCAGGTTGGCGAGCCGCGTGTCGATTTTCGACGCGGAGTTCAGGCGGCTGAGTGAGCCCGTCGTGTCCCAGTTGCCGCCCGGCAGCAAGCTGACGTTGGCCAGGGTGATGTTCGGAATTGTCGTGTAGGGGATCAGGTTGTCGTCCTGGCGCAGGGTGCCCGCGGCAACCACCGCATTGAAATTTCCCCGCAGGAAACTCGGCAGCGCGCGGGTGTATTCGACGCGGGCGTTGTAGGCCTGATTGCTCGGGGCGAGATCGAACCGGCCTTGCGTGAAGGCGCCGGTGGCCGGCACCGTCGTCGTGCCCGCGGCGCTGGCGATGCGCAGCGGCTCCTGAAAGGTCACCGTGTCGATGTTGTTGCGGAAGAGTGAAGCGGACAACCGCACATTGAACGTGGTCACTGCGTCCGCGTACAGGACGCCGGCGAGCACATCCTGGGTGACGTGATCGATCGGCTCCGGAATATCGATCGGCGCGGTGCCGCCGCCGCTGCCCCAGACAGCCCCCAACGGCCGCGCGCCGACGCGCTCTTCGACGCTGTAGCTGACATACGTTTTCCAACGGTCGGACAGGTTCAGGTCGAGCCGTGCTCCAGCCCGCTTGCGCGTGAGACCAAGCGTGACGTGCGGCCCTCTAGCGGCCGCAGCAATGCTCGCATTGTCGTTGGGAATCGACGCGGTCCCGCCCGGCGTGAGTCCTGGCACCAGCGTGAGGAATCCCGAGCCAACCCCGCTCCAGAGCGAATGGTAGGTGGTGGTGTAAACCCGGGGTGTCTCGCTGAAGGAGAGTTTGACCTTCCAGGCGTCAAAACGCCCAAAATCGAGGCCGTAATACTGATCGTGACGGCCCGCGCCGCCTCCGGTCAGGTTGACGAAGTAACCCCCCTCCGGTTTTCGCATCTGCAGGCCAAAATTGTTCACGGAGGCGCCGTTGCCCACGTCCTGATACATCTCGAAGTCCGCGTTGCGCTTGTCGGCGTCGCCGCCGATGACGCCGAGTTCCAGCAGGCCGGAATACTCCCAGCCCGATGCCGTCTTCGCGAGCTCGTCCAAACGCGGCACGGCAAAGGGGAACTTGAAGAGTTGACCCGTCGGTGTGTGCCGGACGGTGACGGATTCCGGGTCAAGTGGCCGGGCAGCGGACGCGGACAGGCTCAGCGAATTGCCCAGAATGCTGCCCACGCCCACCGCCGAGTCGGCTCGCGGCACACCCACCGCTGGCGGGGCGAACGCCGCAGCAACGCAACTGGCAACCATGAGGAAGTAAGTCCGAGAATCAGTTTTCATTTGGGTTAGCGTTGGAACCGCGCACCGGCGGGATGATTGCTACCGTGGACTTGGGGATGGCAGTTCTGACACGACCGACCCAGGACGCGGGAATTCACGGCGGCGCCGCCGCCCAGAGACTGGCTCGCGTTGTAGAGCGTGGACGGATGTTGGGTGTTGCCGTGGCAACGCTGGCAGTTGAGCGGCCGCGACACCTGCAGCAGCTTCTCATTGTTGGAGCCATGCGCATTGTGGCAGTTGAGACAGTTCTCCCTGACCGGCGCGTGCTCCCAGATGAACGGCCCGCGCTTTTCCGTGTGACATGAGACGCACGTTTCGTTCACCGAATCGCCCTTGAGCAGCGGTCTCGTGGCGGAACCGTGCGGATTGTGGCAGTCCACGCACGTCATCTTGCCTTCCGGGACGGGCATGTGGGAGCGCTTGGCGAATTCGCCGCGCTGCTGCCGGTGGCAGCTGAAGCACGTCTCGGAAATGCTCGCGTTCTTGAGCAGGCCACTGCCCGAGAGATTCGCCATGGGATTGTGGCAATCGCTGCAGCTCAGCCGGTTCATCGCGTGCACCGAACCCGCCCAGAGGTTCCGCTGTCCGCCCTGGTGGCAGTTCATGCACATGCTGTTCTGCTTTTCCACCGGCGTGCCCCACTCGCGCGTAAAACTGATGATGGCGCCGCGGTTTGCCGGATTCCCCGGATCCTTCGCCGCAATGTGCTCGGATCCCGGTCCGTGGCATTTTTCGCAGCCGTATTTGTCCGATTCGTTTTTCGGATTCAGCTTGAACGCGTTTGCATGGACCGTGTGGACGAACTGGTTGCTGGATGCGATATGGCAGGAGGAACAGCGCGCGTTGCCGACATAGGTGAGGCCGGTATTCGTCGTCGCCGAAAGGCCTTCACTCGCTTCCGCCACGGGAAGCAGGACGCAACCGGCCGCCGCCATGACCAGAGTCCGCACTAACGGTGTGATTTCTTTTCTCATTTCGGTGTCTCCTATGGAGCCCTGCCTTCCGCTGGCCGCGCGAGGACCGTGCGGAGATAGTTGATCACCTGCCAGCGCTGCTCCTCGGTTAGCAGTTCATCGTATTTTGGCATCGGATTCCTGCCCGTGTTGAGTTTCCAATACAGCGCTCCATCGCTCTGTCCGGAAATCTGGGGCGCGGAAAGATCGTGTGGCTGGACCTTGAGGTCCTTGGCTTTCGGGCCGTCGCCTTTCCCTGTCGGTCCGTGGCAGGACAGGCATTCCTTCTCGTAAACCGCCTTGCCCGCCGCAATCGCGGCGGGGCTGTTGGAAACGGGGTTCTTCTTCGCTGCCGCCCGCGCGGGCGCGGTCCACGGTTGTTCTGCCGCGAACAAGACGGCAGCGGGAACCAGGGTCAACAGGCAGATTCGAGTGGTCATGGCGTGGTGCTTCATGGCTTCGTTGTTTCTTTCGCGGGCGGTGAGGCGGGAGGCTTCGGCGCGAGCGTCCGGACGTAGTTGATCACCGGCCAGCGCTCTTCGTCGCTCATGAGATCCTTGAACGTGGGCATCGGGCGGTGTCCCTCGGTCAGCTTCCAGAGCAACGCGCCGTCGCTCTGCTCCCACATCTTCGGGTCGGACAAATTCCCGGGGTGTTTGGACAGCTTCTTGGCGGCTTTGCCGTCCCCCTTTCCTTTCTCGCCGTGGCACGACAGACATCGCCGCTCGTAGGTTGCCTTGCCCAGCGCGAGCGACGTTTCGTTGGCGGGAATCGGGTTCTTGCGGGCTGCCGCTCGCGCGGGCACGATCCACGGGTCGGATTCCGCCGGGGGAGCGCCAACCGCCAGCAGACTGCTGAACAGAAGGACGAGCGGCAGGGGTGGTGGTTGCTTCATGACGAATTCTTGATCCTTACGAGCTGGGCGATGACGAAGGCATAAACCGTCCAGACGATGGCCAGCAGTGAGCAGATCGTGATCACCAGCCCAAGCGGCGCAGTGGGGGCCCAAAGCGCGGGAGCGAACGGGTCAGCTTCCGGTGGCACCTTGAGCGCACCGTCGAGCGTCGCCTGCGCACTGACTGCCGCATACTCAGCCGGAGATTTGATTTGGGCGATGACCCTGAGCTTGCCCTCCGGACCGCCGGGGAGATCAGCCGGGAAGGCCAGCGCCATGGTACCGTCGGCCAGCGTGTCATCCTCGCCCAAAGTGAGATTGCCGAACGTGCGGTTGACCTGCAGCACGACGCGCGCGCCTTCGAGCGGTTTGCCGGCCCGGGTAACCGTTGCGAGGATCACTTGTTTGCCTTCCTCCCTCCCGCTCGTGACCGAGATCTGCGCCGGAGGAGCGGGTGCCGTTGCCTCGAGCGCCATGACGCGGCTGGGCCCGACGGAAAGGCTCAACAGCAGGACGATCCCCCCTACTGTCGCCACGCCTGGAATGATCCCTCCCGGCGCGGGCCGCGGCGGAGGCGGGTCCGCCTCAACCTGCACGCCGATCCGCTCGGCGCCCACCTGTTCCACGCCCTCGACGGTCTCCCAAATCGAGACGATCGGGAAGACCTTGGCGAAGAGAGTAAATAGCAGCAGAAAGACCGCAAACGCTCCGGCTGTGATGGTCCATTCCACCCAGGTTGGTTCGTAAACCAGTTTCACTCCGGCGGCTTCCGCCGGAATGAAAGGAGTCAGCAGTGTGGGGACGACGATCAGGTAGCGCTTGAGCCACATGCCGATGTTGATCAGGATACAGGCCACCACCAAGCGGCTCAGGGAGACCCGGTGCGGGAAAATCACGGGGATCACGAGAAGCAACGCCGGCACGAAAAAGCAGCCGACGACGGTCAGCCACCAGAGTATCCCGTAAGAGCCGGGCCCCATCAGGACGTCCAGCAGGCGCCGGTCCACGGCTTCGCCCCCATACCACACGGTGAGGTACTCCGAGAGGGTGAAGTAGAGGTAGACCACCGTGAGCGCCATGAGCAACGCCCCGAGGGCGCGGAACTGGCGCATCGTGATGAGATTCTCGAGGTGATACACTTTCCGAAACACCACCATGGCCACAATCAGCGCGGCGGTGCCCGAGTAGATCGCACCGACGACGAAGTACGGCCCGAAGATCGTGCTGTGCCAGCCCGGGCGCAGGGTCATCCCGAAGATCCAGGAGACCACCGTGTGCACCGACACCGCAACGGGGATGATGATCACCGACATGGCGTGCATGGCGCGCTCCAGGTAACGCTTCTGCTCTGGCGTGTCTCGGTAGCCGAGTGAGAGCGCATTGTAGAGGCGCCAGCGCCAGCCCAGGGTCTGCCCGTTCGTCGTCTTCGCCCGCAGCAGGGCAAAATCGGGAATCAGCGCGACGTAAAGGAATGTGATGCTGCCGACCAGATACGTGCACACCGAACAGACATCCCACAGCAGGGGGGAATTGAGCCGTCCGTGGACCACGATGTTGAGAAGGCGATCAATGCGGCCCAGATCGATCAGGACCATCGGCGCGCCAACCATCAGGGCGAACACCGTGATCGCCTCCGCCACCCGAGTCACGGACCGGCGCCATTCTGCGTTGGTCACGCGCAGGATGGCGGAGATCAGCGTGCCGGCGTGGCTGATCCCAATGAAGAAGACGAAATTGGTGATGTATACTCCCCACGACACGTATTCGCGCATGCCGGTGGCCTCGAGCCCGCGGGCGAGTTGATAGACGTAGGCCAGCAGGGCCGCGGCGATCACGGCCAGCAGCGATCCGATCCAGATCCTCCCGGCCGCGCCGGGGGCGGCCATCGTTCGCTCCAGTTGCGTTGTCAGGCGTTGCGCCAGGCCGGTGGCCTCGAGTCCGGTGGGGGCGGCGGGCGAAGTCGTGGTCGCGTCCATCGTTCGGATGGTTCAGTGCTGCGCTGTTGCTTTCGGCGCCGGGTACATCCGGCCTCTCGGCGGCAGGTAGTAGGCCCGCGGCTCGGTACCCAAATCCTCCATGAAACGGTAACCGGCGCGCTCGCGCAGCATCTTGCTTAGCTGCTCGGTTTCTCCTCTTCCGTTGGTCACCGCATCCTCGAGTTGATCGCCGAAGTAGATGACCCCTTTCGCGCAGGCGCTGGCGCAGTGCGGCAGTTTGCCGGCCGAGAGCATCTCGGGGCAGAAATCGCACTTCTCCACCGTCCCGACGCGGCGCGGGAAGCCGGTTTCGGGCGAGTAGGCTGGCGTCAATTTGGCCGGGGTTTCCGGCCGGCCCCAGTTGAAGTACCGGCTCGAATACGGGCAGGCGGCGATGCAAAACCGGCAACCGATGCACCGCTCGTTGTCGATCAACACAATCCCGTCCTGCCGCTTGAAGGTTGCCCCAACGGGACACACCTTGGTGCAGGGCGGATTGTCGCAGTGAAAACACGCCTTGGGAAAAAAGTACGGTGCGGTCTCCTTCGCATCCTGCATGGTGAAGACCCGAATCCACTCCCGTTCCACCGGCGTCTGGTGCATCTGCTGGCACGATTCGGTGCACTTCCGGCAACCGTCGCATCGGGAGAGATCGACCACCATGACCCATTTGCGGCCCGCGATGCCCGAGCGCACCTTCGGGTCGCCCGGGGGCAGCCCCGGCAGCATGGGCGTCGCGGTACTACCCTGAACCTGAATCAACCTGCCGTCTGGCGTCAGTGCCGGCGTGGCTCCACAAACATCAGGATTGGCGACCGCACTCGCACCTTTCGTCGTGGAGGTTCCGGTCGCCGCTAGTCCGAGGGCCTGCAACGATTTTCTGAGAAAACTCCGCCGCGGAATTTGCATGGCGAGCAGCCCTTCGCATGTGCCATGCCAGCCCTGGTGCGACCGTGCTCGCTCCCCGCGTTCGCATCGTCCCACCGACTGCCAGCGCCTGCCAACTTGCCGTGCGCCACGGAGTTCCTGCAGGGACAAGGATCGTCATTCCGGCGGATCGTGTTTGGACTGCGCAGTCGGCCGGATCCCCTCCGGCGTCACACGCGCGTGACAAGTTTGGATCCGACGCGGGGATCAGCCGCCCCTCCTCTTCGCCTGGCACCGCTGGAATGGCCTCGACCATCGGGCGACGCCCAAGCCGTTCGCGCCGGTGTGACATCAAGCGCGGGCTTGTTCCTCTGAACGTGACACCAGCGCGCGCGTCGGCCGCCGAAGCGGAGCGTCAACCCCGGCTGCCGACACGAAGGACTCGCCTCCCGGCCGGGATTACTTCTTTGGCTCGACGGGCGCGGCCGCGGTCGGTGTCGCCGCGGTTGCCGGGGCGGGTTGCCAGAAGTAGCGGCCGGTCTGGTGGCGTTTCCACCGGATGAAGCCGGCCGCGGCCGCGAGCAGGAGCAGGATCAAACCGATCGCAATCCGTCGGCGCCGCCGGGCCGCCTCCTTGTCCTCGTAGGGATCCTCGAGCGAGCGGTGGGCGCCGGCCGGCAGGCGTGCGATCGCCGTGAGCGCCGTGCCAAACGGAATGTTGATGCGCACGCGGCCGTTGACGGCCCAGCCGTTGCCTTCGAGGAGTGGCCCCAGTGTGCGCTGGCGCAGCTTGAGCCAGGCGATGATCATCGATGGCCCGGAGATGAGTAGCATGATGCCGAGCAACCCCGCGGGCATCCAGACACCGAGGTTGACGAAGTTGGTGAAGATGGCGGCCAGGAAGCCGCCGATCGAACCGAGGGCGACCCCGATTCCGGTAATCACCGCGAGGTCGAACTTCTTCGGCGGTTCCGCGGGTTTGGCCTTGTCGACGTTGGCGGCCTTTTCCGCGGCGGTGGCGAGTTTGCCGCTCGAGGCGGCTTCGGCGGCGGCGGCGCGCTTGGCGACCTGCTCCTCGATCAACCGGACGAACTTCTTGTAGGGTGCCCAAAAAGCCTGCCGCACGCTAATTGGATTGTCGACTATCGCGGTGATCACCGCATCCCAATCGCGGCCCTGCCGATCGTAAAAGACGCCGTGGCGACCGACGAAAAGGAAATCGCTGTCGCCCTGCGTGAAACACGCGGCGACATTCATCGGCGCAGCGCCCGGTCGCGTGCAGGAGCAATACGCAAGGTAGGTTTTGCTCATCGCAGCGAGCGGGCTGGGCCCGTCGACGCGAATACAGAGCTCGGTCGATCGGCTGTCGAGGTACAGCGTGCCGGCCTGAAAAACCGCCCACCGGTCGCGCGAATAGAAATCGGCGAAGTTGACGAAATTGTGCAGGAGGGCGCGCAGATCGCGATGCAGGCGCGCCAGTTTTTCGACGGCGGAAATCGCGGCGAAACCTGGCGCCAGGGCCAGGTCCTGCGCCACGAGGGCTTCGAGGGCGGCGCGGCCCGGGCCGGCGAGGATCTCCGCGGCGCGGGCAGCCCCGAGCTTCTCGACCGCGGCCCCTGCCTTGCCCGCAAGCCAGGCTTCGTAGGGAGCCAGCCGGTCGGTTAACCCCTGCCAGTCCGCTTCACTCAGGGCGGTGCGGCCCGGACCGAAAAGGGGCGTCACCGCGTCGGCCTGGAGCCGCGCGAGGGCCGCGGCCCAGGCAGGGTTGACGTTTTCGCCGAGCGGCAGCGCGCGGCCGGCTTCGACGCGGGCCAGCGGAAAACCCGTCAACTCCTCGCCGGTGCGCCGCAGGTCCTTCGCTGCGATGCTGAGGTACTCGGCCTCGGGACGGTTCAACGCCGCGACCGCGCGCCCGTCGAACGCCGCCAGCCGGCAGCGCGCAAAGTAGTCGTCCACCTTGCCCCGAACCGCCGCGACCGCAGCCTGGGCGGCGGCGGTTCCGGGGCCCAAGGGACTGACGGCGGGATCCGCCTGCCGCGCCGCCCACGCGGAATACGAAGCGAGATCGGCAAAAAAAGCGGCGCATTGCTCCGCAGTCACGCCGATGGATCCGGTCCGGTCGGCCTTGCCGCCGGTGCAGGCGATGATCTCCTGAATGAGTTGCCGCACGCCGGCGTCCGGCGCCGCTTCCGGCGGGATGACCCCATCGCCGTTGAGCGGACTGGCCCCGAAGATCTTCTTGGTGTCACCCGCATCCGCCACGGTGATGGTGCCGGCGTCCTTCTTGCCGAGGTTGGCGAGAATCTGCCGGGCGGAGGCGAGCACCGCCTGACCTTCCGGCGTGTTTGCATTGAGGGAGCTGAGCGGAAATCCGTCGGTTCCGGCCAGGAGCACACCGACATCGGCCAGATGCGGCGCGGCCCATTTGATCACCGCAATCAATTCGGGCGCACGAATCCGGCCGTCACCATCGGTATCGATCAGGGCCAGCGTTTTCTCGTCGAGTTCGAGGCCTTTCACCGGGCAGGCGAGGGCCACCCAGAGCTTTTGATCGAGTTGTTCGAGCGCGAGGAGATCGGCCCCAGAAGTCAGTGCGACCTGATCGAGGCCTCCCGTCCGGAAGAATGTCCAGGCATGGGTGGTGGCGAGGGAGGACGACATGGAAGTGGAGGGATCTCGGGCGCGGCGCTGATCCGCGGCAAGTTCGTTTGGTGGGTAATTCTACGGCGCCGGACGCTGGAGTGTCAGCACGCATTCGAGATGTCGCGTTTGGGGGAACAGGTCGAACGGCTGGGCCATGGTGAGGGCATATCCGCCGGTCAGAAACGACCGCAGGTCGCGCATCTGCGTGGCGGGATCGCACGACACATAGACGACGGTGCGGGGCGCAAACGCCAGCAACTGCTGCAGAAACCTCCCGTCGCAGCCCTTGCGTGGCGGGTCGATGATGACGGCGGTTTCGGCCGGCTGGAACACGGGGTCGAGTCCGGCGAAAATCGCGGCGGCCTCGCCCGCGAGGAACGCGGTGTTGGCAAGGCCGTTGGCCGCGGCGTTTTCCCGGGCGAAATGCACGCTGCTCGCGCTGATCTCGATGCCGGCGACGCGGGCGAAGGCCGGGGCCGCCGAGAGCGCGAACAGCCCGCTGCCGCAATAGGCATCCACGAGAAAACGCGCGCCGCCGGACGCGGCCTGCTCCCGCACATGGCGGGTGAAGGCAGGCAGCAGGAACGGGTTGTTTTGGAAGAAATCGCGGGCGAGAAAGCGCAGCCGCAACGTGCGGGCGACGGCCAGCGGGGTGTCCTGCGCGATTTCCTCGGTGATTACCGCGTCGTAATCGGTGGTCACGCAGCCGCCCGCCTCCCTGAGCAGCAGGGTGGCCCCGCGCCGAAAGCTGCCGGCCCGGGCCCGGATTTCCGCGCGCAGCGTAGTCAGCCGGGCGTTGATCGCCTCGGTCGCGATCGGGCACTGCGGCACGTCGACCAGATCGAACCGCGTGCCTTGCCGCAGGAAACCGATGGGAAAGCCCGCGGCGGAACTTGGTCCGGTGTCGGCGGCGAGCTCCGCACCGGCCGCCGTGTATCCGCTGCGGTCGGCGCGGCGTGGCGCGGCAAAGTGGGGGGTGATCTTCGTGCGGTAGTGATATTCGCGCGGCGAGCCAACCACCGGCGCGACCGGAAAACCGGCGAGGCCCGCGAGATGTTCCAGCAGCTCGGCGACCTGCCGGCGTTTCCATTCGAGCTGCGCCGGATAGGTGAGGTGCTGGTACTGGCAGCCGCCGCAACGCCCAAATAACGGGCAGCGCGGCGCCACGCGATCCGGCGAAGGCCGCAGCACCTCGAGCAGATCGGCTTCGGAGTAGTTCCGGTGGTTGCGAAACACGCGCGCCCGCACGCGTTCACCCGGCAGCGCGAAGGGTACCATCACCACCCAGCCCTCGCCGTGGTCCTCTCCATTGGGGGTGGCGGGCGGCGCGGCCGTCTCGAGCCGGATCCGCCCGAGACCGACCCCCAGGTTGGTCAGCTTGGTGATCTCGAGTTCGAGTTCGGTGTGGTACGCGAACGGCCGGTCGTTGCATTTTCCCTTGCCCACGAGCAAGACGGAACACACGGCGACCTTGGTCGCGAGGAAAAGGTTTTTGTCTTTTTGGGGTTTTCCGGTGTTCCCTGGAGGCGGTGGCCGCGCCCGAGCAGATCTCCAGCCTTCAGAATCCGCGCCTCAAGCGGTTGGTGCGGCTGCGCGACCGTCGGGCGCGCGACGAGGAGGGTGTGTTCCTGATCGAGGGTTACCGGGAAATCCGCCGCGCGCTGGAAAAAGGCGTGCGACTGCAGGAGCTGCACTTCGCCCCGGCGTGGTTCCTCGGCGAAAACGAGCCGGCGCTGCTCGCCACGGCGGAGGCGGCCGGGGCGCGCCTGTGCGAGCTCGGGAAGGAGGCCTTTGCCAAGGTCGCGTATCGCGAGCGCCCCGACGGCCTGCTGGCCGTGGCCACCCAATGGAAACGCACGCTCGACGATCTGGTTCTGCCGGCCTCGCCGTTGCTGCTCGTCGTCGAGGGCATCGAAAAACCGGGCAATCTCGGCACCCTCCTGCGCGGAGCGGATGCCGCGGGGTGCCACGCGGTTATCGTCTGCGATCCGGTGACGGATATCTTCAACCCCAACGTGGTGCGCGCCTCAACCGGCGTGCTGTTCGGGGTCCCGCTGGTCGTCGCGGAAAGCCCGGCGGTCCACGCCTGGCTGCGGCCACGGGGAATCCGTATCGCCGCCACCACGCCGGCGGCGGAGCGCCGGTACACCGAGGCCGATCTGCGCGGTCCGCTCGCCGTGGTGATGGGCAGCGAGCAGTACGGTTTGAGCGAGTTCTGGCTGCAGCACGCCGACCTTCCCGTGCGCATTCCGATGGCCGGCCAGGCCGACTCGCTCAACGTGGCGATGGCGGCGATCATCACCCTCTTCGAGGCGGTGCGGCAGCGGACCGGCGGGTAGTCCGCCGGCCGTATTTCGCGGCAACTTCCTACGGCATGGGTCCGGCGAAGAAGGACGTTGCGCGGCGGGGACGGCACGTGCCAGCATCGTCCGTTGCCCATGACCGCCCCTGCTGGAGCCAACCCCCGCGACGTCACGAATCCCCGCATGATTGGGGCGCGACCGCCTGACCACCGCAGTCTTCGGGGAAGGATGGGCCCTCGTCGCGCGGGCGGGCGATTCGTTCGTGCCAATTTGCGGGGTGCGGGCACCTCGCCTCCTCGGTGCGGGGTTTTTTGCGACGTGCACCTTGGGATCTGCGTCACGCCGCCCGCGGAAACCGGGAACGCCGGGTTGAGCCGATGAGCGCG
>Ga0233425_10008097_pt1 | contig 14227 bp, 12 predicted proteins | sample Watercolumn_Towu_2_FD_181712 | JGI IMG/M metagenome (GOLD analysis project Ga0233425, IMG submission 181712) | Freshwater microbial communities from Lake Towuti, South Sulawesi, Indonesia - Watercolumn_Towuti2014_140_MG | ecosystem: Environmental > Aquatic > Freshwater > Lake | place...
GTGGGCCGGAAATACGTCCGGCTCGTAGTTGAGGAAGGGGTTGTGGTTGTGTTCATGAGCCTATCATACCACTTTGTGACGCCAGCGCACAACTCGGATTCTGTTCAAGATGTTCGTGGACGGTACAAAATTCCTGTTGATGCGGCTGGCTCGTCCTGAGCTAGACCCGCCGGTGAATGGCAGCGCCGCCAACCGCTACCTGATAGGCGGCGTGCTGGATTTCGACCGTTTGTTGGAGAGCTTCCAGGCGTTCATGGCCGAACATGGCGTGCGGTTGTTGCGCAGCGCAGCCAGCGGCCGGCCGCTCGAGATCGCCGGGCAGTATCTGTTGTTGAGCTATTTGAGCGCCGTGTTGAGCAGTGTGAGCGGACTGGTGACCATCGAATCGGTGTCGGCGGCTGGCGAGGTGGACCTGCTCGTGTTTCATCAGGCCCGGCGCTTCATCATCGAGACCAAGATCTGGCTGGGGTTGGCGGCCTATGCGCAAGGACAGGCGCAACTGGCCGCCTATGTGACCACCGCCGGTCTGGAAAAGGGCTATCTGGTGGTCTTCGATGAGCATCTCGCCGCCAATCCGCTGTTGGCCGAGCAGGGCCCGGTCTTCGAGCAGAGTATCGCGGGGAAATCAGTTCGTACCTATCTGGTGGCGGCAGCGTAGATGCGCCAAGAGCACGACCTGACCGCCTATCGTGACCGCTGTGCTGACGCTTTTGCCCAGGCGGCGCGTGCAATAGAGCCGATCCACGAACACCTGCTCCAGATGGCCGGTGTGACCTTCCGCCTGCGCGTGGCCGGCCCCACGTTGACCGAGGCCACGCTCCCCGCGCTGGCGCACCTGCCGGCCGGCGACCCGTCCGGCCCGACCGTGACCTTCGACCTGTGGGACACGGCCGCGACCGGCGTCCTGCCCCCGCGGCCGCCCTTCACCACGGCCGACTACCGCCGCTACGGCCAGCGCGCCGTGGCCCACAACGCCGCGGTGTCGCTGATGGTCGCGCCGACCGTGCCCCTGCTTTTCGCCTATGACCGGACCGCTCGTCACGGCTTCTTCTGGAGCGAGGACGCGACGCAGCTTTCGATCTACGAACGCGCCGCGCCGCTGCAAACCCTCTTCCACTGGGCGCTGGCCGAGTTCGGCTGGCAGATCGTCCACGCGGCGGCGGTGGGCACAACGGCGGGCGGCGTGCTGCTGATCGGCAACACCGGCGCGGGCAAATCCACCACCGCGCTGAGCTGCCTGGCCGGCGGCGGCCTGCGCCTGCTGAGCGACGACAAGTGCCTGGCCCGACTCGACCCCGCGCCCCAGGCGTTCGCCGCGTTCAGCTCCGGCAAGGTCAAGGCCGACATGCTGGAACGTCTGCCGCACCTGCGCGGCCGGCTGCAGGGGTGGGATAATCACGTCAAGGCGGGCAAAGGGCTGGTCTTCTTGCATCCCGACTTCGCCGACCGGCTGATCACGAGCTTCCCGATCCGGGCGCTGGTAGTCACCCAGGTGGCGCATCAGATCGAGCCGGCGCTGCGCCCACTGCCGCCAGGGGAAGCCTTCCGCGTCTTCGGCCCCAGCACGGTGATCTGGCTGCCCGGCGCGGAGGCGGAGAGCTACCGCTTCACCGCCGAGCTGACTCGGCGGCTGCCGTGCTATCAGCTCGACCTGGCACAGGAGCCGGGGCGCAACAGCACGGCCATCCTGCGGCTGCTCGCTGGCGGGTAAAGTGTGATATACTCTGGGCGAGGAGACCCGGCCATGCTCAAACCGTTGCCTATCGGCATCCAGAGCTTCCGCAAGCTGATCGAAGGCGGCTATCTGTATGTGGACAAGACGCGCTGGATCTACGAGCTGATCCGCAACCCGTCGGGCGTCTACTTCCTGGCGCGACCGCGGCGCTTCGGCAAGAGCCTGCTGATCTCGACCCTGGAGGAGGTCTTCCGCGGCAACCGGCCGCTCTTCCGCGGGCTGTGGCTCGACGACCAGCCCTACGACTGGCAGCCCTTCCCGGTCATCCGCATGGATCTCAGCCTCTACTGCGCCGAGAACGCCGAGCACCTCAAGCTGGTGCTGGCCGAGATGCTGGGCGAGCTGGGGGAGCGGGCGGGCATCGCGCTGGGGCCGGGCGACTACCTCAAGCGCTTCCGGGAGCTGATCTGGCGGCTGGCGGGCGACGGCCGCGTTGTGATCCTGGTGGACGAGTACGATAAGCCGCTGCTCGATCAACTGGACGACCTGGCTGAGGCGCGCAAGGTGCGCGAGGTGCTGCGCGGCTTCTACGGCGTCATCAAGGGCATGGACGCCCACATCCGCTTCGTCATGCTCACGGGGGTCAGCAAATTCAGTAAGGTGGGCGTCTTTTCGGGGCTGAACAACCTGGAGGACATCAGCCTCGACACCCGTTTTGCGGCCTTGCTGGGCGTGACCGAGGCGGAACTGCTCGACCACGCGGCCGGCTACCTGGCGCACATGGCCGAACAGGAACAGGTTGCCTTCGACACGTTGCTCGCGCGGGTGCGTCACTGGTACAACGGTTTTTGCTTTGCCGCCGATTGTCAGCCGGTCTACAACCCCTTCTCCTTGTGGCTCACGCTCAGCCAGAAGCGGTTCGGCAACTTCTGGTTCGACACCGGCACGCCGACCTTCCTGATCAACTTGATCGAGCAGCGCGGCTACGACGTGCGCGAGCTGGATCACCTGGACTTGAGCGACCTGGCCTTCAGCGCCTACGAGTTGGACGAGCTGCCGGTCGTGCCCCTGCTCTACCAGACCGGCTATTTGACCATCAAGCACTACGATCCAGCCAGCCGCCTCTACCGCCTGGGCTACCCCAACTACGAAGTCGAGCACGCCTTTCTGACCTATCTGCTGGCCGCGTTCACGCCGGCGGACGTCGGCGCGGCCGGCGCGGAGGTGTGGCGGCTGCGCGAGGCGCTGCGGGCGGCCGACTTCGATCGGATCTTCGCCATCCTGCGCGCCTTCTTCGCCAGCATTCCCTACGATATCCAGATGCCCCAGGAGCGCTACTACCAGACCGTCTTCTACCTGGTCTTCCGGCTGCTGGGGCTGCAAACCGGCGTGGAGGTGCGTTCCAGTCGGGGCCGGGCCGATGCGGTCGTCGAGCTGGCCGAGGGGGTCTTCATCTTCGAGTTCAAACTGGAAGGAACCCCGGCCGACGCGCTGGCCCAAATCCGGCGGCAGGGCTACGCCGCGCCGTACCTGGGCAGCCCCAAGCCGGTCTACCTGATCGGCGTGCGCTTCGACCTGACCCAGCGCACCATCGCCGCGTGGGAGGTCGCGCGTGGGTGAACGCATCTCGGTGATCATCCCGGTTTATAACGGCGAGCGCTTTCTGGCCGAGGCGATCCAGAGCGTGCTGGATCAGACTTTGCCGCCGGATGAGATCATCGTGATGGATGATGGCTCGACGGACGGCAGCGCGGCGGTTGTGGCGCGCTGCGCGGCCCAGAGCCGGCTGCCCATCCGCTATGTGTTCCAGCAAAATGCAGGCCCGGCGGCCGCGCGCAACCGCGGGCTGGACTTGACGTGCAGCGAGATCATCGCCTTCCAGGATGCGGATGACTTGTGGACGGAGGGCCGCCTGGCGATCCAGGTAGGGCTGCTGGCGCGCCATCCCTCCGCTTACGCCGTGATCGGCCGCACCCGGTTCATTTACGAAGACACGGTGCCTGCCGGATGCGCCGCACTGTCGCCCCACTGGTTTCTGGGGATTCACAGCGGCCTGTACCGCCGCGCCGCTTTCGAGGTGGTGGGGCCGTTCAACGCCAGCCTGCGCTATCACGAAGACATTGACTGGTTTCGCCGGGCGCGGGCGGCCGGCCTGGGCATCCTCCCGCATGAGGATGTGGTGCTGCTGCACCGCCGCCATGCCGGCAACATCACCAACGACCACGCAGCCCTGCGCCGGGAGTTGCTGCACATGCTCAGGCAAGCGCCGCGGGGCCACGCCGCGACCGCCGAGTCCCTGCTGGCTTGGTTGACCGACGGGATTGCCGATCGGCTTGAGGTGGAGTCACCCTATGTTCGCGAGTGGGGCGTCAGTGTGGTGATACCGGTCTACAATGGCGCACGTTATCTGAGCGAGGCCATCCAAAGCATGCTGGCGCAGACAGAAGCGCCGCGGGAGATCATCCTGGTGGATGACGGCTCGACCGACGACTCCGCGGCCCTGATCCAGCGATTAGCCGCAACAACTACCATCCCGTTGCGTTACGTGCACCAAGCCAATCAAGGCACCGCCGCGGCGCGCAACCGGGGCATCAAGCTGGCGGCCGGCCCGCTGATCGCGTTCCTGGATCAAGACGACCTCTGGCTGCCCGAAAAACTGGCCCGCCAGTGCGACCTGCTCCGGCGCCAGCCCGCGGCGGGTTACAGCATCACGCAGGTAGAGTCATTCATGGACAATGGTGGGCCGCCGCCGGCGTGGCTGCGCGCAGGTTGGCTTGCCGAGCCGCAAGCGGTCTATCTCCCAAGTAGCCTGCTGGTGCGTCGGAGCACCTTCCAACAGGTCGGCGTCTTCGACCCCACGCTGCGCAACGGCAGCGACATAGACTGGTTCGCGCGGGTGCGCAGCGCCGGGGTTGCCGTGGCGATCGCCTCCGAAGTCCTGGTGCGCTACCGCATTCACAGCGGCAACCAGTCGCAGTTTGCGCGAGAGAATCAACGCGAATACTATGAGATTGCGCGCAGAGCACTCCAGCGCAAACGTTTACAAAACGCCGAATCAACGGAGTGAATGGTGATACACCACGGCATCAGCGCCATCATCCCGGTCCACAACGGCGAGCGCTACCTGGCCGCAACGATCCGCAGCGTCCTAGATCAAGCCCTGCCCCGAACGAGATCCTCCGTCAGGAGTATCTGCCGATACTGCACGAACAGATCGCACAGCGCCGCGCGCAGGCTGGACAAACCGCGGAGCAACCCGCATGACCGCCGCAGACCGGCCGCCCATCTTGATCACCGGCGGCTGCGGCCGCATCGGCCTCCTGCTTGGCCCGCCATCTGGCCGGCAGCTACACTTTCACACTGCTCGACCGCCGACGGCCGACCTTGGATTACCCTGCGTCCAGGCCGACATCGCCGACTTGGCGGCTATCCGCAGCCACTTCACGGGCCAGGATACAGTGGTTCACCTGGCCGCCGATCCGCGTCACACCGCGCCGTGGGCAAGCCTGCTGCCGAACAACATCATCGGCACGTACAATGTCCTGCAGGCAGCCCAAGAAGCCGGCTGCCGGCGCGTCATTCTGGCGAGCAGCCTCCATGCTGTGTTGGGCTACGGGCCGGAGGTGGTCGTGCGTGGCGACATGCCGCCGCGGCCGGCCGATCTCTACGGAGCCAGCAAGGCCTGGGCCGAGGCGTTGGGCCACGTGTATGCTCAAAGAGGGCTATCGGTGCTCTGCGTGCGCATCGGCTGACTGAAGGAGCCGGCGCGGCTGGCGCCGGGCGATGCGAACCTGGATTGGGTCATCACCCCGCGCGACCTGGCGCATCTGCTGGCCTGCTTGTCCACCATGCCAATTAGCGCCCAGTCCCAACATGTTAGCGCCGTGATCGTCGTCCGCAACGGCGAACGCTTCCTGGCCGACGCCTTGCAGAGCATCGCGCGCCAAACCCGCCCGCCGGACGAAGTCCTGGTGGTTGACGGCCAGTCCACCGACCGCACAGCCCAGATCGCCCAGGCGTTTCCCGGCGTCCGCTACCTGCTTCAGCCGGATCATGGCATCGCCAACGCCCGCAACCTGGCGATTCGCGAAGTCTCCGGCGAGTTCGTGGCCTTCCTGGATGCCGACGACCTGTGGACGCCGGACAAGCTGGCGGCGCAGCTCGCCGCCATGCTGGCCCAGCCGCACCTGATGTACACCACGACCTTGCTGCGCCTGTTCTACGATCCAGATTGTCCGCCGCGGCCCGGCTTTCGGGAGAAAGGCTTCACCCAGGGGATCGAGGGGCGCTTCCCCGGCACCATGCTGGCCCGGCGCGCAGTGTTCGACCGCGTCGGCCCGTTCGATCCCGCCTTTGCCGTGGCCTTCGAGGTGGACTGGTTTGCCCGCGCCCAGGACATGCAGATCTCGTCCGGCGTGGTGGAGGAGGTTCTGCTGCACAAGCGCATTCACGCTGCCAACATTTCCATCCAGCGCGAGCAGTTCCGCCGGGAATGGTTTGTGGTCATGCGGCGTTCGCTGGCCCGCAAACGATCCCGCCACCCCTCTGCCGAACATGCCGAACTCGATCTCCCGCAGCCCGCGGCAGCCCACTGACCTGACCGATAGCACCTTACCAGTCAGAGGCTTGCCCAGTGAGCAAGGATTGAACCGCCAACGCGCAAAGTTCGCAAAGACTGGCAGTTTTTTCTTGATGCTCTTGGCGTCTTTGCGGTTTTTTTCCCTGTTTGGTTTCGGCCTGTCCGGGTTAGGAACAAAAATGCCCTTGACCTCCGCCCAACAATCCCGCCTGGTCCTGTTGGCCGCCCTCGGAGCGGAGCAGCCCGACGCCAACGCGTTTGACCTGTGGCAGGCCAGCGTTGATCTGGAGGAGCTGCCCCCCGGCCACTTTCTGCTCCTGCCGCTCATCTATGCCAACCTGGATCAGAGCGGCCGCCAGCATCCCTGGCTGCCCCGTATGCGCGGCGTCTATCGCAAGATGTGGTACGCCAGCCAGGTCGCGCTGCGCTCGGCGCTGGCGATGGTCGAGGCCCTGCGGACGGCGGGGCAGCCGGCCCTGGTCGCCGGCGCGGCGGCCCTGGCCCACACCGTCTACCCGCAGCCGGCGCTGCGGCCGATCCTCCAGCCGGAGGTGATCGTGCCGGCCGCCGGGGCCGACGCCGCGCTCCAGGCGCTGCGCGGCCTGGGCTGGCGGCCGCAACCGGTCTCGCCCCACCTGGGCAGCCCGGCCTACCGCGCCTGGGTGGCCGGCCAGCGCTTTGTCAACAGCCAGGGTCAGGCGCTCTGGCTTGGCTGGCACGTCATGCCCCATCTGCCCTGCGCCGACCTGGACGCGGCGTGCTGGGCTGCGGCGACCGGGCTGACCCTCGACGGCCGGCCCGTGCGCACCCTCTGCCCGACCGACCACCTGCTGCGCGCCTGCCTGACCGCGCCGGAGGGTGGGCTGATCGCCTTGGCCGATGCGGCCTGGCTGATGCGCTCCGGGGAGATAGACTGGCAGCGGCTGGTGGAGATGGCCGGGCGCTTCCGGGCCGGTTGGCCGGTCTTGCGCGTGCTGGAGACCTTGGCCGAAACCGTGGGGCTGGCTGCGCCGCCGGCAGGCCGCGCCGCGCTGGGCCAACTGCCGGCCTTCTGCGCCGAACGACGGATTCCGAGGGGGCTGGCCGGGCTGGCGCAGCCGGGGGCGCGGCGGCTGCGCTTCTGGCGGCTGCTGGCGCGCTACCGGCGCACCGTCGCCTGCGCCGGCCGCGCGGCCGATCCGTTCAGCTTCGTCGCCTACCTGCAGCACACCCGCCATCTGGACAGCCCGTGGCGGCTGCCCCAGGAAGTGATTCGTCGCCTCGTAGGGTGAAAGACGCAAGAAGGCCGGCGTGGAGAACTACGTCAGCCCGGAACTGGAGGCGGATCGAGCGATGATCGAAAACGACGCCGGGGGCCGCAAGCCGAAGGAGGCGCTACCGAAGGATGCCGCGCACGTGCAGCCATGCCAGGATTTCCTCTACGATCTCTTCTGGCGAGTGCGCTTCGGTTTCGGCGATCACTTCCGGCGCAGCCGGTTCTTCGTAGGGGGATGAGACGCCGGTGAATTCGGGGATCTCCCCGCGGCGCGCCCGCACGTAGAGTCCCTTCGGGTCGCGCGCCGCGCAGGTCGCCACGTCACATTTGACGTAGATCTCGACGAAGCGTTCTTCCGGGATCAAGCTGCGGGCGAAGTCGCGGTCGCGACGGAAGGGGGAGATGAAGGTGCAGAGCACGACCGCGCCGTGCTCGAAAGCCAGCTTGGCGACCTCGGCCACGCGGCGGATGTTCTCCTGCCGGTCAGCCGGCGAGAAGCCCAGGTCGCCGTTCAACCCGTGGCGCACGTTGTCGCCGTCCAGGCGGAAGGTCTGGGCGCCCAGCGCAAAGAGGCGTTGTTCCAACAGCCGGGCGATGGTGGATTTGCCGGAGCCCGATAGCCCGGTGAACCAGAGCACGGCCGCCGCATGGCCGTTGCGCGCCTCACGCCGCGCCCGCGTGATCGCCGCGCCCTCCCACGCCACATCGCTCGAATGCGGCCGCGGCGGCTGGATCGCGACGCCGCCGTTCTGCGCCGCCCGGCGAATCATCCCGGCCGCGACGGTGCCATTGGTCGCGGGATCAATCAGGATGAAGCCGCCCGTGGCGCGGTTGAGCGCATAGGGATCGCAGCAGAGCGACTGGCTCATCGTCAGCGTCGCGCGGCCGATCTCGTTGAGCCGCAGCGTATCGGCCGGCTCGCGATGCAACGTGTCCACGTCAATCCGATAGTTGAGGCCGGTGATCTGGCCGCGCGCCTGGCGGGTGGTGTGCTGCACAATGTAGGTCGCGCCCAGCCGCAGCGGTTCCTCGCTCATCCAGCAGAGGGTGCATTCCAGCCGGTCAGCGACCAGCGGCAGATTATGGCGGCGGGCGATCATGTCTCCGCGGCTGATGTCCAGCTCATCGGCCAGGCGCAGGATGACCGAGTCTCCTGCGGCGGCCTCGGCCAGCGCGCCGCCGCAGGTCGTGATCTCCCGCACGCGGCTGGTCTGCCCGGAGGGCAGGACGATCACCTCTTCCCCCGGCATGATCGTGCCGGAGATGATCTGGCCGGCGTAGCCGCGGAAATCCGGGTGGCCGCGCACCGCCATCTGCACCGGGAAGCGGAAATCCACCAGGTTGCGCCCCGCGCCGATGTGGATGTGCTCCAGATGATGCAGCAACGTCGGCCCGTCGTACCAGGGCATGCGCTGGCTCTTCTCCACCACATTGTCGCCATGCAGCGCGGAGACGGGGATGAAGGTCAGGTCGGGGACGGCCAGCTTGCTGGCGAAGGCGCGGTATTCAGCCACGATAGCCTCGAAGACCGCCTGACGATGGTCCACCAGGTCCATCTTATTGACGGCGACCGTCACATGGGGGATCCCCAGCAGGCTGGCGATGAAGCCGTGGCGCTTCGACTGCGTCGCCACCCCGTTGCGCGCATCAATCAGGATGATGGCGAGATCGGCGGTGGACGCGCCGGTGACCATATTGCGCGTGTACTGGATGTGGCCGGGGGTGTCGGCGATGATGAATTTGCGCCGCGGGGTGGCGAAGTAGCGGTAGGCGACATCAATGGTGATGCCCTGCTCCCGTTCGGCGCGCAGCCCATCGGTGAGCAGCGCCAGGTCGAGATAGGGGTCGCCGCGGTTCTGGCTGGCGCGCTCGATGGCGGCCAGTTGGTCTTCCAGGATCGCCCGGCAGTCGAGCAGCAGCCGGCCGATCAGCGTGCTCTTGCCATCGTCCACGCTGCCCGCGGTCGTAAAGCGCAACAGGTCGCCAGCCATCAAAAGTACCCTTGCCGCTTGCGGTCTTCCATCGCGGTCTCCGAGCGACGGTCGTCGGCGCGCGTGCCGCGCTCGGTGACGCGCGAGGCGACCAGCTCCGCGATCACCTCGGCCACGGTGGCGGCGGAGGATTCGACCGCGCCGGTGCAGGTCATGTCGCCGATGGTGCGGAAGCGGATGAGCCGATTCTCGGCCGCCTCGCCCGGCAGCAGGGGCAGATAGGGTGAGACCGCCAGCAGCGCGCCATCGCGGCGGAAGACGTCGCGGCGGTGTGCGAAGTAGAGGGACGGCAGCTCGATCTCGCGCGCCTGGACGTACAGCCAGATGTCCAGTTCGGTCCAGTTGCTCAGCGGGAAGACACGGAAATGCTCGCCCGACGCTTTGCGGCCGTTGTAGAGGTTCCACAGTTCCGGCCGTTGATTTTTGGGATCCCATTGGCCGAAGCGATCGCGATGCGAGAAGAAACGCTCCTTGGCGCGCGCCTTCTCCTCGTCGCGCCGCGCGCCGCCGATGGCCGCATCAATGCGTAGCTCGACCAGCGCATCCAGCAGCGTAACGGTCTGCAGGGCGTTGCGGCTGGCGGTCGGCCCGCGTTCCTCGGCCACGCGGCCGCGGTCAATCGAATCCTGGACGGTGCGCACGAGAAGCTGTAGCCCCATCTGTTCCGCCAGATGGTCGCGGAAGCTCAGGGTTTCCGGGAAGTTGTGGCCGGTGTCAATGTGGAGCAGGGCGAAGGAGCTGGCAGCCGGCCAGAACGCCCGCCGCGCCAGGTGGACGAGCAAGATCGAGTCTTTGCCGCCGGAGAAGAGCAAGACCGACCGCTCGAACTGCGCCGCCACCTCGCGCAGGACGTAGATGGCCTCGGCCTCGAGTTGTTGGAGATGGGTGCGCGTATAGTCGCTCATAAGCACAAGGGCAGGCTCACTTCCCGAAGGAACCCGGCCTGCCCCTTCCGTTCGCTGATTCGTTGATTCGCTGATTCGCTGATTCGCCCTACCTATCGTTCAGCGCGGCCACGCCCGGCAGCACCTTGCCCTCCAAGAACTCCAGGCTGGCGCCGCCGCCGGTGGAGACGTGGGTCATCTTCTTCGCCACGCCGGCCTTCTTCACCGCGCTGGCGCTGTCGCCGCCGCCGATGACGGTCGTCGCGCCGCTCTCGGCCAGCAGCCGGGCGATGGCGAACGTGCCTTCGGCGAACTTCGGCATCTCGAAGACCCCCATCGGGCCGTTCCAGACGACCAGCTTCGCCGCCTTCAGCACCGCGCCGAACTTCGCCACGCTCTGCGGGCCGATGTCCAGCATACGCCAGCCGGCCGGGATCTTGTCCACATCCACGACCTGGCTGGCCGCTTCAGCGTCGAATTTGTCGGCGATGACGGCATCTACCGGCAGCAGCAGTTTGCCGCCGGCCTGCGCCAGGATCGTCTTGGCGGTCTCGACCGAGCCGGCCTCGACCAGGCTGTCCTGCATGTTGCAGCCCTGGGCGGCCAGGAAGGTGTTCGCCATGCCGCCGCCGATGATGAGGGTGTCGCACCTGGCGAGCAGGTTCTCAACCACGGCGATCTTGTCGCTGATCTTGGCGCCGCCCAGGATGGCGACGTAGGGATGCGCCGGATTGTCGGTCGCGCGGCCCAGGTATTCCAGCTCTTGTTCCATCAGGAAGCCGGAGACCGCGGGCAGGAAGCGGGCCACGCCTTCGGTCGAGGAATGCGCGCGGTGCGCCGAGCCGAACGCGTCGTTGACGTACACATCGCCCAGCGCGGCCAGCTTCTTCGCCAACTCCAGGTCGTTCTTCTCTTCCCCCTTGTGGAAGCGCGTGTTTTCCAGCATCAGCACATCGCCGGGCTTGAGCGCCCCCGCCAGCGCCTCAACCGCCGGGCCAACGCAATCGGGCGCCATCTGCACGGGCTTGCCCAGCAGCTTGCCGAGCGCCTCGGCCGCGGCCTTCAGGCTGAACTCAGGATCGGGGCCGCCCTTGGGCCGGCCCAGGTGGCTCATCAGCAACAGCGACGCGCCCTGGTCGAGCACATATTGGATGGTCGGCAGCGCGGCGCGGATGCGCTTGTCATCGGTCACGACGCCATCGGCCATCGGCACGTTGAAGTCCACGCGCATGAGGACACGCTTACCCTTCAGGTCAATGTCGCGGACGGTTTTCTTGTTCATCAATGATCTCCTTCTAATGCTTCGTCGAGACGGCGAATCAATTCCCGCGCCAGAGCCAGATTGTGTTCTGCCTTCTCCGCTGTGATTTCGACGGTTGATCCGGATCGGCGATAGAAGGTTGAGCGCCATAGAAACGTCGTCATACAATACATGGTAGATTGGAAAGTCAAGAAGCGGTCGTCCAATCTACCAGGTTGCCATGCTACAGCTTGCTCGCCATCAACGCGGCCAGATCCGCCGTGCGGACGCTGTAGCCCCACTCGTTGTCGTACCAGGTGACGACCTTGATGAAATCGCTCTTGTCCTTGCCGAGCACCGAGGTGAAGGGCAGATCCACGGAAGAGCTGTGGGGATCGCCCTTGAAGTCAATGGAGACCAATTGCTCATCCACGGCCTGCAGGATGCCCTTCAGTGGGCCGGCAGCCGCATCGCGGAACGCCTGGCGCAGCTCTTCAGTGGTGGTCGGCGTCTCGATCTGCGCGGTGAAATCCACGACCGAGACGGTGCTGGTGGGCACGCGCAGCGCGTAGCCGTCGAACTTGCCCTTCAGTTCGGGGATCACTAACGCCACGGCCTTGGCCGCGCCGGTGGTGGTCGGGATGATGCTCAGGGCCGCGGCGCGCGCCCGGCGCAGGTCGCTGTGCGGTAGATCCAAGATCTTCTGGTCGTTAGTGTAGGCGTGGATCGTCGTCATCAGGCCGCGGATGATCTTGAACCTGTCGTTCACGACCTTCGCCGCAGGGGCCAGACAGTTGGTCGTGCAGGAGGCGTTGGAGACGACATGGTGCACGGCATTGTCGTACTTGCTATCGTTGACGCCCATGACGATGGTCAGGTCTTCGCCCTCGGCCGGCGCGGAGATGATGACCTTCTTCGCCCCGCCCTTGGTGATGTGGTTCTCAGCGCCCTGGACGACCTTGCCCTTCTTGTTGACGCCGTCCTTCTTGATGGTGAAAAGGCCGGTAGACTCCACAACGATTTCAACGCCCAAATCCGCCCACGGCAGCTTGCCCGGATCGGTCTCCGTGAAAACCTTGATCGGCTTGCCATCAATCACCAACGCGCCCTCGGTTGCCTCGACCGTGCCATTGAAGCGACCATAGTTCGAATCGTACTTGAGGAGATGGGCCATTGTCTTCAGATCACCGATATCATTGAACGCGACGACTTCCAGCGCGCCGGGGTAGTAGTCCCGGATTGCCTTCAACACCTGCCGCCCGATGCGGCCAAAACCGTTGATACCTACTTTGACTGCCATTGCAGTGCCTCCTTTGAGATTCGCTAAAGCGCCGACAGGGATGCGCCGACGCCATTGTACGACAACTGTGGTACGCGGCGCGAAGTCCGCACAAACAAACTCAGTGTACCACATTGCTTTCAGGTTGTGTATGAGCTAAGTCACGTATCAGTGCTTGAATCCGATCGTCCGCTCCTGCGCCTCGAACCCGGCTTCGGCGGGGAGCCGGATTTCACCGAACTTCTCCTCGTACTTCGCCAGGTTGTCCTGCAGCGCCTTGAGCACCAGCTTGGCGTTCAGCGGGGTCATCACGATGCGCGTATAGACCTTCGCCTTCGGGATATTGGGCAAGAGCCGCGCGAAGTCAATGACGATCTCGGAAGGCGAATGATTGATGATGGCGAAGTTGCTGTAAACGGCCTCGAGATCGGCCGGCAACTCGATGTTGATCTGGGTTGGCTGAGGAACCGGTTGGGCCACGGCGACGCCTCTTTCTGCAAACTGCGCATGACTCGGATAGGACATCTCCAGTGTAGCCGATTTGCGGCCGGACGTCAATTGGTATCTCCGAGCAAAGTGTAAGCCAGCCGTCTGGCGATTTTTGCCGGTCTCTGCTATAATGTTATTCAAATTGGTGATTGGCTCCTGGATGACTCAGGCCAATCTGGAGGCTTTCGACGTGAATCCGACTCTGAAACGGAACGGGCTGGTCTATCTGCTCATCGTGGTCGCCGTAGCAGCCCTGTTCTATAGCGCATCCCAATCCACCGAACGCCCCCCCACAAAAGAACTGACTGAAATCGTTACGCTGATCGAGGCCGGCAAGGTGGATAAAATCTTGGTGGCAGGCAACCAGCTCCAGGTGCAGATCACGGGCGATAAACAGATTTATGTCGCGCACAAGGAAGACGGGGTGAATCTGACGACCTCTTTGCTGAAGCTGGGCGTCAAGCCGGAATCCCTGGCCAAAGTAGATCTGCGCGTCGCCCAACCCAATGATATCTCTACCTGGTTCACCATCGTCGGCACGCTGCTGCCGCTCCTGTTGATCGGCGGCCTGTTCCTGATCATCTTACGTCAGGCGCAAGGCTCCAACAACCAGGCGATGTTGTTCGGCAAGAGTCGCGCGCGCGTTTTCACCAGCGACAAGCCCACCGTCACCTTCGCCGATGTCGCGGGCGCGGAGGAAGCCAAGCAGGAGCTTCAGGAGGTCGTCGAGTTCCTCAAGGAGCCGCAGAAGTTTGCCTCCCTCGGCGCCCGCATCCCCAAGGGCGTGCTGCTCGTCGGCCCGCCCGGCACCGGCAAGACCCTGATGGCCAAGGCG
>Ga0233425_10008098_pt1 | contig 14227 bp, 10 predicted proteins | sample Watercolumn_Towu_2_FD_181712 | JGI IMG/M metagenome (GOLD analysis project Ga0233425, IMG submission 181712) | Freshwater microbial communities from Lake Towuti, South Sulawesi, Indonesia - Watercolumn_Towuti2014_140_MG | ecosystem: Environmental > Aquatic > Freshwater > Lake | place...
TAGGTATAGCAGTAGAGAATGCGTTCCTTTACCATGAGGTAAATCTCAGGAGAATTCACAACGAAAATGTCCTGGAAAATATCCCTTATGGAATTATTGTTATTAATAAAGATTGTAAGGTTAATATCTTTAATAAAAATGCGGCAAGGATGTTAAATATTCCTTCAGATGAGGTAATAGGAAAGGATGTTAAATATATTGGTTCATTATTTGCCAATTATCTCTTAAGGACATTAAAAGACAAGAAAACTTTTAAAAGAAGTGAGGTAGTACATCCTGTTACTCGTTCTACCTATGATATTAGCACGTCTTTGTTGTTGGATAATAATACGGAACTCGGCGCAATTATGATATTCTCTGATTTAAGCGACGTTAAGAAAATGGAAACGAAGATAAAGGATTTGGAAAACCTGGTAAATGGATATTTAGTTAGCTCTGAAAATACCATCCCTCCAGAAGTAACACAAGCTGTTACTAATTTATCAAAAAGCTGGTTTTCCGATCGCCACCGGTTAAAAATGGAACAAAATTCATTAAAATAAGCCAATAAATACTGTTTGTCTACTTATGAAAACTTCCTGAGCAAAAGCCTCCACATTTAATACAGGAAACCGTATCCATCTCAAAACGTAGCTCTTGTTCCTCGTATTTGCAGTACCTGTCGTCATAGATAACCAATACTAATATTTTTATTCTGGTTTTATATATTTGCGGAAGGACTTAAAATATCACACTTTCATTTTAAAACTAAAAGTATTAAAATAAAGCAACCCCATTAACCTAATAACTTCTACTATGAAATACATAGTACATTCGTCTCTTTAGGAGACTTCTCATGCGCAACTTTCAAGGCATAGACATTCTGTTATGGAATTCATTTATGGGGAAGGCATATTCCGTCAGTGACTGCTTTAAGGAAAATGGTATTGGCGTACTGGTCAGGGCATGTAAAAATGAAGGATTTAATATTGTCGTTGAAGACCCGGCCAGAATCGATTTTTACACAACATTTACTGAAAATGATCTTACACCACGACTATCTGAACTCTCTGCGCATATCTTTGGCAAGGGAGATATTGAAAACACCGTATCCATGAGAAGGGAGTGGAACCATCTCCAGGACAATCTCACCGAGATTATCAAAGAAAAAATGGAGAAATATATCGAAGGCCTTGCTCAAAATATCTGTAAGAATAAGGTGAAAGTACTCGGGATCAAGACCTGGCTTGGACATAGATTCGCATACTCTGAGAAGCTTGCTAAAAGAGTCAGCGAATTGTGTCCAAATACCTTGATAATCGCCGGAGGCCCACAGGTTAATCAATTCAAAACTCATGCATTGGAAAAAAGTCCTTTTGACTTTTGCATAGATGTTGAGGGTGAAACAACTCTAGCAAAGATTATTCACACAACCAGAGAAATGTATTGCCAGGGACGCACAAAATCTGAGGTAATAAAAAGAATTACTGAACTTGCCGAGGCTGGAGAGATTTTTAATTTGATTTACAAAGACGGTAACGGCACGGTGAAAGAGACACCTATTAAGAGGCTTTCTTTAAACTTAAAACCTTTCCCCCTCTATGAAAAGGAAGATGGAAAGGTAAATATCGCAGTAATCAATGAATCTTCTGGATGCTATTATGGAAAGTGCAATTTTTGTACGCATCCAAACATTACCGGCAGATACCAGGCACGGGATATCAACATAACCCTTGTGGAAATCAAGAAAACTATGAGAGAAATGGGTATTGGGCTTTTCAGATTTGCAGGCTCCACAACACCCGTTTCATTAAGCAGACGCATTGCCGATGCAATAACAAAAGAAGGGTTGACTCTTGAGTATTCAATGTTCGTTCGGGCAGAAAACAGGGCAAGAGAGAGAATAGATGAACTTATTGAAACCTACGAAAGAATAATACGTTCCGGGCTTAGGGCTGTTTTCCTGGGTGCTGAAGTAGCCGACAACGAGATACTTTCAAAAACCATGAGTAAAGGTAATTCTGTTGATGATATTTATTTTACCATTAAGGCCATAAAGCAGGCATCCTACAACCAAAAGAAACATCTCGATGTGGGTGTAAGTTTTGTTTATCCGTGTCCCATACCTTCTGGTAGCGGAATAACTCATGAGCAGGTTCTGGAAGAAAATTTGTCTTTTCTCCGCAAATTAAAAAGTGAAAATTACATGCCCGACTCTGTGTTAATAACCCCTGCTGCGCCTTTGCCTGCCACTGTATGGCAAATAGAACCCCTGAGTTTTGGATTTAATCTGCCTGAAGATTATCTTCAGACAATCTTACGTTATGAGTATGAACTGACGAAGGATCCAAGCACGTGGCCTGAACTGAACATCTCTTTAGAGGGAATGAAGTTCATGGATATGCTTAAAATGGCCGGGTTCATGGAGAAAAAGGTTAGAGAAATGGGTTATACGGTCAATGTCTCCGATGAACATTGCCTTGCAGCACGAAGCGCTGGATTTGTAGGTCAAATGGGTCTGGAAGAATTTAAAATAAAGAGCGATTTGGCGTTATTAACAACAGACTATGGCTTCCTTAGAGACGTTTATCAAAAAATAAACGAATACAGCCGTAAACTGGCAGAAAAAAACTTCCCTTCAACAAACAAAATATTTTTTGCGGAGGAAAAGCTTCATGATAACAAGGCGTGTTGTTATCACCGGACTCGGAATATTAGCCCCTAATGGTAATGGAAAAGACGCATATTGGGAGGCGCTAATCAACGGACGATCAGGTATAAAAAGGATTGCTTCCTTTGATCCGTCTCCATTCAGTACGCAAATTGCGGGCGAGGTAAAAGACTTCGATCCTTGCGATTACTTCGATCCAAAATTGGTCAAAAGAAGCGGAAGGTTCACCCACTTTGGTATTGCGGCATCGAAGATGGCTGTAGCAGACTCTGAAATTGACCTGAGAAAGGAGAACAGGGACAGATGCGGTGTGTGTTTTGGAACAACGATAGGGGCAGAAAACGATATATACGAAGGTCAGCACAGGAGATTCTTAGAGTCAGGCCCGAAAGCAGTAAGTCGCTTTACAGCCCCTGAATTTACACCTCACGTGTCGACAGGCTATATATGTTCGGAGTTGAAGATCACAGGGTCAAATTCAACGCTGTCCTCGGGATGCTCAACCGGGCTTGACGTTGTAAGCTGGGGCTATAAAATGGTAAAGAGGGGCGATGTTGACGTTGCAGTCGTAGGAAGTTCGGATGCCCCAATCTTCCCCTTTGCCATGGCCACCTTTTGTGCTTTGGGAATCCTCTCAAAAAGAAATGACGAACCAGAGAAAGCCTCCAGGCCGTATGATAAAGACCGCGATGGCATGGTTGTCAGTGAAGGTGGAGCAGCAATAGTGGTTGAGGAATTAAATCATGCCTTAAGCAGGGGGGCAAATATATACGCCGAGATTGCATCCTATGCCTCCACCTGCGAGGCGCAGGATGTTGTTAGGGTAGACATGAGCGGGCAGGCTCTAATCTCCGCATTGGAACAGGCATTGATAGCCGGTAAAATTCAAGGGGATGAGGTAGACTATATCTGCGCACACGGAAACGCTATACCCGGTTATGACATATCGGAAACAAATGCCTTTAAGGCATTTTTCGGGAATCATGCGTATAAAATACCCATAAGCTCTATTAAATCAATGACAGGCCAGGCCTATGCTGCTGGAGGCGGCTTCCAGGTCGTCGCTACAAGCCTTTGTCTAAAGAACGGGTTCGTTACTCCTACAATCAATCTGGACGTACCTGACCCTTTATGTGACCTGGATTACGTTCCTCATTATGCCAGGCGTTTTTCTCTGGACACAGCGCTAATAAATAGTCATAGTGTGGGCGGGACACATGCCGTTCTGGTATTGAGGAGATATTCTTAGGGATATAGATTATGTTTGCAAGCCAGGTAATATTCATTTTTATATTCCTGTTAATTGCTGGACATGGTGTCTTTGTACTCTTGAGAAATCCAGCAAACACTATTAACAGGAGATTTTGTATATTCACGCTTGCTATATCTCTGTGGATATTTTTTATTTTTTTCCTGCTCCAGACGAGAGAGACAGGTTTGGCCGCTTTCAGGCTGAAGTTGGTCTTTTGCGCAGCGATGTTTATTCCATCCACATTTTTCTTTTTTTCATCCGTTTTTCCTGATCGTGTAGAACTGCCCGTTAATCGATACCTGAGTATATTCTTCTTTGCCATAAGTTCCCTACTGGTGTTTTTTTCTCCGTACATTGTCGTATCTGTATCTTTTGTAAAACAACTGCCTCAAGCAAAATATGGTTGGTTATTTCCTGTATTCTGGTTTTACTTTATAGCCTGTATGGCATATTCCTTATATAGCCTTTATAGAAAAAGCATACGCTATTACGGCATAAAGAGACTGCAGGTTCAGTATTTATACTTTGGGGTAGCAGCATCCGTACTTCTGGGAGCCATCACAAACTTCCTCTTGCCGGTAATTGGTATATGGCAGGTCGAGATGTTTGTGCCCTTAGTTTCTATTCCTATTCCCATAGCTGTTGCATACGCTATCGTAAAATACCACCTCATGGATATCAGCGTAGTAATCAGGCGGAGTACTGTTTACGCCGTCTTATCCATCGTTCTCAGTATCATCTATTTCGCTGTCGGTCTGATTATGAGCAGTGTACTCCCTGTATCAGAATATAAAGAAACATTCACGAACATGGTCTCTGCCATAGTAATGGTTTTAACCTTTGTACCGGCTAGAGAATCAATTCAGCACGTCATTGAGAAGACCTTATTCCATACCAGGTACAGCCATCCAAAGATACTGAGCGATTCTACCGCGATATTTTCGTCTATCCATGATCTGAATGGACTTCTCCATTATGCTATCCAACATTTATATGATTCTGTAGGCATTGATAAGATATGCATACTGCTAAAGGACGAAAAGACCCAGCATTACAGCCTGAAGGCAGCCATAAATTGCCCATCTGACAACAATTTGTTTCTTTCCAGCCATGATGCTATTATTACCCGGCTTTACCAAAACAGAACGGTTCTTTCCAAAGATCAATTGAACCGTTTCACGCATAATAAGGTTGAACACTTGCTAGAAGATACATTAGCCTCTCTCGATATGGATAGTTGTATCCCTGTCTTCCAGGAGAACAATCTCTTCGGAATAATTCTCCTCGGAAGGAAGATTAACAAAAAGATCTTTACCCAGGAAGATATTCAAATGTTTCTTGCCTTCTCCGGTCAATTGGCAATGGCCATCAGGAATGCGCATCTCTATTTAGGATTGAAAGAGGCCAAAACGTACAGGGACAATATTCTTCAAAGTTTGAAAAGCGGGGTTATCGTCGTGGATATTAATGAAGAGGTTACCCTCATTAATAACGAGGCAAAAAGAATCCTTGGGCTGAAAGGAACAAGTTCATCTGAGAAAATACTTAAAAATTTAGGGAAAGATACTCATCAACTCTTGAGACATACGCTAATTAATGATTCCGAGTATCAGAACCTGGAAACGTTTATTGATAAAAAGAGCAAAAAAGTTCCCTGCAGCATAACCATAACCAAACTCCGGACTGAGGACGGGCAGAAACTCGGCTCTTTGATAATTCTGACAGACACTACAGAATTGAAATTGCTTCAGACGGAAAAACAACATGCCGACCGACTCGCCTATCTGGGCGCCCTGGCTGCCAACATTGCCCATGAAATAAAAAATCCACTTGTGGCTATAAACACATATTTTCAACTGCTCCCTCACAAGAAAAACGATGAAGAGTTCCACAATGGCTTTCAGAAAATTGCTCTCAAGGAAATCAGAAGAATTAACAGAATTATTGAAGATATGCTAAACCTGGCAAAACCTTCCGAACCTTTAATGCAGCCGATAGACCCTCATAGTGCGATATTGGATACCATAAATTTCCTAAGGGATACGGCATCAGAAAAAGGTATCGGAATAACCACAGCTTTAGAAGAAAAAAGATGTGCTCTTATTGCAGATGAGGATAAAATTAAACAGGTGCTCTTAAATATTTTACAAAACAGCCTCGATGCACTCCCAAAAAATGGGAGTATTAAAGTCAGTACAAGTTTTATGGACAACCTTTCTGAGTTCAGAAGGATGGCGAAATTAAACCCTAACGGCGTTTTCTTCTCCTTTACTTCCCCCTTCTTACGAGACCCAAATGATACGCAGTATTTTGTTATTAAAATTTCCGATAATGGAGAGGGAATCCCTGTCGAAAAGATTTCACATATCTTCGAACCGTTCTTTACTAACAAAGACAAAGGCACTGGGCTAGGACTGGCTATGGTGCATAGAATTATAAAGGACCACGAAGGAGCTATCTATATAGAAAGCAGAGAAGGCACCGGCACTGATTTTTATATTAGTCTGCCTTTAAATCGCACGAATATAAATACTACAAACTCCCTACCAAAAACAGAAGCATTAAAAATGGTGGAAGAATAGTTTCGATTCATTGCATGCCTATTTGCTCTTCTTCTGCGCCCTTGATGGCCTTAACTTTGCCTTTTTCTCTAATACAGCCAATCTCCGCAAGGTGTTTGCCTCACTCTGGATATCCACGTACTTCTTGAGCAGGTTCGACCATGAGATATAGGTAAACCCATTGGGGTTCATATGCGCCAAACCCTTTCTGACCAAAAAGGCATCGTTCTCCCACATATACAAAAAGTCCTTTTCAATTTTACTTGGGTTTCCATTCTTTGCCCAAAATTCGCCGTAGAAACCACCCAACAGATCCGGATATTTCTCCGTCACGGGGGCTGGCGCCTTTGGTCTGTTCTCAGGCATGGGATAGAGCACCCCATCCTCATAGAGTGATTTAATCGTAGCGTAGGAATCACTCACATACTGAAAAATGGAATCCGACGCCTTATCCATGGAGTCAAGGTAATCCCGGGAAAACCTTGTAGAATGGCACTGTACACACATCTCAATCCACGCCTCTCGTCTTGACATTAATTCCTTACTATTCTTGATATAGTCCGATGGTTTGATTCCTTTAAAAATGTTGTCATAAAACAACACGTCGCCCTCACCCATGATAGCCTTCCTGACCATATTATGCGAATACTGTCCTTTATAGTACATATGACAGGATTGACAGGTAGGAGAAATATATTTTGCATCTTTTAATGGTTTGTTCCAGTCCCAGCTATGACCTTCTATAAAATATATAGAACCGTGCTTGGAGTCTCTGTAATATTCAATATCAGGGTGGTCTGGTCCGTTATGGCAGGTTTGACATGCTTCTGGTCTTCTGGATTCTGATGCCTTAAAGGCATGACGGGTATGGCAACTATCGCACTTGTGCTGGATGTTATGACACATATCGCAGCCCTGAACAATATTTTTGTCTACTGCCGCCCATACATCTACGTCCAGATTGGCATCGTAAGACTTTGCATGACTCTCTCTGCCTGGTTTCCAATCAGGGATACCGTACTGCTTTTCAGATTCGAATTCATTATATTCTTGCCTATGGCACTCACCGCAAAGAGCAGGATTGGGCATTATTAATTCTTTTTCATGATCCAATTTTTCCGCTCCAACTTTACCATGGCAATCAATGCAGCCCACCTTGGTAAGCTTCTTCCCAAGGTTTCTTTCTATCTCTTCCAATTTCACCTTCTGATAATCCAGAAGTTTATCAAGATTAGCATGGCTGCTTTCCTTCCATGCCTTTACTAAACCCGGATTTAAAACCTTGTGACAGATTGTGCATTCATCTGCGTTATAAACTCCTTTTGGCTCTGCGGGCGGCGAATAGAAATAGTCCGGCGCCCAGTATCTTTGCGTTGGAATAGGTTTCCAAAACTCTGCGTACGGACCCACCCCTTTATCCAGCTTTTGGGCATGTAATACACCACCAAAAATACTAAAAATTACTGACATGGCAACAAACGACAAAATACCTCTCATGAATAACTCTCCTCCAAATAATTTAAAAAATATTAATAAGACCGAATCATGTTTTAAAAAGCAAGTCAATTACAATCTAAATAATTTGTACTTAGTTTATCATGAAGTTTTATTGTATAATTGTTTAAATTCTCAGTCGCGTACCTTCAACTACAATTAATGATCCAGCAGTAATATCTTTATCAATTTTAAAAAGTATTTCAAGGATATTTATGAAAAAGATAGTTTTATTTACTTTATTAGTCCTCTTTGTTGTCGGTTGCGCTAATAGTCGCGGGATGAAAGTGCCGATCTTGCCTACGTTAGACAAACAATTAAAAGAAATGCAGCAAATTCCTTTGCATGCAGGGCTTTTTATCGATCCATCGCTGTATCATTTTAGTCAGGAAGAATGGCAAACAGACATGATTGCAGGCATACATCATTACGTATTTCCGATAGGCGAGCCACTGGCTAAAAACATAGAAGAAATGACAAAAATTGTATTTAACAAGGTTACCATCCTAAACAAACTGCCTAATCAAGAAACTATTGAAAAGACCGGGTTAGACGCCATATTAATGGTGCAGTTAAAGGCTTCAAAGCTGGAATTGATTGTTGAAGAATCAGTTTGGCGGGCTATCGGGAAACATTATCTATCGGTACATGTTTCTTTCTTGGACAAAAACCTGAATAAGATATTTGAGGATGAGATGGCTGTGGAAGGAAAGAATTTGGATTTGATTGATTACGAAACGGAAGGTGGATGGTGGAAGATTTCCGGGCCAAAATACGGACCCGCTGTGGAAGATTCGATTGAAAAACTTGTTTTTAAGCTTGCTCAGAGATTAATTGCATTCAGAGAAAAAATCACAATAAAATAGCTATCTCAAAATTAAATCCTAATAAAAAATTTTTTTGACTTCTGAGAAAGTTTTATTAAATTGTAGTCATGAAAACTATCACATCGAATGATAAAAATTATTTATACGAACTATTAAAAAAGAAATACCACACCTCCGAGGTCGTGCGTGCTCAGATAGCCCTAATTAAGGAGAAAGCAAGGGAGGATGTGGTAAAAGAGTCCTTGAAGTCTTATACGGTTAAGTTTAGAGGCCGGGTGTTAGATATCTCTTTCGAGAAAACCCTGAGAATCATTTCCAAGCGCCTCTTTAATAAGGGGAAAATTGACAATCTCCACACCTTTAAAGAACAAGGGTTCGTAGAAGCGAACATAACCGCTACGTTAACCGAGACCGAGTCCCTTATTCAATATTTGATGAAACCCCATCTTGTATTGCATTGTAAAAAAGGGATCGTTAAGGGCGCAAGCAATTTATTGATAATCGATGAGTCAGAACAAAACCAGCTCAATAATTTTACGCCTGACTATATTCACCGTAATTATATCACCCATGCCGAATCGTATGAAAAATATACGGGCAGGCTCGATGATTATTTGGTTTTTAACGGATTGCCCTTGACATCAGAAAAAATAGGACGGGAGCTTCGATTCAACAAAATCGAGACAAAGAACAGGGTCTTTACCACCGCGGGTTTAAAAGAAATTTATTTAAATCTCCAATTTATCGATTTGATTCTTAAATTGGATTTGGAACAACATTATTTGAAGTTAAGGACTTTTTATTCACAGGAAAACGACCTTACCATGGTTGAGGAAAAGATTGACGATCTTGGTTTCTTCGCCGAGGTTTTCGACCATATAGCTTCAAAAGATAACCCCTTATTGTTTAATGAAGATTTATTCCTAGATTTAATGAGGATAGAACACATTATTGAAAACAATAACTGGAAGGCCATGCCAGCATATGCAGGATACGTCTACTCAGCGACAAACAGACTCAACGGGCAATTTAAACTCCTTGAAGAATACAGCCTCTTTTTAACGTATGCGAAATGTATTGAAAAATTTATTGTAAAATTAACCAAAAAATTATTTAAGCACAAGGCCGATATTCGCAGCGAACATCATAATTTAACGGCAAATTATAACGAATTGAAGAAACTTTCCCTGGTTGCGAATCATCGTATGTTACAGAATGATTACCAGGAGCTTCTGAATTCCTTTAGCAAATTGCTGGCCTACCTGGATTTTTTGACAATACGAGATGCGAAAGCCGGTGAATCAGATAGTCATCAGGATGTAGTTCTTCCAGCCGGGGAGTCTTCAAATAAATTTGCAACGGTAATTAAAAGATGTATTGAATCGGTTTTCTCGGTAACGATTGATATTTCTACAAAGCCGTTTACCTTGCGTGACCAGGGTCTAAAGACAGAAGAGGAAGAAGACCTTCAAAAACTCATTAATAAATTTAATGAAAACCTGGAAAAGTTATCCAATTTGAAGACCGCTAAAGGTGAAGATGCCTTTTTCGAAGCAAGGAAGTGTGTGCCACAGCTAACGAATTTATCTGACGTCCTCGATCAATTAAAAGACTTAATTAAGAACCTGGAGAGCAGAGCGAATAAAGAGATACAGGATCCCTTTAAAACTATTTTTTCCAAATTCAACAAATTCGAAATTCTTTACCGCGATATAAGCAATCTGGGCATCTTGGGCACTCAGCAGAAACAGGAGTCGATTCATAGGATATTAGCGGATTTACAAAAACTTCTCTTTGATAAGCCGCTGAAGGAAAATGCCTGCCAGGAGATCGTACAGAAGATTAGCTCTCTGGAAGATTTTGTAACGAATAAAGGCAGCGATGCCGATGCAAACAGACAAAAACTGGACCAAAATCCTGTTTTTAAGAGTATTATCGACGTTAAAACGGGTATTCAAAATATTGCCGCAAAAGAAGCTCAAATCAAAAAAATCGACACCTTTAAAAACGAACCCGAATTTTTCTCATTCAGCGCTAAGGAATTAGATGGTTTCCTGGAAGGTATCGAACTGTTGCATGAAAAATTAAAAGATACCTGTTATTATAAAAATATATCGGAATTTGAAGCAATGGAAAAGAAGCTCGATCGCCTGATTGATGAAGTAAGAGATATCGAATCATACATCTCAGCCCATACCAGAAGTAACGATAAAAAGGTCTCAAAGGAACCTGATGTTCATATTGACTATTTAAAAAGTTCACAGTTGACACGAAGAAATCTAGAGAAGGCCATTCTCCTTTTACAAAACCAGATTGCTCAAATGTATGGATTTATCCACGCCATTGAAAACTATTTACACAGGCACTCGTTTATCCATTCAGGGGTGGCAACCAGCGTACTTTTTGATCAGATAACTTATTTATTAAGCAATATCGACGTAAGGTTATTAGACATGACCAAGCCGGTAGAAAATATGTTTAATGAAAGCGTCAATACGATTTTCCATTATCAGGTAGGCGAGACATTTACTGAACCGAAGAAGGAAGATATTGATGCTCTCATGAAAGAGATTGAGAAGAAAACTATTGTCAGGCAATATCAAAATCACGAAACCGCCTTGCCCGATTTGCAGTTAAGCTAATCAGTCTTTTTACCTCACACATCATAATATCCCATCTGCAGTATTTTAAATATTAAAGTCGCGTATAGTAACTTAAGAGGTTTTTACACAAATCTGTGCATAATATAAACATCTACGAAACCGAGCTTTTGGTGGTTAAATGCCTTTGGTACGGTACCAACAATCTTGAATCCAAGTTTTAGCCATAACTGGACTGCAACGAGATTTGTACTCACAACAAAATTAAACTGTATCGCAGAAAAGCCATGTTTTTTTGCCTGTTTTATGGAGTGCATCCCCAATGCCCTGCCAATTCCTTGCCTGCTTGCACCGGGATGTACCATATAAGCTGCATTTGCGACATGTCCACCCAGTCCAGGCTGATTTCCCCTCAAAATGTATGTCCCAAGAATTTTGTTATGTAATTCTGCAACGTACGTGTGAACAGGAGGCGACATCCATAAGGCCTTGCAATCCTCTTTGCTTGCCTTTGGATCAAAGGCAAAGGTATCGCCTTTCTTCACCACCTGATGAAAAATATCCCATATATCCTCAAAGTCCGTACCTTTTGCCTTCCGTATTTTAATCATGTAAGCGTTTCCGGATTTACACAATTTTTCGGTTTTTGCTTATTTAAGACAGCGATGATATTTTCCGCAGCCATTACAGCCATTTTGGTGCGGGTTTCTATAGTGGCGCTGCCAAGATGCGGCGCTAACACGACATTATCCAGTTCCGCCAGACCTGGCTTTAATCTCGGTTCTTCCTCATAGACGTCCAGCCCTGCACCTGCAATCTGTCTATTTTTCAAGGCATTTACCAATGCTGCTTCATCAATTACTGCACCACGTGCCGTATTGATGAGATAGGCCATCTTCTTCATGAAAGAAAGCTCTTTTGCGCCAATCAAGTGTCTTGTCCTTTCAGACAGAGGTGTATGGATAGAAATAAAATCCGATTCTTTCAGCAACGTTTCCAAATCAACTCTTTTGGCGCCAAGCATCTCTTCCAGCACTGCATTTCTGTTAGAATGCGTGGTATAAAGCACCTTCATACACCATCCCCTCGAACGCATAGCCATGGCTGTCCCAATCCTGCCAGCGCCAATAATACCAAGCGTCTTCCCCACAATATCGCCACCCAAAAGAAACTTGGGCGCCCAACCCACAAACTTGCCTACACGGGTAACTTTATCGCCTTCAACAATTCTCCTGGCTATGGAAAAAAGCAGCGCCCATGCCATATCCGCCGTACTGTCTGTCAAAACGCCTGGCGTATTAGTTACAATAATACCTTTTGCAGTGGCAGTCTTGATATCAATATTTTCATACCCCACGGCATAATTCGAAATAACTTTTATACTCTTTGCTTCACTTATTACACCTTCATCTATCCTGTCTGAAAGCATCGTAAGTATCGCATCCCGGCCTTTCACCTGTCCCAAAAGCTCATCATAGGTCAACGGTCTGTCGTACGGATTTACCTCTACCGTTTGACAAAACCTCTTTAGTATATTAATTCCTTCTTCAGGAATCTGGCGGGTGACATATACATTAAACGACATCTACCATTTCCTTTTAAATGTAAGTTTCGCTTACCTACCGTATTAACCGTTTAAAATTATTTATTAGATTTCCACCTCCCTTTATCCTTTCCTTGCGAAGGAGGGGAAGTAGGGGTGGTTATCTTGGTTACGTCTATATTATGACTTATTCACAATATTCTTTGTACAAAACCATATAATCTACAATCATTTTTATAGCCTCAGGGCGTAAATCGTGTTTGAGTTCTTTGTTTTTTAAGACTTCTTCTGTAAGCCTCCATACCTCACACCAATCGTAGTCCATAACCGCTTGTCCCCTTACAAGAGCCATAATAATCGAAACCGTAAAACTATCCTTCATTACCTTATGCGCTTCTTCAAGTATTGACAACGCCTTCTCCGGATGGAAATAATCGTCCATTGCCGTTAAATAACCTATGCAAAATATCTCGTCTGCGCTGAGGAATTCCGTATCCAGTTCCGTAATTGACACGTGATACAATAACGACAGGTAATACGCATATAATTCCGCATTATTCCTCCCGTCAAATTTCCACGAAAGGGCATTGATCACCGCCGCCTTAACATCAATGGGATTTTCCGGAGACGTAAGAAATTCGGCAATCTCTAGTCCCATCACACCTTCCAGATGCGCCCTTTCCACCATTTTTACATCCATATACGCCTCGTAAAACTTGGTAGCCGTAATCGGAGAATCCGCATGGCTGGTTTTCTGAAATAGAAACAGCACGTTTAATAAAAGAACCACAAGTAATATCTTTTTCATATCGAATCTTTTCCTTTAACAAAGAGGAAGAAGCACCCTATTGGTGAACGGGAATTGGGAATGAGTTCTTTCTCCGAAGGAAAAATCAGATGAACACCGTTCAATATCCTATATTCCAAGTTTGTTCAATTCCGTTCGTGGTGAGCCTGCCGAACCACGATGCTAACGGGGTAATCTTTTGTCATGCTTGTATAATACAATTAGGACATTGCAAAGCTGGACATTTTATATATTAAACGATTTTTGTTGTCAAGGTATTTTATGATTTACAGAATTGAGCTTAGCCACGAATGAACACGAATTTGCACGAAATTTATAAAATGTTAACCGCGAATGGGCACGAATGCACACAGACAAGATAAAAGACTTAGAGCTTATCCGTAAATAAGTAGCTATTTTTTAGGAAACGTGTTATATTCAGTTCCATCTTTATAACCTTAGATTAATGGAGGTGAATATGGCACAGACACGATCATGGGAAGTATCAGAGGC
>Ga0233425_10008099_pt1 | contig 14227 bp, 8 predicted proteins | sample Watercolumn_Towu_2_FD_181712 | JGI IMG/M metagenome (GOLD analysis project Ga0233425, IMG submission 181712) | Freshwater microbial communities from Lake Towuti, South Sulawesi, Indonesia - Watercolumn_Towuti2014_140_MG | ecosystem: Environmental > Aquatic > Freshwater > Lake | place: Indonesia...
ACTTCGACATCTGTTATGGGCAGTCCGCGACATAATTGAACTGGGGCAGGAACAAATCATGCCTTACGGGTTCATGTTGCAGAAATGCTTTAGTTGCTTTGACGCCCCGGTGATAGACTCTTTTTGCCGTCTCCACTACGACGCGAAGTCCCGTGCTTGTCGTCGTTCGTGCAAACGCTTGCCTCACCACCTCAATGGAGCGACATACCAGACCGCGCAAGGACCTGGTCAGGTGACAGAAGACTCGGTGGTCGATGGGATTGTGTTTGGAACAGTAAGGGGGCAGATGGGCGACTCGGATCGGCAGATGCAGGCATTGAACCATTTGCCACAGGCGTTCGCGGAACAGCGACACGCGATACCCATTGCTGCCTCCGGAGTCGGCCAGCACGAGCAGACAGGGAGCGTTTTCGTATCGTTGTCGGCCGAGTCGATACCACCAGCGGCGAATCGCATCGCAGGCCAATTCCCCCGTGTCCGCTCCCACAGCCAAGTACACGAAGGCTTCGTTCGCGCCCACATCGTAGACGCCGTACGGGATCGCTTTGCCCAGACCGGCGCTGGGAAAGTCATGGTCAAGAACGCGCACGTGTCCATTCGTCCAGCCGCGACCCGGAGGGAAGAACTCGCCCAAATCCACTTTCTTTTTCGTATCGATGCTCACCACAGGCCAGCCATTTTTCAGGAAGTGTGCCTTCAACTGCCCGAGGCGCTCGAACTGTTCGGCACGGTGCGGAGCCTTCCCCAGTGCGACGGTTTTCACTGCCTGGCGTCGGCCCAAGCCCAGCTCCTGTCGCAACAAGCGATCGATGGTATTGGGCGAGACCCGGAACCCGTCTTCAAGCAACTCCGCCGACAGGTCTCGCGTCGAACGGTTCGTCCACAATCGCCCCGGTTCGACGGCCGAACCCGCCGTATGTACTTCAATCCGTTCGCGCAGCGCATCGACAACTTCCGGTTGTGCCACGCTAGCTTTCTTCCGCCCCCCCTTTTTTTCGAACCCGATCACCGGCGGCATCCTCGGGCAACTCCTCGACATCCGCTAGGCCCTGTCGAATCGTATCCGGACTGCAGCCAAAAAGATCGGCGATGTATCCTGTCCCACCATAACCGAGTTTGGACGCTTCGACCGCCGCATACCGGCGCCGGTCTTTCTCCGAAAGCGAGTGATACAGATTGACCATGTGACGCGCGATACGCGGCGGATACGGTTTCATGTGCCAGACCTCCCTGCAAGAAGACGCACCACGCGATCATTCTACTACATCCACTCCTCGAAGTTATTTTTGAGCGATTCCCTATCGGTTGCCCCGGACAGCTACGGAAGGTGGAATCCTCGATCTCTCGACGTGGTGGCGAGTGACCGACAAGGTGGAACCGCATGTGATGCCCGCTTTCCACATCGCCCCGGAAGGTGAAACACCCCGTCAGGGAACACCTTGGTACACGCGCCACGACGCAGGAGATTGGACGGTCCCCTTGTCGCGAGTTGGACCGGGCACTGTCATCCACGACCGTTACCCTGCCCGACTGGCTGGACTGCCCGCCGGCCCGTATCGCGTTTTCGCGGTGGTGATGGACACCTCACGGCCCGACAGTTGTCGCCTGCTGGCGCCGCCGCACCTGATGGGACAGATCGACATCAAGTCGCGGGAAAGGCAACCGGCAGCGAATTGAACGGTGATTGACTGTTAAGACGACGTTACTCGCTGATCTTGTTGTTACGCTGAGCGGCTTCGAGATTCTTGACGTCTTCGGGCGACAACTGCGGACGGTTGACCTTGATCGTCAACTTGTGGAGCTTCGCAGTGAGGGGGAACGGCGGCTGGTAGTCCGCGTCGTTCACGCCGGTGAGCGTATCGGAGCCGATGTCGAAGCTCTCGTCCCATTGCAGGATCATGGGCAATGTCTTTTCCATTTTGATGGTCTGGACCACTGTGCCGTCGACCTTGAGCGTCCCTGTGCCTGGACGGCCGAGCCCGCTCATGTCATTGAACGCCAGCGTCGCCACCCCGAGACCGTCGTACTTGAAGTCAAACTCCAGCGTATGTCGGCCAGGTGCGACTGATTCAGGGCCTTCCCACTTGATGCGTTTCAAGTCGACGAGGTTCCACAGAAAGACCGGTTTGCCTTTGAGCAGATAGAAGCCGTAGCCCGCAAAACGGCCGCCGGAAGTGAGGATCATGCCTTCGGCGCCACCTGCCGGGACCTCGATGTCCGCCGTGATGGTGAACGAGGAGTCCAGGACAAAAGGCGAATCACCTTGGGGCAGTCCGGTCATGGGTCGAGTGTAAACGAATTCCGTGCGTCCGGCCGTGATGTTCGGACGCGGGGCTACGATGCGGGCTGCCACGGAGGCATCCATGGGGAAGACCTGGTGCTTTTTGGCTTCCTCGATGAACATCTGCTTCATTTCTTGCACTTTGTCCGGATGTTTGTCAGCGAGGTTCCGCGACTGGCTGAAGTCTGTGTTCAGGTCGTAGAGTTCGAGGATCTGGTTGTTCAGCGGATCCGGATTCGCCGGGCCAAATGCCTCCCACGGTGCGCGGTTCACCTTGGTGCTCAGCAGCCAACCTTCGTGGTACAGGGCCCACTGGCCCATCATTTCGAAGTACTGAATCTTGTGCCGCGTCGGATCCTTGGCATTAGCGGCGTCAAAGGTGTAGGCGAAGCTTGTGCCCTCGATCGGTGCCTGTTGGATGCCGTCGACAGACTCGGGAGCCGATATGCCGCAGACCTCGAGTATGGTCGGCACGACGTCGACGACGTGGCAGAACTGTTCGCGGAGTCCCCCCCGGTCCTTGATGCCCGCTGGCCAGGAGACGCACATACCCTGCCGGATGCCGCCCAGCCTCGAGGCGTTCTGTTTGAACCATGTGAACGGCGTGTCAAACGCCCAGGACCAGCCTGCAGACATGTGATTGTAGGTCCGCTCTGTGCCCCACACGTCGTAGTACTTCATCTGTTCTTCGACCGGCATCATGTTGATTCCATTGAAGAATGCAACCTCATTGGGCGTGCCCAGCGGACCGCCCTCGGCGCTGGTCCCGTTGTCGCCGTTGATGTAGATGATGAGCGTGTTGTCGAGCTTGCCCATGTCCTCAATAGCCTGCACGACACGGCCGATTTCGTGGTCGGTGTACGCAGCGTAGGCGGCGAAGACCTCCGCCTGCCGGATGAAGAGCTTCCTCTCGTCGGGCGAACATGTGTCCCAGTTCTTGATGATGTTCACCGGCCACGGAGCCAGTTCGGTATCGGGCGGAATCACTCCGAGGCGTTTCTGGTTCTCAAAGATCGTCTGCTGCAGCTTGTTCCAGCCGACATCAAACAGATGCCTGCCGTGAATCTTGTCCACCCATTCCTTGGTGGGATGATGCGGCGCGTGGGTGGCGCCAGGAACGTAGTAGCAGAAGAACGGCTTGTCAGGTTGAATCTGGTCGAGTTGGGTAAGGTATTCGATGGCGTCGTCGGCCATGCCCGTGATCAGGTTCCAGCCCGGCTTGCCCTCAAAGGGATAAATCTGCGTCGTATTGCGAAACAGGTTGGGCTCCCATTGATTTGCGTCGCCGCCGACGAAACCGTAGAAGTACTCGAAACCCATGCCGATTGGCCACCGGTCGAACGGCCCCACCCGACTGGCTGTGTAAGTCGGCGTATTGTGGTTCTTTCCGAACCAGGAGGTGGCGAAGCCGTGCTCTTTGAGGATGCGACCGATGGTTGTCTTGTCCTTCGGTATGATGCTGTTGTAGCCCGGAAAGCCGGTGGATTGCTCGGAGATTACGCCAAAGCCGGACGAATGGTGGTTGCGCCCGGTAATCAGCGCGGCACGCGTGGGAGAGCAAAGCGCCGTGGAGCAGATGTTGTTGTAGCGCAGGCCCATCTTGGCGATGCGGTCCATCGTCGGTGTTGGAATGACGCCGCCGAACGTACTAGGGACGCCGAAGCCCGAGTCGTCGGTCATGATCAACAGGATATTGGGGGCCTGCTTGGGCGGCACGATGCGCGGCGCCCACCAGGCCTTCGACTGCAGGGCGTCCTCTCTGATCACACCGCCGAATTCAGGATCTGGCGCCGGCAGTTGCTTGCCGTCGCTCGTGGCAGTGGCGCTCGGCGAACCGGGTTGGCCTGTGGTTTCCGCTGCGGCAGCGGGCGCAGCGAGAACCGCACGGCCCGCAATGGTGGAGTTCTGACCGAAGGTGGGCACAACGGCGTGCAGCAGGACAGCGAGACCAGCGATGGTTGAGAGACTGCAGGGTTTCAGGTAAGTCATCTTATTCCTCCCGGTTATGACGGTTACTCATTTGACTTATGGCGTTGACGCATTCGGATTGTTCATCCGCACCAGCAGCCACTGTTCGGTACGCTCGCTGCCGACATGGATCAAGCACGGTGCTTCGTCTTTGGTCAGGTTGTACAGTCCTGTTTCCACGACGTTTGCCTTATTGTCGCCAACGGTGAATGCCACTCGCTGCGATTGCCTGTCCACGGAGCCTTGCACGACTTGGTTCTTGTTGGTCACGGTGTCCGTGTAGTTGCCGCGAATGACGCCTTGTTTGTTCACCGCGAGCTGGATGCTGACGTCGGATTTCGTCTGGTCCGTCTTGGTCAGGGCAAACACTCCCAGTGGCAGCCAGTCACTGTCCGACGGTGCGTCGGCCGTGGCGCCCGTCGATGCGATGTTGACCGCCTGATCGTAATACTGCTGGGATGTGCCCGCACTGGCACTGTTAACGTACACGTTGTCACCTTCATAGGTGACGTTGTTGCCGTAGTCGTAGTATATGGGCGGGGCCTCACTGTAGCCGCAATAAGGAGCACAGGTACTCCACGCGCACCCTCGCCACGCAGATCCAGCCGCCCAGCCCGCCGGAACCCAAGCGCCAGGATACCTCCCGTACCAGCCGCGGCCGTACATATCCCAGTGGTTGTAGTTCGCGCGCACCGCAGTGGCGGTGGTGTAGCGTGCGGAAGCAGACACGGGAGTGGACCCGACCAGGCCGGTTCCAGCTCGTCCGGCGCCGGCACCAGGAAGAACGCCGACGCCGCTGGCCGGTCCGCCAACGCCGCCGGCACCAACTCCCGCTCTCCCGGCGCCGACACCCGGTCGGACTCCCGCGCCGCTCGCGGGTCCTCCCAGTCCACCGGTGCCCATTCCAGCGCGACCTCCGCCGATGCCCGCAGCGCCTCCGATGCCAACGTTGCCGGCGCCAACGCCCACCGAGCCGAGGCTGTGCAGTCCCTGGTCGGAGGGCAGCCCCAGGAAGTTGTTCAGCTGGCTGGTGCTGGGACTCGAGAATCGGTCTCCGCCGAGACCTGCGGAACCAATGCCGCCGTCCGCACCGGCCGGCCCCCGTCCTGCTGCCCCCTGTCCGAAACGGCCCGCGCCAAAGCCGTCACCGCGACCGATACCTTCCGGGCTGCGTCCCGTTCCGCCACCGATGCCACCTGCGCCGAATCCTGCACCCTCGCCGAAGCTGCCGGCGCCGATGCCGCCTGGACCACCTGGGCCACCGGGCGTGTGCCCGATTCCGCCGCCGCCACCACCACCAAATCCTCCGCGACCGCTGCCACCCATGCCGCCTCTAAAGCCACCACCACCGACGCCCCCGCGACCACCGCCACCGAAGCCTCGGCCCCAGCTGTCAGCGGGAGTCAGTACGAGAAGCGTGATCAGCAATGCCCAGAATCGAGATGTCCGAGTCATCGTGAAGACTCCCATTCGAGTGTGTTGGCCTGACAGATACGACGTACGACGTCCGATGATCATTGGGCCGGCTTGCGCTTGATGACGACCTCACCGGTATCCGGCAACGATTCATCCCCCAGGTAGCGCCGCACCGACTGCCACACGTACGCGTTGTCGTCCAAACGGATCAGTTGGTTGACTGCCGTGGTGGAGAGACCATCACCCGTGGTCCCCTGGATCTTCGCCTGCCAGCCACCGTCGATCGGAGTCCAGACGCCCACGGCATGCCCGCCGTCGGGGCTGAAATCCCAGGACTGGACATAACCACCCTGAGGATTCCAGCCGACCAGCTGTACTCCTGACGTCTTGGTCCCGTCGAGCTTGGTCGTGGAATATTGGCGTTCGATGAAGCGGCCGTCAGACACCCAGCGGCAAACGGATTCCGTTTTCACGCCCTGCTCCTCCGCTTGCCAGGTGCCGATCATCCATTCCAGGTCCGCTGCGCTGCGCACCGCGGCCGGCGTCTCGATCCACCTGTCACGCACCGAAGCCATCAACCACTTGCCGTCGACTTTGGTATGAACCGCGGTGTAACCACTGACACCTGCCGCGCCAGCGGGTGTCGGATTGGTAACGGCCCGCCCATCTTCGATGGCCGTGCTTGGCCCCACCAACCGCAGCGAGTCGATGGCGATTTTCAATACCACCTTGGGATTGCTGGAAAACAGCTCTGCGTAGCCTTTCTCGATCGCGTCGCGGCCGGCAAAGCGGCGTCCGCTTTCATCGAGATACTCCCCGTCTTCCGTCCACAGTGCGGCGACCGCTTGGGCATCGTGCTTGTTGAAGGCCTCCACAAAAGCCTCCGATCCCGCACGAATCGCTGCCAAGTCCGGCGAGGATTCCTGCGATTCCGCCTTCGGCTTGGCAACGGACGGTGGAGCAGCCGTCTCTTGCGCCGCGCTCAGGCACGAAACCCATGACCAGAGGTAGATCGTGCAGAGAGTCGTCTTTGTCATTGGGCGGTTCCTTTCGTCAGCAGCATCTCGAAACAATGACAGCCGAACACCACTCTACGGCCCTAATCCGACGCGATAAGTCCAAGGGGAGACGGATCATCAACGCCTAATCTAGGCCAACGAATCCTGCAGGCTGCTGGCGGCGCATGTCTCCATGCGATTCGAAGTCCGCACAAATACCGGCGGTTATTCGGACCAGGTTTGCCCGGATCAGCCCATCGAAAGTCGACTGTTGCTGGATTCAGCCTTCGTCAACAGCCGCTTCGCCACTACGGGAAGTACCGGCCGGCCTGAGCATCGAGTTTAGCCGTACCGAGGCAATTGGCAAAGGATGGACCCGTTCCTGCCTCGGTCCTGCCCATCTGCAGCGCACTACGGCAGGAACTGTCCCGTTGTTTTCAATGCGTTGTTGTCGGATTTCGTACTTGCTTTCGACGCGAGGCTTTGGTGGAACCGTATCCAGCTAGGTGCTCGTTTTGACTGGTTTCCGTGGACAGTACCCGTACCGATCGACCGTCGATTGGCTTGGAAGTACTACCGTGCTGCAAGATCAGGGGAGGGTATTCCTATGCGTGAACATTGCACGAGACGAGAATTCCTGCAGAGTGGAATGGCGGCCGGCGGCTTGGTGCTTGCGAGCACGGCTTGGACGCATGCTTGGACGTCCGATACACCCCCAACACCCCGCGGGAAAGCCCGCATCTGCGTGATTTCCACCGGTGTTCCGGGACCGGAGGATCGTGGATAGAACGCCGATCCCAAGCAGATGGAATCCATGAAGCTCCGCCTCGCCGAGGCAGAGAAGACGCTGGAGAATATTGAACTGGTGGTCGGCGAATCGACCAGTGCCGAAAAAACAGCGACTCTGTTGCAGGAAGCCGGCCCCAAGGCACCCGTCCTCGCGATCAACGTGCAGTGCTTCACGTTGACACGGTTCGCGCAGCCGATCGTCCGGGATTTCAGGGGAATGCAACCTTTGATACCTCACGCAACGCCCTGTGGACCGCTCATTGCACGGCGCCGCTGCATTTGGACGGTCCGGAGGGCACGCCGGCCCCGTACTTGTTGCGTGGGCACTCCGAAGTCGGAGGGAGCGGCTGCGTGCCGGAAGTCCAGTACCGCGTTGGCGAAACCATTACACGCATGAAACTGGTCAACCTGGACACGATCTTGGCCTTGACGGGCAAGATCATTGAGGTGCCCGAGAAATCGGTCCGGGCGTGCCGCACGCAGATCGTTACCGAAGTGCGCGACGCCGCGAAGATGGCCGCCAACTGGAGCAGCGCGCTCGCCACGGAGGACGCGATGACACTACTGCACCGCGTGGTGGTCTACGGCGACCATATGGACAGCATTCGGCACCTTGCGCGGCTGATGAACTTGAACGTCGTCGAGGAGGGCTGACGCGCGATCGCGCAGAGGCAGCCAGCGCCGTTGTCTGTCGCAACATCTCGAGAGGAACCGGTCCGCGGCCCCGACTCCGGCTCAGCGACCGACGGCCCAGCGCCACGTCGGCTTGCTCGTCCCACCCTGCCATGCCACGAGCAATTCGGGGCTAGAGGATCCAGGGACTGCGCATCGGGCGAGACAAGAGGCGGTTGGCTGCGTCGTCGTCGAGGAACTGCTCCTTGACGGGATCCCAGCGCAGCTTGCGGCCGGTGCGGATCGCGATGTCGTCCAGGTGACAGATGGTATCCGAGCGCACCGCGGCCTCGATCGGCGAAACGGTTGGCCGGCGATTCTTGACGCACTCGAGGAAGTTCCGCTTGTGATCGTCGCTCACCGGCAGCCGGACGTCGTCGGAACTGAGGGTTTCCTGGAGCAGCGACTTCGGAGAAGCCTCGATCCCGTCTCGCGCCACCAGGACCCAGCCGTCGGTGCCCAGCAGCAGCACTCCACATTCTCGTTGCGACGACATGCTGTTCTTGAACTGTGGAAACTCCTCTTCGGTGTGTCTGGCGTCGATGTGGAGCATCTTGACGCCGTTCGCGTACGTGTGCTCCACACGCCAGGTCAGCGCCGTGTCGCAGAGTCCGCCCTCGGGCAGCACACCCGTTCCCTCGACCTCGAGCGGACCCGTATCATCCGTGCCGTTGGCCCACTGCGCAATGTCGACGTGGTGAATGCCCCAAGCGCCGCTGAGACACCCAAGTCCATAGTCATGGATGTGCATCCAGTAGCCGGGAGAACCCTCCGCCCGCGAGGCTGCTCGCTGAAATGTGTATGGTGCCCACGGGGCTGGCCCTAGCCACATGTCGTAGTCGAAAACTCCAGGATCGGGTTCCGGTTGTATAGGCTGGTTCGGAAACGTCGGGCCGGCCCAGGACTCCACCACAATAGTGTGCAATTTGCCGAGCCGGCCGTTTCGGGCCAGCTCGCAGGCGAAACGGAAGGCTTGGCTGGACCGCTGCTGTGTTCCAAATTGAAAAACCACACCGTATCGATTCACGGCCGCGCGAAGCGATTTCGCCGCGGCGACATGCACGTCGGCGGGCTTCTCGAGGTACATGTCCTTGCCGTTCCTGGCCGCTTCGATACCGATCAACGCATGCCAATGGTCGGGCGTCGCGACACAGACCGCGTCGATATCCGGCCGAGCCAGCAACTCGCGAAAGTCGTGGTAGGCAGCGCAGTCCTGGTTGCCGTATTTCTGGTCGACAGCCAGCTTGGCCTTCTCCCGAAAGGACTGGCGCAGGTCGCACACGGCCGCCACGTGTGCGTCTTCGTGTCCCAGCCATCCGCGCACATGGCCGCCGCCCATGCTGCCGACCCCGATGCAGCCCAGAACGATTTTCTCACTGGGAGCCGTAGCGCCTCCGGCACCCAAAACACGGGCCGGCACGAAATATGGAGCGCCCGCCAGTACAATGCCGGCCTTGAGGAACGCGCGACGGGTCGTTGGGATACTCATGGGCGAAACGGTGCGTGGCACATTTATTGCGGTAAGTTGCGAATACTGGGGGGTTAGAACGCTACGCGAATCGTCTGAATTTCAAACGGTCCAATCGGCGACTCAACAGTCTTACCTGCCACTTGGAGCGAGCGACTTTCACCCGGGATTATGTCCTCGGTCAATCGGGCCAGCACAGCGTTTTTCGGCACGTGCATGCCCCATGTCAGGCGAGCGATGACGCGGCGGCCCGCGGTCTCATAAAGGCGCACGATCCAACCCTCGCCGTCCTCGGCACGTTTCAGGTTCACCAGCACGACGTTTTCGGGACCAACATCCAGCAATGATGCGCTCAGCGGCAACGCTCCTTTACCCTGCCGCACGGCAATGCCGGCCAGCGGCGTGACGCATTCCCAGCCGAATCGCGCAACAGGGCTCGTACCGGCACCGTGCGCCCGAAGCGAATAGTCGAAGGCGAAATCGCCCCCTTGGAATTCCTGGAAATTCGTCGACCAGCCGTTGTTGAGGACACTCGAGTAAATGTGTGCTCGCGCCGGCACGTAGGACGAATCCCAGTTGAAGATGCGAATATCCCCTACGGAGACAATCGGCGCCTGGACCGTAGTCCAGGTCACTCCGCCCTCCTCGTTGCCGACGTGGACCCAGTGCTGAATCGCGAAGGTGTCGCGATTACCGGCCTCTTGAACGTCGGTGGCCGGATCAGTGACCGAGCCAAGTTGCTCCAAGGCAAATCGCGGCGTCGTGAATCCGAACGGGAAGGCCACGTGTCCCGCCTCGATCACGGCCGACTCCTTTTTGCCGGTCAGCAGCACCTCGCAGTCGACGCGGTCCAGCGTCTTCCAGAAGGTAACTGATCTGACGATTTTCTCCACCTCACCGATCTGCACTGGGAAGTCGGGAATGCGGAGCACGCCCTCGAGGACGACCCGCGTCGCCAGGGGACCTTCCTCGATCCGCCGCTGCTGTGTTTGCGGTACGACCCTGCCGGTGCCTTGGCCTTGGTATCCGCTGTCGTGCCAGCCAACGCCCTCGACCTTGTTGTAGCCCTCGTAGATGTACTGATTGAAAAGGCCGGGCGTGGCCTGATCAAGAAGTTCGACACCGCTCGGCACGTGCACGATCGAGACGATTTCACCATCGTCGCGCACGGTCGCTCGATAGAACGGTGTCTCGATGGTCTTCGCGCGCAGCTCCTGAGAGCCAGTGAGCGGGCCGTTGATCGCGCGGTACACACGGTAGCCGAGCGCCGGCACCTCCTGGGCAATAAAGACGAGCGCATCGCCGTTGCGCTCGGCTGGTGAATCGGTACCGCCGTCCACCGGCGCAAACGCGGCGACATTCGGCCACTGCGTCGCCGGTACGCGCACAACATCGGTGCGCGGCCAGCCCGAGGGATTGATGACGACCAGGCCGCCGGTCGCGGGCGCGGCCGCTTCTGCCAGCGGTAATGCGGCCGCACGGAAGGTCTCCTCGCCGATCTTCGCGGCGCGCCGGGCAAAGTCCCCTTTCAGCTGCCACGAGAGTTTCATGGCGTCGTAGTCTTTGTTGCGAGCCAGATCGTCTTCCTGGGCGGGTTTGGCCTGCGGCTTGAATCCCGCGATCCCCCACGTGTGTTCGCTGAACAGCAGTGATTGGAGGTAGGCCTCGCGCAGTTCGCTGGCCGGATATTGGTCAGGTGGCAGCAAGCCGCAGAGCTGATTGAGGCTGTGCAGTCGCTCGCTCCAGGTCAGTTCCTCTCGCGCGCGGCGCGCGGTCGCCGTCGTTCTGGCCTGACTCGCGACCCCGTGAATCCACCAGTCATTGAGTTCCGTCTTGATCACGGGCACTTTGTCCTTGGCGCGTACCTCCATCCAATCAACAAACGACTCAACCTTACCGATGTGGATCTTCGGGTACGCGTAGCGCGTCCCCAGTTCCTCGGCTTCGGTCGCGACGCGGATCAGATTCTCGGGCCCGACGTTGTCGCCCGTGACGTAGAGGGCGAGGAACGCATCGTACGGGTAGGCCGGATCCTGCTCCAGGGAAAGGAGCCGTTGCTGGTCCCAACCCCAACCGTAGCCGTCGGTGAGTTGCGTCAGTACGCGGCTGCCGTCGGGGGACTCCCACCAGAACAGCAAGGGTGTCTTTACGCCGCGCACGCCGTTGTTGGCGCCAATCTGGAGCAACCGCACGCCGCTGCGCGCCAGAATTTGCGGGAAGACGCGCGTGTGCCCGGGGACGTCGGTTTGCTTCGCCCAGGCCGCGTCAGGACCGTAGCGGCGGGCGAGTTCCTTCGCAAGGTACAGCGAGCGGGAGATGTCCTCCAGGCCGCAGAAGTAACTGTGCAGCGTGAAAGGCAGCGCGTGCCAGGTGATCTCGCCGCGCGCGATGTACTCCTCAAGTCGCTTTCTGCCGGCCTCATCTTGATGCCGCAGGATTTCCTCGATCATCCAGGTGGGGTAAGTCCAGATGAATCGATGTTCCGGTGAGTGCGCGCGACCGCGGTCACAATATTGCTGGACGAGATCGAGCATCGGACCGGACGAACGTTCAAGCATCGCGTCGATCGGCTCCGTGTACCCAAGATCATAGTGTGTCTTCATCGTCACGAAGATCTGCCACTGCCGGTGCGGGCGCGCAACACCCTTCGCGGACACTCTGGTGCCCTGCTGCGTTGTGAGTTCGGCTATGACCTCGGTGTCTGTCGTTACGGGTGGGATGCCGATCTCCAGCACGCCATCGTTCAGCACTGCGGAACGCCCTTCCACGGTGAAGCGGGTATCCCCAGCCGTGACCTGCAGAGTGCCTTCCTGGTCCCAGATTCCGTTCACATTGACGTGCAGCACTTGCTGGAGTGCACCTTGTTGCTCTCTGAAGAAGACCGTGTCCTCGACGCTCAGCGAATCGATTTGGGCGGGGACCTTGCCATCGGCATAAGCGAGCAGTACCAGGCCGTCGTACTGGAACCACGAGCCGTCGGCGTTCTCGATCGCCAACACGTTCGCCCCTTTGCGCACCGCGCCCTCAGGGAGAACGCAGTGCAACTTCTGGATCATGCCATCGCGCGCTGTCGCAAACGTCTTGGGTGGTCCGTCGTTCAGACGCACCGAGAAGCGGGGCGGGTAAGCGTAGTGGGAACGGCAGAGGCCCACCAGCAGCAGGCATTGGCCCGCCGGCTGTTCCTGGAGCTGGAAATCGATGGAGACAGTATGCGCCGTGTGGCCAGCCCAGGCATCGACGGGACCGGGGTGAATGAAGGGAAATGCCCGCGCGGGGTCGTCGGTTCCGGCGCGGAATCGAACGTTGCCCTTGAACGTAGTTGACCAGTCGTCCCATCCGTCGGGGGCCAGCGCGAACTCATCGGGCTTGCCGTCCAAACGGCCAACGGCCATCAGTTCGAGCGGCTCGCCTGCGGCAAGCAGCACGCCCAGCGTCAGCGCACAGAGTCCGATAGCCATGGATGCCTCCCGATGCGATGGCTGAATTCACCACGGAGCCGACCGGCATTGTGGTGCTGCGACGACCCAAATTCAACCGTGTGACTCTGCGGCACCGGGTACGAAGGCCTGCCCGTGCTATTCACTGGGGCACCAAGGGTGAATATAGACCTTCAGAATCAAGGTGAGCGTCTTCTCTTGCATTCTGCCAGCGTACTGTTTCCCATAGGTGCTTGCCGGCGACAACCTGGCCGGCCCGTCCAGTGCCGTTCATCCAGCGAACCATCCCATGAAAGTCCGAGTCGTCTGCCCGAACGTGTCGTGTGGGAAGACGTACGACGTCGAACCGTCACAGTTGGGAAACACGGCCGAGTGTAAGAGGTGTGGGGGGAAGTTCAGGCTGGAAGCGACGCAGGGCACGGCGGCGGGCGGGACGGGCGAGACTCGCTGGCCACGTTCGGCGCCAGCGAGCCCGACTCCGTCAGCTACGCTTGACGTGCCCCAGAAGCTCGGTCGTTTTGAAATCCGCTCGCGCTTGGGAGCCGGCGGGTTTGGGGCCGTGTATCGCGCCTACGACCCGGTATTGGAACGCGAAGTGGCCCTCAAGGTCCCGCGAGCCGCCGTCCTGGAGACGCCGGAGGCCCGAGCGCGCTTCCTGCGCGAGCCCAAAGCGGCCGCTCGCCTGCAGCATCCCCACATCGTGCCCGTTTTCGACGCCGGGACCGACGGCGAACACTACTACATCGCTTCGGCATTCATTGCCGGCCAGACGTTGCAGTCGCTGATCGCCACAGATCGCTCGGACCTGCGTCAGGCAGCACGGATCGTTCGCGAGATTGCCGAGGCCCTGCACTACGCCCACGGCAAGGGAATCGTCCATCGCGACGTGAAGCCTGCCAACATCATGATCGATGGCCAAGGCCAGGCGTTGCTCATGGACTTCGGCATAGCGCACGTCGAGGAATCCGAGGAACGATTGACCCACGACGGAAGCATCATCGGCACGCCGACGTACATGGCACCGGAGCAGGCGGATCGTTCGTTCGGTGACGTCGGGCCGCACAGCGACCAGTATGCCTTGGGGGTCGTGCTCTATGAACTGCTGTGCGGCGAAACGCCGTTTGGTGGTCCGCCGAGCATTGTGATTCACAATCTAGTCAACCAGGACCCGACACCGCCACACAAGCATGATGCGGCT
>Ga0233425_10008100_pt1 | contig 14224 bp, 13 predicted proteins | sample Watercolumn_Towu_2_FD_181712 | JGI IMG/M metagenome (GOLD analysis project Ga0233425, IMG submission 181712) | Freshwater microbial communities from Lake Towuti, South Sulawesi, Indonesia - Watercolumn_Towuti2014_140_MG | ecosystem: Environmental > Aquatic > Freshwater > Lake | place...
GAAGCACCCGCGGGGCCGATCCGATCGTTCCCAGATCCGACGGAATACTGAGACAATTGATGATCAACGAACTGATGCTGTCGACGGAACACGCGTGTGTCGTTGCCGCAGTGGGTGACGACAATACCCAGTTGGTGAAACTCACCGTGGACGGAGCACTCACCTGGAACTGCAGATGTTCGATGCGCGGACTCCCCGTCGACACTGTCACGCCCGAGAATGCGAATGATGCCAGTTGATGGTTGCTCCCGGGAATGAAAATATCTTCCGCGGGTCCTGCGCTTTTCACTCCGGTGATTTTTCCACGCACGGTCTGATGCTTGGGGTAGGCGATCGTCTGCGAATCCTGCGCCTGCGATCCGAAGGTCTCCCCCGTCCAGATGCCTTCAACGGTCAGGCTGAATTCATCCACCTGAATCATTTCTTCCGACACCGCGCCCATTTGATCACCCTTCATGACGACTTCCACGCCAAGAAACTTATTCTCGCGATGGGGAATTTCATATCCGGGATTTGTGCCGATCGTCGCCCTCCATGTTTTGTCTGTCGTGTCATACGGATCGAGGGAGAGTTGCGTGATTTGTGTGCCAGACGCATCGACGAGATAGAGGGACTGAATCGACTCGGCCTCCGCCATGAGTGTGACTTTTACGGCACGCAAGCGGACAGGCTCGAGATTTGCAAAGAACCGCGCCGTTGCGACTGGCTGCGTGCGGGTGCCCGCAAGGAGCAGCCTGCCCACTGCGGGGAAATCGGGGAGGGGTTTTGATGAGGGGTGTGAGGAAGATGAAGAGAGTGAGGAAATTGAGGACGACGATGGCATCGAGGGTGTCGACGAGGTTGAGGAACTCGAAGAAGATACTGCAATGTCTTCCCCGCGCTCGGCGCGGCGGTACATATCGAGCTCTCCGTCGGCGTACGCCTTGAATGCCGCGATCAAGCGAAATGTTTTACCCCGAGACATTGCCATCGCTGGATTGCCCATGTCACTGGTGAGGATTCCCGCGCCGCGCGCCGCATCCATGTAGGGGTCATACCAGTGATCGGGCTCGCGAATGTACACCGGAAGCGCGAGATCCCACATCCTGACCGCCATCGTCACGGCCTCCGCCAGATTGAGCGTACGTTCTGGGTGGAAGAGTCCGTCAGGATTACCTTGCACAACCTCACGGTCATGAAGGCTGCAGACATACTTCGCAAACCAGTGCTTCTCACGCACGTCGGGGAAGCAATCTACCCCCTCCACTGTTTCGACCTCAGCAGCATCCTTGTAGGCAGCAAGCAGGATGACTTTGCTGATTTCCGCACGATTCACGGGCCTGCCGGGGCTGACGAGTCCACCTTCCCCCTCCACGATTCCTTCATTTGTCAGCACATTCACCGCCGCACGCTCGGCCATGGAAAGTTGTGCTGCGTCTTCGTATCTGTCAGCTGCATCTGAGTAATCGAGAGCGGTCGCAACAAGCGGGAGAGTGAGGGATATGCCCGCAATCATTGCGCATGTTCTTCGAAACATAAGATGCATTCTAAAGAGAAAGACGCCCTCAAGGCAAAAATCTTGCCGATGATGTTTTCATCCACGTAAGCCACTGGCGCACGGTCTCGGCGAGGAGATCGTGTTCAATGCGGACGACTGTGCGATCGTCGTCATAGGTGAAAAATGCCACAGTATCGCCGTACACCAGCACATCGGTTGCAAAGGTCATCCCGGGGGGTAGTAGTCTGGCCTCATACCGTGCGGTGCGCGGGTGATCCTTGAGGAAAGTTCTCCCGGCAGGATTATCCACAAGCAGATCACATCCCCGCAGGATCACGTCGGACCCGAAGAGTTTGCGCGCGATGGGGCCTCCGAACATCTTGTACATCGGCTCCGCATTCATAGCTGCGATGAAGTTACTCATCAGAGCGTCGCGGTAGAGCTGCCGCATGCCCTGAGGCCCCCGGAGCATCGTGACGCGCGGCGTGCCGGAGAGGGGGGCAGTGAGTCGAGAGAGAAAGGGAATCGCTTGGCGCGCGCGGCTGAGGGAATCGGCGAATTCGTGCTCGCGCTCTTCGAGGAAGCTCTGCAGTTTCGACGGCGACTCGACGACGAAGTGGATAATCTTCCCGCGCTCGAATTCCGCCACGAGACCCTTGCGGACGAGTGAGCGGAGAGTGGTGTACGCATTGCTGCGTTCGAGTCCCGCCGCTTTCGCGATACGGGTGACCGTCGCGACCTTGAGTGGATGCAGCGTGACGTAGAGCAACGCCTCATGCGGTTTCAGGCCCGCACGCACAAGGATTTTCACCAGATCAGACTTCGACAGAGCAGCAGGCGGCTTCTCTAAGCTCATATTTGTATTATATAGCATACAAATTTTAATATCAACATTATTCATTAAAATCTATATTTAATGGAATTTCTACATCAATAATTATTAATGATTGGAGAGACATACATTCAAATAGACAATAGAACCATGGAAATCAATGAAGTCAATGATGACCTTTCGAAGGCCGAAGCGCGTGGAGCACAAGACATGCCTTCACTCTCTCGCGGCGCGGTGCGCAATGCAGCAACGAATCTCCTCATGGAAGAAGAGTTGGGCACACCGGAATACTTGCCGCCGTCACTATCACTCGATGTAAATACTGTGCGAATACTCTCAGTAGCCCTGACAGAGTATCTCGAAAAATGCGGTGTTGTGATCGAAGAGCTTGACAACATGGAGCCCGGCCGCACGTCGCAATTCGACGGCCAAAAAATTCAGATTTTGAAAAGTCTTTCCCCAATGCACAAACTGTGGGCAGGATTGATGCATTGCGGAGGACATACGATATCGTGGATTTCCAAGGAACCGACTGAGGTGTTTTATCGCTACGTCGTTTCATCGGCTTTGTTTCATGCCAAGCGATCGAGTGGAATGTCGACACAGGAATTGCAAGTGAGCGGTGACTTTCAGAAGTACATTGAGGCACTCCGTGCATATGAACTCGAAGCTGCTCGGTACGCAAAGACCATGCTCAAGGTCACCGAAACGTGGACGCCCGAAATTGATTTGTGGCTTTCGAGAATCGCCGCTGCGGATTTTCGCTTCGTGGAGCACCTCCATCGAACAGGTGAGACGAGACCGCTTGGTGAATTCACTGAGGGACCCGACGCAGACATCGCATTGGACCTTCCGATACCCGCGCTCCTGCCTATGACTACACGGAATATGGAACAGATCGAGAAGACTATTCTCGATGCAGCGGGAATCTCCGTAAATGCGGATGCCACGAGGGCGGCGAATTAGCTGCATAGACCCTTGACAATCTCGCACTTTTGCGTAAAATGCTCCGGCTATGAATACTGCCGATGGCCTACTAATCGTCGGGCTGGCTGATGGTGCATATCAGGCCTTCGTCACAACGAAAAAAGGCGATTGGGCTGAAACGCGTTTTGTGAATGTAGCGGAGGTCCCCGGAATCGTACGTGAAGCAAAGAAAAATGATACGCCAGTTCGCTTTAGTGATGACTTCCCAAGGGGCTCGATCAGGGAACTATTTGATGCCCAGCAGCAGTAGATCGGTCCGATCCTGCTATCATTCCCTGAGTGAGGGCTTTGGTGATCTTCATCGGCCTCGTTGCGATCGCATTCGTCGCGCGGATGATGTGGAAGAGGTACTTCGTCGATCCGCTCGAGAAAAAATCCGACGAAGGAGATCCCGACGCACAGTACTGTCTGGCGCTCGAGTGGTTCGAAGGAAAGGGAAGAACAAAGTCGCGATTGAAGGCAGGGTCGCTCTTTGAGAAAGCTGCTACCCAAGGCCACCGCGATGCGCAAGCGATGCTCGGAATGCTTTACGAAAAGGGTGCTGGGGGACTCCCCAAAGACCGCGCCAAGTCGGTGCACTGGTACAAAAAAGCGGCGGAGCAGGGGCACGGCCCTTCGCAGTGCATGCTCGGAAGGGCGCACTACCATGGAAAAGGAATACCCCAAGATTTTGTGCAGGCCTACTGCTGGCTCAATGTCGCCCGCGCAAGGAACGCGGCCGCCCCCGAGGACATCGAGATTCTCACGGTGATTGAATCCAAACTCGAGCAATCACACCTCCTGAAAGTTCAGCGAATGTCTGTAGAACTCTATGAGAAAATTCACGGGTGATGATGAGCACCGAATTTGAAAACATCGTGCGCAATATTCAAAAAATGCCGGAGGAGAGCAGACCCGTTGCTGCGTTCGAGTTCGTCCGCGATATTGCGTACGGCAATATCGGATCACGGAGCGCGATGGATGTTTTAACAGCAAAGAAAGGCACCTGCAGCGGCAAACACGCGCTGCTGAAAATGCTTTTCGAAGCGCTTGGATATGGGGTGCAAAGCTGGTTTGCGCGTCACGACTTCGGAACATTTCCGATCAAACACTGGCCGGAGGAATTGAAAGAGTTTCAGGGAAAATACATCACTGATTTTCACGATTTCTTGAAGGTGCATGTCGGAAATGCGTGGCTCACAGTGGACGCGGTCTTCGATGCCCCGCTTGCGGCGCTGGGCTTTCCGTTCCTTCAGTGGGATGGAAAAACGAGCATGCAACTTCCCGTGGAAGCCTCAGAAATCTTCCCAGCGGAAGGGGAGATGGAAGAGCACAAGAAAAAGCTGATTGCCGGACTGCCGGAAGAAACGCAGCGCCAGAGAAAAGCATTCTTGGCCGCGATGACCGCGTGGCTGGACACAAAACGGTAGAATCATTGCATGCTCCCGTAGTTCAACGGATAGAACGACCCTCTCCTAAGGGGTAAATATAGGTTCAATTCCTATCGGGAGCACCATCTTGTCAACTTTTGAACTTTTGGATTTTCCAAAGGAACGTTTGCATGCTACAACTCGAATCTATGCGAGTTGGGGTAATTGGCAGCATGCATCATGCAGAAAAAATGCTTTGGGCGTGCAATGAATTACAGAAAATGGGTCACGAAATTGCTGTGAGCAATAATACAAAAAGCTTTCTCGGGATGACTTCTGAAGAACGAATGAAGCATCAGCAGATTTGCCAGGAAGAAAAAGACGCTATTCGAGATTTTTGGAGAAAGATGCAGAGTACCGACGCAGTGTTAGTGATGAACATGGAGAAGAATGGTATTCCCGGATATATCGGAGGCAACACACTAATGGAAATTGGATTTGCACACGTCCTCAACCAAAAAATTTTTCTTTTCAACCCCATTCCCGATATCCCTTTTTACAAAGCGGAAATCCAAGCAATTGGGCCATTGGTCTTACATGGCGATTTGGCTTTAATAAAGTGAGATTTTGCCCTTGGTACAATGAAAACAAGCGTAAAATAAATCGGAAAACTCTGGTGACCACGCAATCTGACCGCAGCATCTGTATAGACTACCGACCGATGTCTAATGAGGAGGATCTGCACGGTCAACCCATCAATGCGAAAGTGGTGAGTTTTTCTTCAATCGCGGGATCATTCGAAGATCATTCTTCGGAAAACGTTTCAGTCCCTTCATGTGCAAGGGCCTACTTCCCCATTAACACCACCTCACGCGCGTCGGCGGTGGGACCGGCTTTGATCTTGTGCTCACTCACGACTTCTTTATTCACAGCACCGCAGAGCTTGAGAACTTCTTCGCGCGCTTTGCTGTCTTTGCCGGGGAGCACGATGAGCGTCTGTGGATCTATTTCATCGAAGAGCTTTTGCAGAAGCTTGGCGTCCTCCGCTGGGAATATCATGGCATCTGCATCGCCGATCTGCTCGAGCTGAAAATCGGTAAAATCCTGAAGAGGCGATGACAGGACGGCAACACGCACACCATCCCACTCAAGAACATACGACACCTGCTGCCCCTCGAGATGTCCGATGCCGCGGATCGCGACGTCTTTCTCGTGATACTCACCGGGCCACGAGATCACTCCGGGAGTCGGCGTTTCTTCTGGCACCGAAAGGAATGTCAGCGTGTCTTTAGTGGATGGACCGAGCTTGCCGTCTTTGGGGAAAAAGAGCGCGGAAAGTCCTCCGCCGCTGATCTTGATCGTCTGGCCCCCGACGTGTGTGACCGTAAGCATATGGGAGGATGATAGAGAACATTTGCACATCCCTCCATGGATAATTGAAAAACCGCGAAGCGGGCGGTTCTTGCGGGCCCCGCAAGCTTCGCGCTCTCTGAAGGGAAAGAGGGTCCGTGGCAGGAAACCGACAAGGTTTCCTTCCACGCTACGCTCCTAGCGGATCCGTGGTTTGGCGGTCGATTTTGGCGCCGAGGTTGCGGAGCTTTTCATCGAGGCGATCGTAGCCGCGCTCGATGTAGCGCACGTCGGTGATCGTCGTGTCGCCCTCGGCGCAGAGTGCCGCAAGCACCATTGCGGCACCGGCGCGAACGTCGTTACTTGCAACCACCCGTCCGCGAAGGGGAGTGGGCCCGATGATGAGCGCCTGGTGTGCGTTCATCACTTCGATGTGCGCGCCCATTTTTTCAAGTTCGTACAGGTATGCCATGCGTCCTTCGTAGAGACGTTCGAAGAGCCGCGACACTCCCTTCGCCTGCGTCATCGCAACACCCATGGTCGCCTGCAGATCGGTCGGAAAACCGGGGTAGATATTCGTGCGGATGGTCATCGCCTGCAAACTGGAAAGTTCGCCGTCGACGAAGAGCACGCCGTCCTCCTCTTTGATGATGCCGCCGAATCTGCGGACAGCATCGAGGAAAGAGAGGAGATGCTCGCGGTCAGCCTTATGAATGCGCACTTTTCCTTTCGAGACGAGCGCCGCGGCGATCAGTGTTCCTGCTTCAAGGTAATCCGGAATGACAGCATGTTGCACGCCTTTGAGTTTGGGATTGCCGCGGATGACGACACTGTGCGTTCCCATTCCCTCAACAGTCGCACCCATCTCCTGGACTATTTGCTCGATGTCTTGGACGTGGGGCTCTGCAGCCGCAAGGTCGATCCGGGTCTCTCCAGGGAGGAGAGCCGCTGCCATCACAAGATTCTCGGTCGCCGTGACGGAAAATTCGGGCAGAATGACGCGCGTGGGAGTGAGCTTTCCTTGCAGATGAATGATTTCCTCGGTGCTCATGTCTTGCGCACCCATCTGCTGGAACGCAATCGTGTGAGCACGTATGGGGCGTTTGCCGATGACATCTCCACCCGGATACGCCATCTCAACCACACCGAAGCGTGCGAGCATCGGCCCAAGCAGCACGATCGACCCGCGCACTTTCGACGTGTACTCGGAGGGAATCGGTTTGCTACGAACATTGTTCGTCCGCACCTTTACCGTCGTGTCATCGACGTGCACCTGCGCTCCCAAAAACCGGAGGATGTCGAGCATGACCTCGGTGTCGCGCAGCCTGGGAACATTCGTGAGGGTGACCTCTTCGTCGGTGAGCAGGGTTGAGGCAATGAGCGGGAGAGCCGCGTTCTTAGAGCCGCTGACGGTGACATCTCCGCGCAGGCTGATACCGCCCTTCATGCGATAGAGGACGTCCATAGAAGGGGATTGTAGATGAGGGCTAGGGCTAGGGCTAGGGCTAGGGCTAGGATGAAAACGGACGGTGAAGAAAGCTCCAGAGCTCTATAAGAAGGAGGAGGAAAACACCAACCGTGATGAAGCTGTCGGCAAGATTGAAGAGCGGGAACCACCCGACTTGCACGTAGTCGGTGACAACTCCATCGGGCAGGCGGTCGACGATGTTCCCAAGCGCTCCCCCGAGAATCATCCCGAAGCAGCACTGCTCCCACATTCGATACCGAGGAGTCTCCGATTTTTTTGAACGACTCACCGCAAACATAAAGAGAACAACGAACGCGGTGGCGATAAGCAGTGACTGGATGACCGGTGGGAAGGTGAGGCCGAAGGCGACACCCGGATTTTCGAGATGCTCTAGTCCGACAATCTTGCCCAGAATCGCGATGCGCTTATCGAGAAAATATTCGGCAAACAGTCGGGCGAGAGTGCTCAAAAGAAAACTGACAACGATTGAGAGCCATAGAGCCACAGCATGAATTATGAATCATGAATGATGAATCATGAAACACATTCATCAGATAATTCATGATTCCTGACTCATGATTCTGTTATCCTCGTACAGATGTTCCGTCGCATCGATGTCTTTCTGCTCGGCATCACCGTGGTACTCACGCTCTTCGGCCTCGCGATGATCGCAAGCGTGAGCGTCTTTGAAAGTTACCAGCTAACCCAGCAGCTCACCAACGCCGGACAGATGAGCGACCCCACCAACGCCTTTTATTTGTGGCGAAGCGTCCGTCACGTGCTCATGGGATTTTTTGTGATGACCGTCGCCGCACTCATCCCGTACCGCCTCTGGGAGAAGTACGCTCGCATTCTCTTTCTCGTTTCCATCGCGATGCTTCTCACGGTGTTCCTCCCGGGGCTCAGGGCATCGTATGGAACGGCCCGAAGCTGGGTCCTCCTCGGATCATTCTCGTTTCAGCCGTCGGAATTCCTCAAGATCGCGCTCATCTTCTACCTCGCGGTGTGGCTACAGAAACGAGAACAGCTCATCGGCACATTCAAAGAGGGATTCATTCCGTTTGCAAGCCTCCTCGTGCTCTCAACATTCCTCGTCGCGATCCAGCCGGATTTGGGGTCGTTCCTTATCCTCGCCGCCGTTGCAGGATCGATGTTCTTCATCGCGGGTGGAAACGTTTTACATCTTTTTCTAGGAGGAGGACTCGCGGCGATTCTGGGGCTACCGATCATTCTGCAAAAGGAATACATTCGCGCGCGTTTTGTTGCGTTCCTAAGACCGGATGATCCTACGATCTCCGAAAGCATCGGGTTCCAAATTAAGCAGGCGCTCATCGCGATCGGGAGCGGCGGAATCTTTGGCGTGGGATACGGAAAATCGATCCAGAAGTTCGGATACCTTCCCGAAGTCCAGGCGGATATGATTTTCGCCGCGATGGGTGAGGAACTCGGCTTCCTACGGCTGCTCATCGTGCTTGGAATGTACGGACTCCTCGTCATACGCGGATACAAAATCGCGCAGTCCGCTCCTGACAGGTTCGGTTTTCTTGTCGCCTCCGGCATCACGACATGGATCGCGGTCCAGAGTCTCCTCAATATCGCCGTGACGATCGGGCTCTTTCCGCTCACGGGACTCACGCTCCCCTTTATCAGCTACGGCGGATCGTCGCTTCTCTCGATCCTTGGGGGAGTCGGCGTGCTCCTCAATATATCCGCGGCATCCTCAAAAAACACGCACGTGCAACGACACCAACGGCGCTTCTCCCTCTTCCAGCCCTGATGCGTCTTCGCTTCCAGCTACGCCGCCATGCTTAACGCCCCGCGAATTCTGTTCTGCGGAGGCGGATCGGTGGGGCATCTTGCTCCGAGTATTGCCGTGATGGAACGCGTACGCGAGACAAACCCTGACGCACACTATTTTTTCCTCTGCGCGCGCAACGCGCGTGATGAGCAGTACCTCAGGAGCGAGGAGCTTCCATTCACGGCACTTCCATACCTTCGGCTGTCACCGATGTTGCCCGTGCATCTTCTGCAATCGATCATCGCAGTACGAAAGATTTTCCGTGCATTCCGCCCGACCGTGATTTTCTGCAAGGGCGGATCGATCGGCATCGTGGCGGCGATCTTCGCGAAGTTTTCACACATCCCCGTGCTCCTCCATGAATCCGATGCGGTCATGGGAAGGGCAAATAGATTCACCAGTAAATTCGCGACGACCGTCTGTTTGGGCTTTCCTCCCAATAATTCTCCATTCTCCATTCTTAATTCCCAGTGGATATACACCGGCAATCCTGTCCGGAAACGCACAACGAAAGGGGACAGATATGAAGGGTTGAGGATCACGGGATTTTCAGGTGGGAAACCTGTGCTTCTTGTTATGGGGGGGAGTCAGGGTGCACAGGATCTCAACGAGATTCTCCATGTGCATCTTTCAACACTTCTCACGCGCGTTGACATCATCCATCTTACGGGTCACGGCAAAGAGATTGCCGGGGCAATGCCCGGATACTTCCCGTTGCGATTCGCGACACGCGAGCTCCCACACCTCTACGCAATCACGAGCCTTGCCATCAGCCGCGCGGGGGCGGGATCGATCGCAGAACTCTCCGCGTGTTGCATTCCGGCTGTTCTTGTTCCACTTCGGGGGGTCGCGCAGGATCACCAAGAAAAAAATGCGAGGCAAGCTGCGCACGCAGGCGGGTTTATCGTAAAGGAACAGGAGGAACTTCGCCGTGAACTTCCGTCACTCATTGAGCATCTGCTGAGCGAAAATACTCTGGCAGAAATGAAAGAGCATTTTTCCTCGAGGGGCACAGTAAACTCTGCGGAGCATCTGGCTTCCCTCCTCCAATATCCTTGACACCCATCCCAAGCTATTCCAGTATGAATCCCTCACTTTTCTCCTGCAGCCATGCCACCAGACAGGCCATCATCTGATCATTATGGGGAGGCCCCAATGCCTGCCAAGCGCGATGTACAAGCCGCATTTCCCCCGCCACACGAGGTTATTCTTGAAGGAACCAGGACTATCACGACGCAAACAGTCAAGACACAAACAGCAGGGGTGAGGACTTTTTCCATAACAGATGATCTCCGAGCACATCCGGTGGAAAGCGGAGAGAATGTCGAATTCTCCGGTGACGGCATGAGCTCCGAGCTTCGCATCAAAGTGGTGGATCCAAGAAATCCTGCGTCTCTCACAGTGAGAGCTCTGGTGAAAGACAGATTTCACGGAATACTCACTGAGTTCTGCCGCATTTTCTATACTCCGGCTGATGGATGGAAGGTTGATGGCGAGCTCCCCGCAGGCATCAAAGTGAAGCAGTAAACTCCCAGAGACTTGCTCGCAAGCTTGCGCATGTGTACTGTGTCCCAGCTCATGCATAAGTTCTTGTTGCCGCTTTTCGTGCTGGCGTTGCTGCTCGTCAGCTGCAGTTCCACCCCCGCTATGAAAACCACTCCGCGCCACGAAGGGGCTTTGCTCTCCGGCAAACACACGGTCGTCATGCACACGACGAAAGGGGATATCACTCTTGCACTCGACGCCGACGTCGCGCCAAAGACCGTGACGAACTTTGTCGAACTTGCGAAGACCGGTTACTACAACAAGCTCACATTCCATCGCGTGATTCCGTCTTTCATGATTCAGGGAGGTGATCCTGTCGGCAACGGTACGGGTGGCGAAAGTGTTTTTGGTGAAACATTCAACGATGAAATAAACGCGGACAGCTACGGACTTCACAAAAAAAAGTTGAAAGACATCGTGAAGGACATGTCTGAGCTTCCGGACCCCGCGATGGCAAACTGGACGCTCAAGCAGTTCTACGAACGGCAGGGATATCACTACGACAGCACGCTCACATCACTCCCCATGAAGCGCGGTGCGATCGCGATGGCCAACCGCGGACCAAACACGAACGGCAGCCAGTTCTTCATCATTCACGCTCCGTCGACCGAGTGGCTCGAGGGTAAACACACGGTCTTTGGCAATGTCACATCGGGTCTCGAGGTAGTTGACGCAATCACCAAAGTCGCCCGTGATGAGAACGACAAGCCGATCGAAGGTGTCAGCTTTACGGTTGAGGTGAAGAACTGATTCCTAGAACGTTCATCCTCTTTGCTCTGCTATTTTTTTGCTTGCTGGTTTTTGCAGATCAGCAATCTGCTGAAGAATCACCTGCGTGCCGCTACGTACAGGAACAAAGATGGACAGATTGCTTTCTCCCTTCCGCTGACGTTTCATAACCACGCCGATAGTGACCGGAGGTATCTTTTTGCGGAGAACGCCATGTTCGTCTTCCAATCCGAGCACGCGACCGAGCCCTCTTGTGCCCGTTGGCGCATTGAAATCGCTATATCCGGGCTGCCCGGTTTCTGCAACAGCAACGAAGATTGGTCTATAGGGTGTTGTCGTCAGCTCCCTATCTACATTGCGCACGAGATCATTCGAGAAACAGGCTGAAAACCAAAATACATCCTTCGCAAGTTTCTCCGGTTGGTCCTTGAAATTTTCGTAGCGTTCCTTGAGAGCTTTTGCCAGTTTCTCATAATGGAGTGCTGCAGGTTCTTTCGAGGACTGTGCCTTTTCTTTTCCGAATTGCCCTTGGAATAACCAGAAAGCGTTTGCTCCTCCGTGCCCATCGAAGAAAAACGTATGGGGTGGCGGCTCTGTTGCGATCATCTGCAGCGCCTGATCCTGCATCTTGCGAAGATGTTCTTCGTAGTTGTCCTTGAGTTTGAGTTCCTTCAAATTCAAATACGAATCGGGCTTGATGACCGATGTCAGCTTGCTCCCCGAGCCTTTGATTGCATTCAGAAAACTTTCTTTCGCGAATCGATCGATGACCTTGACCTCAGCGAGGACACTCTTCACAGCTTCGATTTCCTTCCCTTCGTGGAGGAGCTTCTCAGCTTCCAGTATGTTGTGGAGTTCTTTCAGGCTCACAAATCTGGCCTTATATTGGTAGACGCTCTCCTCATTCGCGATGACCGTCACATGCCGCCCTTCGCCGAGGACAATCGTATTCGCACGTTCGACACGGAGCGTGTCGAGTTCTTCCAGGGTGTCTTTCATCGTCTGAAGATTGACGTCATCCGCTCGAAGTCCCTTTGCCCACATGTTGCGCCCGGCAATCACGCCTGCTTCTGGGTCTTTGCGCAGACGGGCCGGGGGGATGTGATCGGTAGCAGTAAGCATGTGATGGATTGCCGGATCGGCGAAGAACTCCCGTACGCGAAATGGGAAATTCCTTCTCCTGTCTCTTTCTTCGGCGGGAAGGGCAACGCTGTTCATGTTGACCATCCGATCCTGCACCTGCGGATGAAGAACGGCATTGATCCTCTCTGCACCATTCACATTTCCACAAAAACGCTGAACGAATTCCCGCGCCTCTGCAACGGTGAACTCCTGCACGATCCCTACATCCCCGTTCTTGGCATCGAAACGAAATTTGCCTTTCCATTCCGGTCTATCGATGAGCAGCACAGCTTGGAGCAAACTCCGCAACTCATTCGCCGACTCCTCGCTCAGCTGCTCAAGACGAATATTTTTCGATCGCAAGATACGGTAGATAACAACCCCTGTCTCGGCTGTATTGGCCTGTACACCGAGCCTCATGTAATCCAGATTTCTGGCCAGACGACTGTACGTATCAAGTGATTGAAGAAAAGTGTCGTCACCAGTCATACTCCGCAAGGACCGAATCAGTGCCTTGTCATCGTCCTGAAAAGACGAAAAGACATTCCGGAAATGCGCCCCCTTCACAAGCACCCCTCCTGCTTGCATTTTCTGAATTTCCGCTTCAATTTCTTTTATTGAAGAGGCATCTTCCGGATACTTGCTGCAAAAACCAAATAATTCCAAATCTGCATCTCCATCGAGCCGCAGTTGCCATTTTTTTGCAAAATCGGCGAAGCGTTCAAGGCCCGGCGATGTCTCTGCGATGCATTGCCGGAAGAACGCCGCTTGCACGGGATTTTCCGCCTCTAATGCCGGTACGCGACCGAAGCCTGCCACAAGTATTGCGGTGTTTTTCTTCGCAAGATCACGCTGCTCACTGTTTTGCAGTTCCGCTACAAGGATTGGATCGACAATAATGTTCTGCAGAGCAACGGTGGGATCTCTCTTTGCATCTCGTGGCTGCTCCTTCCATTCTGGCGGCGGTTCAGGATTCGGCACGGCAGAAGTATAATCAGGTATCCTCCTCACTGCATGCGCACCCGCTTTCCTCCATCGCCAACGGGAATGCTCCACGTCGGGAGCCTCCGCACTGCTCTGATGAACCACCTCCTTGCTAAGCGGTGGAAGGGAACGTTTGTCATGCGCATCGAGGACACAGACCGTGCGCGCACGGTCCCTGGAGCGGTTGAAAATTTTCTGACGAGCATGGCATGGGTGGGCATTCGCCCCGATGAAGGCGTCATGATGGATGCGAGTGGCACCATCATCCAAAGAGGGGACCACGGACCGTACTACCAATCGGAGCGACTGCCAATCTACAAGAAATATGCGGAAGAGCTCCTTGCTAGTGGCCATGCCTACCACTGTTTCTGTACGCCCCAGCGCCTTGAAGAGATGCGCAAAACACAGGAGGCAAAGAAGCAAGCGCCAATGTACGACCGGCAGTGCCTTCGTCTTGGAAAGGAGGTGGTGGAAGCACATCTGCAAAAAGGGACGCCACACGTTATCCGCATGAAAATTCCACATGAGCGTACGATCATCTTCACCGATGACATCCGCGGAGAAGTCCGCTTTCAGGGACACA
>Ga0233425_10008101_pt1 | contig 14222 bp, 18 predicted proteins | sample Watercolumn_Towu_2_FD_181712 | JGI IMG/M metagenome (GOLD analysis project Ga0233425, IMG submission 181712) | Freshwater microbial communities from Lake Towuti, South Sulawesi, Indonesia - Watercolumn_Towuti2014_140_MG | ecosystem: Environmental > Aquatic > Freshwater > Lake | place...
TGGACTACAGCTGACGTCTTTTTGAAAACTTTAAATACAAGTTAAGGTATAAAAGTTTTATTGGAGGGATTACAATGAATGTCAGCTTTAAAACAGGACCTATTGAACATGTAGAAACAGGAACATTGGTTGTGCCATTGTTCAAAACAATCCACAATACAACAGATGCATTTACAAAAGTCGATAGCTTGTTTCAGGATTCCCTAACAAAAACAATCCATGAGGATGAGGAATTTCATGTCAACAGCAAGATGTATGCAACATTAAGTTTTGGAAAGATTCATGCAAAGCGCATTGTTCTTGCATCATTGGGAGGTCCTGCGAAAGTGACGTGTGAAACATTAAGAAAGTTTGCAGGAAAGCTTGTCAAGACATTTCAAACATACCCTGAAAAGAATTTTACAATCCTCAGTCCTTGTTATGGATTAAAGAATATCTCTTCTGAGCAGGCATACACTGCATTGACTGAAGGAGCTGTCTTGAGTTCATATTTGTTTGATGAATATAAAACACAAACAAAGAACAAAAATAAAAAACCGCAAGAAATATTTTTTTATCTTGATGCAAATGAGGATGCAAACAGCATTGCTAAAACAGTGCAAAGAGCAGCAGTCATCTGTACGCATGCAAATGGCATGAAAGATTTAGTTAATGCGCCGTCAAATGTGGCTACGCCTGCTTATCTTGTTGAAACTGCACGAAAGATTGCAAAGAAGGGAAGTATGAAATGCATTGTTCTTGATGAAGGAGATATGAAAAAGCAGGGAATGAACTGTTTGCTCGCAGTTGCGCAAGGCAGTGTGCAAAAACCTGCATTAATTATGATGGAATATAAAGGAGCAAAAGGAAAAGCCCCTATTGCGTTAGTCGGTAAAGGAGTAACATTTGATTCAGGCGGCATTAATCTCAAGCCATCTGGCTCTATTGAGAATATGAAAGAAGATATGACTGGAGCAGCTGTTGTTATGAAGACAATGCAGGCAGCAGCAGAACTGCAGATGCCTCTCAATCTCATTGCAGTAATCCCGTGTGTTGAAAATATGCCCTCTGGTACAGCAGTCAAGCCAGGAGATATTGTCAAGGCATCGAATGGAAAAACAGTTGAGATTATGAACACAGATGCAGAAGGAAGATTGATTCTTGCAGATGCATTGCATTATGCGTGCAAGTACAAGCCAGAGGAGATTATTGACATTGCAACATTGACAGGAGCAGCATTTGTTGCTCTTGGAAAATCAGTTTCTCCAATAATGGGAACAAGTCAAGAGATGATTGATGCAATGATTGCAGCTGGCAATGAAACATTTGAACGCTGTTGGCAGTTACCGTTGTTTGATGATTTCAGTGAAGCAATAAAAGGAGATGTCGCAGATATTAAGAATGTCGGTGGAGCAAAGAGTGAAGCAGGCACAATAGCAGGTGCAGTATTTTTGAAAGAGTTTGTTGATACAAAATGGCTGCATATTGACGTCGGCGGCACCTCTTGGGCAGAAGCAGACAATGACTACATTCAGAAAGGCTCAACAGGCGTCGGTGTGCGATTATTAATGAAGTATCTGGAAAGGAAGTGCTAAAATGAAAAATAAAAATAATGCATTATGGGGAGTGGCAATTATTGCGCTTGTTGCATTAAGCGTATTGTTGATAGCAAATAAAACACAATTAGTAGGCAGTGCAATCCAAGCACAGGCAGAAAAAACACCCGTCATTATGGCATTAATGATGATAGGCATGGTTATAGTTATGTGTATTATGATACTTATTCTTGCATTATACATATACACCTCTCTTGCGTTGTACGCAATTGCAAAGCGGACAAAGACAAAGAATGCGTGGCTTGCGTGGATTCCTTTTGCAAATATTTATTTAATGACGCAAATAGGCAAAGTGCCGTGGTGGACAATGTTTTTTCTCTGCTTTAGCTTCATTCCGTGGTTTGGTCCTGCAGTTGCTTCAGTGTTTACAATAGTGTTGTGGTGGAAGATTGCAGAAGTCAGAAACCGCCCTGGCTGGTGGGGAATACTAATGGTCTTACCGATAGTAAACTTTGTATTGATGGGAATTCTTGCATGGGCGAAGAAATAATTTATTTTTTATTTTCGACATTTTCAAGGTATTGTTTTCTTAATATCCCAATCGTCTTTCCATCCATGTAGAGAGATTTACATCTTCGTAAATCCACTCTCCACCACCATTAAAATGCACTATAGCTGAAGTTGAATTTTCATCATAACTAAAACCATCTTCGCTGACAACCATGATATCTTTTGGAGTCAGAGGTTTTACGTCAAATACAATTAAGGGTGGCTGGTCCTGATTAACAATACCCCCTACTCTTGTATCAGAATTATCTATAAAGATTGCATAAGCATGGCCTTCATGACTCTCAATATCTATAGTGTTTACATAATATAATTCTAACTCATCTTCCAAAAAAAAAGAAATGAACAATAATGCTAATTCATCACAAACACCGTGTCGTGTGTTATACGTTTGATATGGACTAAGTGTTCTATCACTTGTTTCTTTAAATTCTTGTCCTTGCGCAGAATAATGGATTCCTCTTTCTGCAAGAACTCTATAATACTGAAGAAACTCTCTTACAGAATATCTTAGTAAATCAAATTCTTCTCTTGTTAAAGTATCTTTTTGAACCAATTGTGCAATTATTTCATCATCAAGAACCATTAACTGGGGTCTTACAGTGCTTTCTATTCTCCTAAGTTCATTCTCATTTCTTAAAACTTGTTCTTGGACTTGATAAAGTATCAGTTCTAAGTCTGAGTCAGAAATAAATGTTCTATTTTCTTCCAAAGGAGTTGTTTGAGTTGATAAAATGTCATATTGAAAAAAATGCCCTTGATATGTTCCACTCATTCTTGTGGATGCTTCTCTATTGCATTCTCCTTCTCTATTAACAGCAATAGTTACTTCATATGGCACGCCTTGAATAGACCCCTCAAAAACTGTTTTGATGTCAAATAGATGTTCAGAAGAAAAATCAACCTCTGAAGGAATAATCCAATAATGACCCCTTATATCTCCGCAAGTATATTTTCTAGAATTAAAAATCCCAAATGGTTGTACAGCGCTTGATTCTAATATTCTTAAATTATTCCTTTGGTTCTCTAAACTTGCAATTTCCCTTTCTACTCTAAGAAATAAAGACACCTGTGCTTGTGTACGCTGGAATAAACTTTGAAATCCCTCTTCTACAGAAGTTAATCCAGATATTTGGTTAGAAGTATCAGCCCCAGTGTTAGAATAAGCAGAAGTTGAATATAATCCTGCCAATAAAGGCAATGCTCTAACAATACCACTAACTCTCATAATATCACAGTATAAAGCAGGCATTTATAAAGTTTATCACTCATTAGTTGTATAATCTTGTTCTTGTCAATGCAAGTATAGAGTTAAATATAAAAAGCCAACATGAATCCAGATTTTCTATATTTTGTTGAGGTGAATGAAATGGTAAATTTTGATGACGTAGGTCCAGAAAAGATTCTTGAAGTGTACAATCCAAAAGTAGGCATGCATGGATTTGTCGTGATAGATAATACAGCATTAGGCCCTGGAAAAGGCGGCATTCGTATGACAGAAACTGTAACAAAGACAGAGGTTTCTCGACTAGCGCGTGCAATGACATGGAAAAATGCGCTTGCAGGACTGCCATTTGGCGGTGCAAAAGCAGGGATTATTGCAGACGACAGAACAATGACGCAGGAAAAGAAAGATGAAATAGTTGCTGCATTTGCTGAAGCATTAAAGCCAGTGTGCCCTTCATTATATGTTGCAGGACCAGACATGAATATGGCAGAGCATGAAATGGAGATATTTGCAGATGCAAATGGTTCAAGACAATCTTGTACAGGCAAACCTGCAAATCTCGGCGGTCTTCCTCATGAGCTTGGCAGTACAGGCTTTGGGGTGTTTCATTCATTGCTTGTTGCATTAAAGCATCAGAATAAAGATATCAAAAACATTCGTGTTGCAATTGAAGGTTTTGGCAATGTTGGATGGTTTGTTGCAAAGTTTGTCATAGAAGCAGGAGGCAAGGTTGTTGCTGTTTCAGATTCAAGAGGAGTTATTATCAATGAAAAAGGATTTGAATTTGAGAAGCTTGCAAAGACAAAAGCAGACAAAGGCACAGTAACAGCATACGGCGAGGGCAATGTTCTGCCAAACTCTGAAGTAATTGGGGTTGAGTGCGATGTGCTTGTCACAGCAGCAATTCCAGATTTGCTGAAAGACAGTGATGTGCATAAAGTCAAGGCATCAATTATTGTGCAGGGAAGCAATATTCCAATGAGCATGAATGCAGAACAGCATTTCCATGAGCATGGTGTTCTTGTGATTCCTGACTTTGTTGCAAATGCAGGAGGAGTTATTTCTTCGTGGGTTGAGTATGTCGGCAAAGACAAGGATTTCATGTTTAAGATAGTGCAGGAAAGAATTGTCAAGAATACAGAAGAAGTGCTTGCACGTTCTAAGAGAGAAAATAAAGCACCTCGTCTTGTTGCAGAAGCAATTGCAAAAGAACGTGTCTTGAAATCCTGCAAAACATGCAGGGTTTAATTTCTTTATTTGTTTTTTTATTATCTAAGTGCGTATGTTATGTCCAATAAATTTGAAGTCCTAGAAAAATAGAAAGGAGATTTGGCTTTACTGAATTGGGTCTGCAGAATTTGGAAAAAGTAATTTATACATCCTTTGTTCTGCTTGAACTCTTTTATCTGCAGTAGCAACTAACCTCGAATATAAATATGATAACTCTCTCTGAACGTTTCCCCATTTAGTCAAATCAGTTCTAACTGCTTCTGGTAATTGACCATTTGATTGAGCTAATCTCTCATCAACAAAATTTTTTCCATAATTTACAATAGCTTCAATAAATCCATATACTACTGCACGAAAATTTTCATTTTGTACTGATTCTCTTAATTTTCCATTTAATGTTCTAAATCTTAGCCAAGCTATCGGTGCTAATGCTAATTTTACTATTTCAATCAAAGGTCTAGTAACATTTTCTGGAACAAACTGAGATGCTCTTCTTATATCACTCTCCACTTTTAATATATCATCCAACCCTCTATAAGCATCTGATAATTCACATCTGACTAATCCATGATAATTTTGATGAGCAGCTAATTGTTCTGCAACATAAGCAGCAGGATCTTTTTGAAATCTTTCCGGATCATATGTTAAAGTGATTCCATGAGCAGAAATAGTTCTTACTCCTGTATCTTTATTTACATAAAGAGTTGTATCCAATCCTCTTTGTGATATAGTAATATCTAATTCATTACCATTTAACATATCTGTTAATGATATCCTTGCCATACGAATAAGAATAAACTAGTAATTTATAAATCTTTCGTTCCTGTAACTACTGCCAAGTTACAATTATAGCGAAAATAACGCCAAAGCCCATTAATTCTGTGTCTTGATTGTTCGCTGTGTTCGCTTGATTAACAGATTACAAATTCCTCTGCGGATGCAATTTTCCCACATCGTATATTGGAAATCACATGCATCAGTTTCGAATATTAATGTGATTTCTTATAGTTATATCTTCAGCTAATTTTAGAAAGGGTTTGAGCCTTTGTAGACTTGTATCTCGATTTCTGGATCAATTGCACCTAGTATCTCATTTGCTTTATGCCCTCTACCAAGAAATAATATACCTGTCTCACCATCTTTTAAGTCCATAGAAACTCTTAATGCAATATCTCTGTCTCTTATTCTAATTGGATCAACAACAGCCTCTCCCCTACACAGATTAGCAAGATATTTGTATTCCTGATCAGATACCTCCTCTTTTATGACACTTAATACCGTTTCAACAGGTAAATTTGCTGGCAAACCACTACGTTGAATTCCCACACAGAATTTATGTACAAATGGATCTTCAGTTTGGACAGGAATCACACCGTTATGATATAAGTCTAATACAATCTGAGACAAAGCATCTCCTCTTTCTGCATATGTTCTGGCTGTTAATTCAAAATTATCTGACATCCACGTTAACCCTTCTATATACATTTTATCAAATGCAAATCGACCAATATATTTTTGAACATCTTCCCAGAACCTAGGGAGAACAATATCGTTCAAATAAGACATAACCTCCTTACCTTTTGTTGATAATCTAGAAAAAGATTCAGCATAACCCTCAGGATCTGTTTGTCTAGTATCATGTATCATGGCAATGTAAACAAGTCTTCTCATAGAATGTGTAGAATTTTAGTAGATTTATAAATATTGCTCCTGTCATTACTATAACGTTAATACATATTCCCCAAATCCTTTACTTCTTCTTATCAACTGAAGACCGACCACCACCGGTCACAGATCGGATGGTATGCTCGCTCCCTTTAGTCGCTCGGGTCGGTCTTCCAGTTTCCTCTGGATTTTCCAATCGACAGGTTTCATTCTGCAAAACCACTGGTGAAACACCAGTGGAAAATCCAGCTTTTAATAAATCCACCAAAAAATTCTAAATCTATATAAACAACTTCTTCATAAAAACACCTATGCCAAAAAAAATAATACAAACAAGTCCTGTGTGGACAAAGATTCTGTACACTGCCATTGTTATTCTGCTCTATGTGCCGTTAGTGCTCATAGGAGTGAGAACATTTTTGCCAGATTATACTGATTATTATTCATATCCTATTTATGAAGACTGCTATATGAAGCATGGATATCTTGCAGACGGAAATATAACGCAGGAACAAAGAAATACACAGACAGAATGTCTGCAAAAACAGCAGGATCAGCAGAAAGCATATGATGAAGAAAAGCGAGGATATGAAGCGTGGAAGTATCTTGTTGTATTAGGATTTGCATTGATTACATTAGTATCTGTCGTGTTCATTCCATTAGACCTGCCAATCAGAATCGGCCTCTTTGCAGGAGCTGCGATGACAGCATTTGTCTCAACTATAGAATACTTTAATACAGAATCAATCCCTGCGTTTATCGTGTTAGTGGTTGTGTTCTTGTTAGTGCTGTACATTATTCAAAAAAGAGGAAAATTCCTCCAAGGAGAATAAATTTTTAAATTATTCTTTCTTTTTCTTTTTGCATGAAAACAATAATAGTCATTTCAACAAAAGATCCTGCGTCTATGAATATCTATTCTTTTCTTAAGAATAAGCAGTATGCTTTTCATGTATGTAATGAACGTTTAGTATATGCACAAAATCTTCCAGAAGCAGATTTGTTAATTTTTGCATCAAAGCACAGCAGTGCAGCAGCTGTTCCATCATTATCAGTTCATGCAACAGGAAATTGGGGAAAAGCAGAAATTGGAGGAAATGATTCTGAGCTTACAATAGCTCCTGCGTTGTATCTCGCAGAAGGCCTTGTTAAAATTGAAGAATTAACAAAAAAACATACTATGCAGATAGATGTTGTGCAAGAGTGCACGCATCATGGCCCGACAAATAATCGGCAAATGCTGTTCATAGAAATCGGCAGTACAGAAAAAGAGTGGAATAATCCAGAGTATGGAAAAATAATTGCAGAAGTGATTCAGCATCTTGTTGAGAATAAGCCAGCAAAAAGAAAAGTTGCAGTTGGAATTGGCGGCACGCATTACTGCCCTGCGTTCAAAAAGCTTATTTTGCAGGAAAACTATGCATGTGGTCACATCTGCCCAAAATATCAGCTGCAAAATCTGACAAAAGAAATGTTACAGAGTGCAATAGACAAAACAGTTCCAAAACCAGAAGAAATAGTAATTGACTGGAAAGGCATCAGCGGCCATAAGGATACAGTAAAAGCATTGTTAGAGAATATTTCATTGCCTATCAGAAAGATTTAAATCCCTCTATTCTTTTTTTACTATCATGCAATGCATTATCTGTAAAAAACGACCAGTACAAGTGTCGCAGTGCTGTTCTTTGTGTATTATGCATTTGATAGAAAGAAAAGCAAGACGATATATTAAAGACAATCATAAGCTCAAGAAAGATCAGTGTGTTGTTGCAGCAACACCTCTTGCAAAACACTTTGCAGAGCATGTTCTTCACGTTCCTGTAAAGATTGTAAAAAACAAAGCAAAGAAAACAGATGTTGTTATTTCTTCAGCTACATTAAATGATTGTGTTGCTGTATTTTTAGAGTCATTATTTATAGGAAAAAAACAAAAGCAGACAAAAGAGCTTCTGTTGTTCTCATTAATAACAGATGAAGAGCTTGCAGTATATTGTTCGCATCATAAAATACTCTTCAAACCTAAAGAGCATAAGCTCAAACAATTGTTGTATGCATTAGAAAAAAAGCATCCAGGAACAATGCACTCATTGTACAAAAGTAAGGAAGAATTGAAAGATATATTTGGAAGGACAATATAATATACAGTTATTTCTTAGGAATATATTTTAACAAATCACGAAACATTAAATGTTTATAATAAGATGAATCAGTATTAGCTAATTGTCCACGAGTAAGCAATTGTTCTAAAACGTGGTCTTAACTTTACTGGAACTTCAAGAAAACCCAATATTTGCTCTAACCACAATTCATCCATAGTAAGAAAAGAGTAAATAAAACTATAAAAAGTTTTTTTAAAAATTGAATATTCTAAGAAAACAATCGAATTTATAAAAGTTAGAATTCTCCTAAACCCAACATGACCAACATGAGAGGGGACTTAAAAGATTATGTAACACAAGAGAGGTTTCATGTAACAGGTGTTCTCTGTAAAACAGAACGAACAAACCCTGAGATGGATTCTGTATACAGACACGAAAGGCACACAACAGAAATAGCTGTATTGCCTTATAAAGAAAGCTGCCCTATAAGAGTCCTTCATTTTAGGGGCTATTCAACAGTTCAAACAGGAGATTCTATTGATGCGAGGATAGTAAGAACTAATGGCACACGTTTAAATAGTGAAGGAGTGCGTGAATGCATACCAAGATCTGATTATAAAAAATCTGAAATTGCAATTGAAATGGTTCGTTTAAGTGCAGATTTATCAACAAAACTTCGAACTGAAAGAAGCATTGAATATTCTGATCATGTATATTAATGTTAAAGCATATTCTACTGAATATCCATTACAACAACATCAAAGACTAATGTTTTTCCTGCTAATGGATGATTCATGTCAACAATAACAGAGTCTCTATTGACTTTTGTAATTCTCATGAACAAAGTTCTTCCTGACTTAGATTCTTGTGTCAAAACCATGCCAACAGAAGGCGTAATTTCAGGAGGGATTTTGCTTAATGGCAGTTCCTCAATAATGTCTTTATGATATTTACCATATGCCTTATCAGGAGAAACAACAATTCGTTTTTTTTCACCAGATTTCATGCCAATAATGCCCTCTTCAATGCCGTGAATAGTTGCATGTTCACCAACAACAACGCGTAAAGGTTTTTTATCAGTGGATTCAAAAATAGTGCCGTCTGCAAGCCTACCAACATAGTGCAGTGTAACAAAATCCCCTTTTTTTACAGCTCTGTGTGCATCATGTGCAGGATGAAGTTTATGCATAGCCTTTCTGAGAATGTTTATATTTAATTAGTTTTGCATTAATCTTGAAAATCTTTCAATTTTTCCTCGGGAACTTTTATTAAGAAGTTCTGACTAAATACAGGTATGAAAATGAAAGGAAAATACATCTTACTTGTCGCAGGAGTCACAAGCAGCATATTTGGAATTATGTATTCAATTCCTGCAATTCTTCAAGACAGGGTCGGTATTGCAACAATTGGCACACTCATGCTTGTTACAGGATTAGTGTTGATTGCAATTGCGTTTGGAGAAGAGTAAAATGGATTCTATAAAAAAGAATATTCTCGATCTTCATTACAATACATACCTGCAATATTTTAATACAATTGTAATTATTCTATGCACATATATTATTGGAATTATAATTGCTGGACTTACAAAACAAATAGATATTCATAATGCTTCTCAAGTTTTGGCAGTTACCACAATTTCTGTATTAGTGATACTAAGTTTCTTAATTATGTTGTTATATCTTCAGAAAAAACTTCAAAGAATAATAAAAGATATCAATTCTCTTTCGCAAAGCATAAAAACATGTTCATAGTTGATGTGCGAGATGACGCCAAAAAAGCAGCAACTCGGGCATAATCTTACTTCAATTCTGCAGGAATCCCGTGCTGCAAGCATTTCCCAGAATATTGCAGAAAAGTTTCTTGTGCCGTTTGCATTGATTATGAGAGCATCACCTTTCTCTATCAGTATACTTTCAACATTGCCACAGGTGTTAGGAGCATTAATGCAAATAATTTCTGTCAAGGTTCTTCATAAATTTTCAAGCAGAAAAAAACTTATTGTGCAGCTGATGTTTTTGCAGGCATTAACATGGCTGCCGTTATTTTTAATTCCATTATTGTTCCCAAAAATAGGAGTGTTTGCATTAATAGCAGGATTCTCAGCATATTACATGATTGGCGGATTTTTTAATCCAGCATGGAGCCATTGGATTGTTTCTATTGTGCCAGAGCAGGCGCGAGGCAGATTTTACGGCAGAAAAAATCAGACAGCAGGAAGGTTTGGATTTCTTGCAGCAGCAATAGGTGGCTATCTATTATCAGTTATTTCAAATGTTAATCTTTGGCTTGCATATGGAGTTTTGTTTTTCTTTGGTTTTGTTGCAAAAATTGTCTGTGCATTATGTATTAATCGCATGGATGAAGGCGACGAAATCAAGAAAATGCCTGCATACCCTGCAATAAGTGTAAGAAAATTTTTAAGGCATATTGATGAAAATTCTTTTGGCAAATATGTGTTGTACATGTGCATTATGAGTTTTGCTGTCAATATTGCAGCGCCATTTTTTACGCCGTATATGCTCAGAACTGTTGCTGAAGGAGGCCTTGGATTCAGCTATCTGCAATTCACAATTATGACTGCAGTAAGCACAACTGCAAGTTTTCTTGTTTTCAGGCATTTTGGACGAGTTGCGGATAGGTTTGGCAACAAAAAAGTCCTTGTCTTGACAGGATTCCTCATTCCATTAGTGCCGTTATTCTGGCTGTTCACCACAAATTTTTATTATCTTCTGGGCATTGAAATATTCTCAGGCATTGTCTGGGCAGGGTTCAACCTCTGCACTGCAAATTATGTATTTGACGTAGTTGGCAAAGAATACCGCATGATATATTCTGCATATTACAATGCATTTACCACAACAGCAATGCTGAGTGGTGCATTAATCGGCAGTGGCATCCATTATCTCGCGCCTGTGTTGCATGTCCATGACATTACATTATTATTTTCCATCTCGTGTGTATTGCGGTTGGCTGTCACATTTTTCTTTTTGAGTCAGTTGAGAGAGTTGCGCGAAGTTGAAGGATATAATTTCTTCTATGAACTAACTGTTCATCCTATGCAGGGCTTTGTTCACGGCACAGTGCAAAGCATATCAGACCATTACATCCATTTCAAGAGAAAGCATATGTTAGACATAATTAAAATGGAAAGATATGTTACTGAAGAATTAAAAAAGAAATAACACAGACGCACCGCTCGTATGGCATCCCAATCGTAGCAAGCCAATGTCATTAAGTTAAGAGGTGCATTCCATCTTTTCTTCTAATGATTTCTATAATTTTACTAAAAAACAAAGAAACATGAGACGCTCGACAAATGCTCGCGTCTCTGCACACAGGTCCTCACATCAAGCGTTCGAGCTTGTGTGCTATTATTGTCTTCATGACAAACATTTCGAATCAGATATTCGTAATGCATTACAAACACCCAAGTGTTTGAAATGAACAACAACATGGCCAGACAGAGCGAACGAGGTTCCTACACAAAGTGTGGGGTTCTCGTTTGCGGAGTAGGACAAGCTTTTTGGCAAAATGAACAAGAAGCGAGCCAAAAAGTTGGCCGTCTGTGCCATCGTTGTTGTTGTTTTTGTAAAACACAATCAGCTTAACTTAAGTTAACTTATCTGAAACATATCTACATGAAAACCCCGCATTATTAATTCGTCTAGCAACATTGCTTAATATTTCCTGATCGCTTTGTGACACAATAATTATTTCTAATCTATTTTCCATTTTCTTTCTCTTTCTTTGTTAAGGCGAGATGCCTTTGTTGTCATTACTAAATAATATTTTGCTTCAAAGATGAAGGATATGCCGCACTACTGCTTCAATATCTAATTCTCCACCAACACTTTCAGGAAGTACTCCACATGAAGCAAGATCTTCTGCCATAAATCCTGAAGAGATTCTAATGACGCGATAATCTGAATCAACTATTTTTCTGTCTTCTTCTGATAAATGATGATACCAATGATGATCACAAAAGAGATAAGGTTTATCGCTTGGTCTTTTTGTCACGACATCACTCCCTAATTCTGTGTGAATTTTCTCTGGGGAAACACCTGCTTCTTTCAACCATCGCTCTAAAAATAATTCAGGACCACTCTCTCTCTCATACGCAATCATTGGTGAACAACCTTGTCGTTTAAGAGTCGTGTTTATAGTATGTCGTAGCAGTACTGATTCTGGATCCTCACTGCGAAAAGGATGAGTAACATCTTTGCACCTAAATTGTCCATATGCTTCTAAAAAAGGAGTATGCTCTGTTAAACAATCACGTACAATATAAACATCACAACCTTCAACAGCCAATCCTCTTGTTAATTCAGTGAATCTTTTTCCATAAGTATGCATTGCTTTTCCAATTTCTAACATCCATTTATGTTCAGATAAATACATAGATGGAACATAAATACTGAGGCCTGCTGTTGGGAAAGAAGAGCCAGCTGCAACTGCTCTGTCTAAACTTTCATATTCAGAACAATGTCTGCCGACAGTATGATCGGCAATAACAATACTGCCTTCTGCAGGTTTAACATCCCCTGCATGTACATCTGTTCCCATAGAAAATACAGTAACATCAACACTATGTCCCATTTCTTTTAATACTCCCGCAATTCGTGGAACCAATGCCCCATAAAGAGGATGTAATCGATACATTATGTGATATGCTTTCATTTTCTTTGCTCCTTCTCTGTTAAGGCGAGACACCTTTGTTGTCATTACTGAATAATAGCATCCTGCAAGTATATAATTCTTGAGCCCCCCATAAGGGGGTCTAACAATAACATTTATATAAAAGAATAATTAACGAGTTGTCATGGACAAAGAAGTGCTCCGAAATATTGGCTTGACAGATTCAGAGATTAGAGTATACTTTGCATTGTTAGAGCTTGGCTCAACAACAAAAGGTCCGATTGTAGAAAAATCAGGAGTGGCATCCAGTAAAGTCTATGAGCTGCTTGAAAAACTCAGCAAAAAAGGCCTTGTGTCTATAGTAGTTAGAGCAGGAATAAAATATTTTGAGTCTGCAAATCCAACACGATTGTTAGATTATGTCAAAGAAAAAGAATCATTGCTCAAAAAGCAGGAACAGGAATTGCAGGAACTTATCCCGCAGTTAATGCTCAGGCGGTCATTGAAAGGCGTTGGTTCTGAGACACAGGTATTCAAGGGCATGAAAGGTGCAAAAACAAGTTTTGATGATATTCTTGCACAATTAAAAAAAGGAGATGAATATTATGTGTTAGGAATTTCTGAGTTCACGCCGCATTTTGAAAGGTTTGTTGTGCATTTTCATAAAAAGCGTGCGCAGATGGGAATAAAATGCAAAATCATTGTCAATGAAACAGCAAGAGCAACAGGAAAGAAGTTAGAAAGTATTCCACTAACACAAGTACGATATGTACAAAAAGAATTGTTTACTCCTGTGGTGTTTATTGTCTATAAAGAAACAACACTTATTTCCATTGGCCTTGATGAAGTATTTATTACAATCACCTCAAAGAACCTTGCACAAGGCATGAGAACCTATGCAAAGTACATGTTTTCAATAGCAAGGAAGTAACTATTCAAGAATTTTATCTAAAGATGCTGTATCTAATTCCTTACCCCAATCTTTTGTTACTGAAGGAGTAATTTGCGCAGCAAAAGAGAACATGTCCTTAACTTCCCCTATAGGCCTTTGTTTTTCATAAGCAACAGTAAACCCTTGCTGTGCTGTTCTTGCATCTATTACGGAAATATCTGCAGGGTTTATAAAATAATGCGCCTTTTCAACAAACTTTATATTACACTAATTTCTACAATCCAACATGAAATCAAAACATGCAGAACGAATCCTTATCACAGCAGCATTGCCGTATGCAAATGGTTCAATTCATCTTGGCCATATGG
>Ga0233425_10008102_pt1 | contig 14221 bp, 9 predicted proteins | sample Watercolumn_Towu_2_FD_181712 | JGI IMG/M metagenome (GOLD analysis project Ga0233425, IMG submission 181712) | Freshwater microbial communities from Lake Towuti, South Sulawesi, Indonesia - Watercolumn_Towuti2014_140_MG | ecosystem: Environmental > Aquatic > Freshwater > Lake | place: Indonesia...
CCCTCGGCCATCTAAGCGAACTGGCTGCGCAGGGGGCGGAAATCCAGAAGGCCCGCTTCGAGTTGAAGGCGATCCCGTTCACCGACAAGATCATTGCCGAGACCGACGCCGCGGAGATCGAAACCCGCCGCCTCGACACGGCCGCCAAGCTCGAGTCGGCGCGCATGAGATTGGGGCGGACCATCGGCATCAATCCGCCGCGTCCGGTGGCCGTGGCCGGGCAATTGGCCGCGATCCCGATCCCCGACTTGCCGTTGGAGAACCTCTTGGCGGCGGCCCAGCAGACGCGGCCCGAGTTGGCGGCCGCGCGCTCGGCGATCACCGAAAGCCAGTGGCAATTGGCGTTGGCCCGCGCCAAGGCCGTGCCCGACTTGCAGATCGGCCCCCGCGCACAGACCGAGATCGGCACGTGGAACGACACGGCCGGCGCGCGCGTACAGTTCGACTTGCCCGTCTTCAACCGCAATCAGGGCGGCATTGCCGAGAGTTCGGCCCTGGTCCGCGCGCGGTGCGCCGGCCTGGAAGCGGTGGAACTCAGCACGCTGAACGACGTGGCCGCCGCGCATGCAGAACTCATGCCGTTGCGCTCGCGCCTGGACTATTACGAAAAGCAGATCGTGCCGCTGGCCGCCAGCACCGAGACGATGATCCTCGAGGTGTACAAGAGTCGGGCGATCGAGGCCGTGCAGGTTTCGGACCTGCAGCAGAAGTTCGCCCGCATGCGGCTGAGTCACCTGGATTTGCGGTATCGCTATAACCAACTGCTCATGCGGTTGGAACTCTTCCTGGGGCGGTGCCTCAGCGATCTGCCCGGTACGCCTTCGGCTTCAGAAGATCAGCGCGGCAAGGGGAAGCGGCCCGAGGCCGTACGCCTGCCGGACGAAGCCGACTCGCCGCTCGACGAGCCAGAGCTTCTCAAGACACCGCCACCGCCGCTGCCTCATTGAAGCAGTCGACCAGCGACTTGGCGGGCGTGGCCAGTTTCAGCACCGGCGCGAACTCGGTGAATTCCTGGTCGATCTGCGCCAACAACTCCACCGCCGCGGGACTGCCGGCCGGCGCGATCCGCTGGTAGTAGCGCTCGAACAGGCCGCATTCTTCCCACGCCGGATCGGCGATCGGCGGCAACAGGGCCGACAATGCGACCGCCAAGCGGCCCGGTTCGGCCTTGGGCTGCGCCGCCCAACGGTCGATCTGCTGGTGGTGCTCGACCAGCAATGCGAACTCGTCGGGCAGGTTCCACTGCCGCGCCATGATGCCGGCCGCTTCGGCGTGCGTCCAGCCGAAGAGCTTCTCTTCCAGGAACGAGAGGCGGATCTTTCCCTCGCCGCGGGCTTCCAGGAGTTTCACGTACAGTTGCGGCGCTTCCTTGGCCAACAGCGGCACGGCCATGTCCTGCAACAGGGCGGCGGCGAACGGTTCCTCGGCCTCTTTCAGTCCCAGCAGCTTGGCGGTGGTGCGGGCGAACAACGCCCGCCGCAGCGAGTCCTGCCACAGGCTCTTCAGGTCGAACGGTCCGCACCGCGGATTGGGCATCAGGCTGAACACCGCACTCCACAGGGCGAAGTTCTTGATCGTGCGGACGCCCACCAGCGTGAGCGCCAACTTGATGCTGGAAATCTCCCGCGCAAAACCGAAGTACGACGAATTGACGAACCGCAAGACCTGGCCGGTCAGGCCGGGGTCGGCCTCGATCGGGGCGGCAAACTCGGTCGGCCCGTTGCCGGGGTCTTGCGATAGTTCGAGCAGACGAACGGCACTTTGGGGCAAGGCGGGCAATTGCGCCCCGGCCAGGATCTTCTTCAGGTTGAGCTGCGGAGTGGCTGCTTGCGACATAGAATCCTTCTACCCTTCTGCCGTCGTGACCGGAGAACTTCGGGAGCGGCTGCGCCGGTCGGCAATGCCCCCCGGCACTCGGTCTTCCACCACTGAAAACCTAGGCCACAACCGGGCTTGGGGCAAACGGACTTCGCAACATCAGGCGAGGTGGAGCCGGGTTGTAGGTCGGCCTTTGCGGGCCGTCCCCGGTGTAGGACGACCTGCCACGTCGTTCTTGAACGTGCGGGTGGTCGAATGCCGGCTCCCCGAATGTCGCCAAGACACAACCTCATCCTGCGTCTAACGTTGCCCCGCTACAACGTCGCGATGCGTTCCCCGACTGTCGATCTTCGCCGCAACTCCTTTTGGTGCTGTAAGTTACGTCTTGCGGCGCGGGTCGGTCTCGCCTTCGGTCTGCCGCTTGCACCCGCCTGGTGACACGCGGCCCAACGCCGTCACCGTGCATCTGTTGGTTGCGACCACCCATTGATTGGCATCATGCGTTGGCTCGGTTGGCTATTGATTCTGGCGGGAATTACCAGTCTCGCATCTGTCTTCTGGTTCACGGAAGACCCGCCGGGGCTCACTCCGAGAGGGTATCCGGACGCCGTAGTTTCCCAGTCCTCGGCCGCGGCCGCGGAACTCTCGGTCTGGCGTCGAACGACGAGTGGTTGGCAACGCGCCACCTGGCTGAGTCCGGCCGAATATCGTCGCCCGCCCCTGCATCCGGCCATCGTCGGCCTGTTTCTGACGCTCTTGGTGCTAACATCCGCAGTTCTGCTGTCTCCCGCAAAGGGGGAGTAGCAAGACACGGCCGCCTCTGCGATCGACGCCCGGTGCAGTTGACGCAACTGCTCCCACAATCTACACTTATGTTCGTTCCAGGACATCACCGGGCACTCCTGCGCAACGTGTTGGTTTGAGAACGCATTCGGCCACGGACGGCTCTTTCCGGTCAATATGGCGGCGTTGGATGACGCCCGGGCCCGTTGGGAGAAAAGGCTGTCACAACGCCGGCCGTTGCCGGTATTCTTGACAGCGGATCATGTTCCGGAGAGGCTCAACAAACCAAGTGGTACAGGAGGCGAACCATGTTGCGGCACGACACCAAACGTTGGCTGAGTTTGGCATTGTTGGTAGTAGCGGTTTGCGGGGTCTCGCAGCCGGCCTTCGGGCAGAAACTGCACCTGGTGATCCTGGCCGACACGCTCGACGAGAAGATCGGACTGGCCGACAAGATCGACCTGGCTCGCATGGAGTCGATCTTCACGGCCAACGTGCCGCCGCGGCAACTCCGCATCGTCGCCCTCTCGGGTCAGAACGCCACGCCGCGGAACACCCTGCGGGCGATCGGCGGACTGAACGTCGCGGCCGGCCAGGACGCGGTGGTGTTCTACTACAGCGGCCACGGGGCCTTCGTCAAGGAGAAGAACGACCACATCCTCGTGCCGAACAAGCAGTACCTCTACCGCAGCAGCGTCCGCGACGCGATCCGCCGCTTGCAGCCGCGTCTGGCCGTGCTCATTACCGATACGTGCAGCGTGTTCATCCCTGCGCCTCCGGGCGTCGGCGCGCCGCCGCCGGCCGAGGAGCTTTCGCCGCTGTTCCGCGCGTTGTTCTTCGAGACGAAGGGCCTGGTCGACATCAGTTGCACGAAGCCCGGCGAAGTGGCCACGGGCAACGGCGACATCGGCGGGTGGTTCACCGCGGCGATGTGCCAGCGCCTTTCGCAGAACGACCAGCCCGCCACGTGGGCGACGATTCTTGCCGATACGCAGAAGGGCGTGCTCGAAGCGCACCCCAACGCAAAGCAGACGGCCTACGCGATTTCGCCATTGCCCGGGACCGGCGGCAACCAGCCAGACAATGTTGACCCGCTGCCGGCTGCCGGCCCGGTGGTCGGTGCGCCGCCGACTGCACCGGGCGCCGGCGCACCGGGACAAGGCCCGCGTTTCGGCGTGGCCGTGCGGGAATCGCGGCGGGCGCAACAGCACGGCGGCGTGGAAGTCAGCCAGGTCTACGGCGGCTACCCGGGCGCCAAGCTGCTCAATCCCGAAACCGGCCGCACGCACCAGTTGATCGTCGGCCAGCACGTCATCACACACGTCAACGGCCGGCCGATCACCAGCCAGGCCGAGTTCTCCCGCGCCATCGACGACTCGCCGCAGGATATGACCGTCCGCGTCTACAACCTCGATGCCGGCACGCACCGCGAGTACAAGGTGACGCTGCGGTATTGATGCAACGTCGATTGGGGCTATGCCGCGCGCACCTTAGACAAGTATCCGCGGGCCAAGAAGTACAGAGATTTCCGCGAAATGCTTGACAAGGAGAAAGTGATCGACGCGGTCGTCGTCGGCACGCCCGATCACACGCGCGCGATCGTCTCGATGGCGGCCATCCAGCGCGGAAAGCACGTCTATTGCGAGAAGCCGCTGACGCGCACGGTCTACGAAGCCCGCGCCTTGGCCACGGCCGCGCGCGAGCATAAGGTCGCCACACAGATGGGTAACCAGGGAATGGCCTTCGAGGGCAACCGGTTGATGAACGAGTGGCTCGCGAACGGCGCGATCGGCCTCGTGCGCGAGGTGCATGTCTGGTCCGACCGGCCGACGCGCAGTGAACCCGCCGCCGAGAATACCTTGCGCACAGCGACAACAGTTGTCTGCTACCTGGAATGCGGCTATTCTGTTCTGGAGTCAACTGCTTGCCGCCGCGTTGAGTACAGCCCGTTCGAGGAATAACATGCACCGCCGTCGTTTTCTGCAAGCCGCCGCGATCGGAGCTGCGGCCCCGTTGGTCAATCGCTCATTTGCGGGCGCGCCGAACGCCGAGGCGAAGCCCGCGCCGGGGAAGCAACTCCCCGCCCGCAGCGAGGTGCCGGAGGCCGACACCTGGGACTTGTCTAGTCTCTTCCCAAACGACGCCGCTTGGGAAACGGCATTCACTGCCTGGCAGAAGCAGATCGAGGGCTATGCCGCGTTCCAAGGCAAGTTGGCCGAAAGCGCCGAATCGCTGGCGGCCTGCATCCGCTTCGATCTGGACGTGGAGCGCGCGGGCGAGCGCTTGGGAACATATGCCTCCTTGAAGACGTCGCAGGACACGGGGAACAGCACGTACCAGCGGATGCTCGGCCGCTACACGAAGGCGGCCAGCCGCGCCGGTCAGGCTTCGAGTTTCATCCGCCCGGAAGTGCTGGCCATCTCCGCCGAGAAGCTGCGGGGATTTCTTGCCGCTCCGCCGCTGGCGCCGTACAGACTCCTGCTGGAGCGGATCCTCCGTTTCAAGCCGCATACCCTTGGCGAAAAGGAAGAGAAACTCCTGGCTATGCAGAGCGAGATGGCCGATGCTTCCGGCCGCATCTTCCGACAACTGTTGGACGCCGACATGAAGTTCGGCGCGGTGACGGACGAGAAGGATCAGCGGATCGAGTTGAGCCACGCGGCCTTCAGCACGCTCTTGCAGTCGCCCGACCGCGAAGTCCGCCGCAATGCCTTCGGCACTTACTACGAGCAGTTTGCGGCGCACAAGAACACGCTGGCGGCCGCGCTGAACTCTTCGGTGCAGCGTGACGTGTTCTACGCCAAGGCCCGGAACTTCCCCAGCGCCCTGGAGGCGGCCTTGTTCCCCGACCAGGTGCCGGTTGCGGTCTACGACAACTTGATCAAAGCGGTCCACGCCCAGCTTCCGGCGCTGTACCACTACTACGACCTCCGTCGCCGGAAGATGAAGCTGAAGGACATCCACCACTACGACACCTACGTGCCGATCTTGGCCGAGTTGCGCACGCGGCACACCTGGGACGAGGCGGTGCGGAAGGTGCTGGCCTCGCTGGAGCCGCTGGGGAGCGAGTATTGCGGCGTGCTGGAGCGCGGCCTGCGCGGCCGCTGGTGCGACCGCTACGAGAACCGCGGCAAGCGGAGCGGGGCCTTCAGCCACGGCTCCTACGACGGAGACCCGTACATCCTGATGAACTACCAGCCCGAGGTGCTCGATCACGTCTTCACGTTGGCCCACGAAGCGGGGCACTCGATGCACAGCTACTATTCGGCCAAGCACCAGCCCTTTGCCTACTACAACTACACGCTCTTCGTCGCCGAGGTGGCCAGCACCTTCAACGAACAACTGCTGGGCGACTACCTGTTGAAGCAGGCGCGGGACAAGCGGCAACGGGCGTCCCTCATCAACCGGCGGATCGACTCGCTCCGCGCCACCGTCTTCCGGCAGACGATGTTCGCCGAGTTCGAGAAACTCGCCCATGCCTCGTCCGAAGCGGGTGAGCCGCTCACCCTGGAACGCATTACCGGACTCTACCACGAGTTGCTCAAACGGTACTTCGGACCCGACTTCACGCTGGACGCGGAACTGGACCTGGAGTGCCTCCGCGTGCCGCACTTCTATCGCGCGTTCTACGTCTACAAGTATGCCACGGGCATGTCGGCGGCAATGGCCTTGGCGGCGCGGGTGACCGGCGGCGGCCGGCGCGAACTGGACGACTACCTCGGCTTCCTCAAGGGCGGCTGCGCAAAAGACCCGCTCGACCTCTTGCGCGGCGCCGGCGTGGACATGGAGAAACCCGATGCGATCCGCAGCGCGCTGGAGCAATTCGGCCGCTGGGTGAAGGAACTGGAAGGACTGATCTAGCGGCGGTTACTTGCTGGCGGCTTCGTCGTACTCAAAACTCGCCATCGAACCCATCCACGGTATGGTTTTGTGTCAGTTCCGCTTGGATCTGACACACGCCGATTCTGTCCAGGCATCGGGGAGTGCCCTGCGGAAGAACCCTGAACATGGTATGGCGGCGTGGCGAAATCAACCATCGACACAAGGCCAATACAGGCCCAATCCTGTGTCAGATTCGTGTCATGTGGGAACGCCCAAAAGAAGAAGGACTCACGCCGAATCGACGTAAGTCCTTTCGTATCAAGGTGCCGAAGAGAGGACTTGAACCTCCACTCCCTTGACGGGAACTAGGTCCTGAACCTAGCGCGTCTGCCAATTCCGCCACTTCGGCAATGCACTTATTTCTAGCCCAAGGCCTGGGCAAATGCAAGCCCCCTGCGGAGATCCACCCCGGGTCTCGAACGAGACCGGCCGGGATGGGGCGGGCGACTGCGTCAAATAACGCTTCAGGGTGGGATACATTGACTCTTCGCGGCCGTCTAGGTGCGGCCGGCGGCGCGGCTCCGGTGGAAACTGGCCGCTCGCGGCCTGTCCGGTTATCATAATGGATAGCAGATACGCGGATGTATCACCCTGTCTAGTACGTTTGTCGGGCGCGCAGCCGTTCGGTTTCTCGTCTCCCGTGCCGCGTCGGAATAGAACACCATGGATCAGGCAGCTCTGCTGACGCCGGCATTGCGCACGCGTCCGGCCCGGAGGCGGGATTGGCGATGGTGGGTCGTCGCGCTGAGCGCCTTGCTTCCCGTGCCCGCTATCGCGCAGACGCTACGCACGGTCGGGCCCTTCGACGTGAGCTTCTACAACAGTGGGCAATCGGACGGCGGCGCCACGGGCGCGTTCGACTGGACGCCGCAGCAGATGGACGACATCGCCGCCGCCTTGATCTCCTGGGGCAACGGCATTGCCAACACGCCCGGCCGGCAAGTCAAGCTACACCTCTTCTGGAGTAGCCTCGGCAGCGGCGTCCTCGGCCAAACGACCAATCAGCGCGGCGGCGACGGCACGACCAGTTGGACCAATGTCGAGCATGTGTGGCAAGATGGTTCGACGGCCGGCGCCTCGTACGATGCGCGCATTCAGTTTGGCTCGGGTGTGACGTGGACCTTCGGCGCAGCCGTGCCCACCGCGGGCTACGACTTCCGCAGCGTCAGCAGCCATGAATTGGGACATACGTTGGGGTTCGTTTCGACCTACGACTCGGGCACCGACGCGTTTTCCAGCCAGGGCCTGAGCGCGTGGGACAAGAAGCTGATCGATAGCCTCGGCAACAGTCCGGCCGTCAACAGCACGGGCACGCCCGGCAACTTCAACCAACTCGACGACCCCGTCTACTTCACCGGCGTCAATGCCGTCGCACAGTACGGCAGCAGTGTGCCGGTTTACGCACCCAATCCATACGTCGGCGGCTCGAGCATGTCGCACATCGACGAAACGGCACTGCCCAACGCGCTGATGAGCCCACAACTCGCCTCCGCGCAGTCGATCCGCGCGCCCACGTCGCTCGAGTGGGAGATTATGAAGAACTTGGGCTGGTCGGTCATCGGCACGAAAACGTGGACCAAGGGCGCGGGCACCTTGAATTGGAACGACGCCGCCAATTGGAACGCCAGCGGCGTGCCCGACCAGGGATGGAACGTGCAGTTCACCGGCACGGGTCTGATCGACGGCGACACGCTGTTGGTCAGCGGAAGTCAGGCCCTGCATACGCTGAGCATCGACAGCACCAAGACGTTCACCGTTGGCGGCAGCGGCAGCCTGGCGATCGCCGGCGGCAACATCGTGCGGACTTCCACCTCGTCGGGCGTGCAGACCATCGCCCGGCCCGTGACGCTCGGCACCGATGCGACGTGGGACATCGCCGGCAGCGGCCGCCTGGTGTTTTCCAACAGTCTCAGTGGCGCCGTTTCGGTCACGAAGATCAGTTCTGGCGAAGTGGTGCTGGCCGGCGTGGCCACTTTGGGCGACGTGGTTCTCAACGACGGCGAATTGACTCTGGCCGCCGGCGGGGCGCTGGCCGCCAACTCGTTCAGCGGCGTGATGAATACGAATTACGGCGGGGCACTGAACTTCGACGGCGGCTCGCTGACGCTGACCGGCTCGAACAGCTTCTCTTGCCGCGGCGTGCGCGTGGGCAAGACCACCGTCGGCGCGTATACCCTGCCCTCCGGGAAGACGCTCACCACCGAAGTGTTCCTGACCGTCGGCCGGGAGAGCGGCAGCCAGGGAACGTTCATCAACGAGAGCGGCACGATGGTCGCAAAGAGCAACATCATTCTCGGCGTCAACGCGGGCGCAAGCGGTACCTATCGGCAGCGGACGAGCACGACGCCCGGCAGCCCCTTGCCTTCCACCACCGTGACCAACACGACCTACTTGGGCGGTTTCGACAACACGCCGCAAGGCGGCATCGGCGCGTTGGAACTGCAGAGCGGCACGTTCACCACTGGCAACCTGCAGGTCGGCTACACCGGGCAGGGCACTGTCACGCAGACCGGCGGCACGATGGCCGTCACCGGCGCGCTGACGCTGGCCAGCGGCGCGCAGGGGACTTACAACCTCAACGGCGGCACGCTGGCCATCGGTACGCTCGTCAAGGGCGCAAGTTCGGCCCGCCTCAATTTCGCCGGCGGAACGCTCAAAGCCACCGCCGCGCTGAGCACTTCCGTGCCCATCACCTTGAACGCCGGCGGCGGAACCGTCAACACCAACGGCTTCAGCGCGAGCCTCTCGGGCGGGATCGGCGGCACGGGCGGCCTGACGAAGACCGGCGCCGGCAGCCTTACGCTCACGGGCGGCAACACCTACAGCGGCCCAACCAACGTGAATACCGGCACGCTGAACGTCAATTCGGTCAACACGGGCGGCGGCGATTACACCACGGCCGCAGGGGCGAGCCTCAGTCTCGCCGCCAACATGACCATTGGGCACATCGACGGCGCAGGCTCGACCATCCTGCAGAGCGGCGTTGCCCTGAGCGCCCGCTCTATCGTCCAGGACACGCTGCAACTTTCGGCCGGCTCGGCACTTACGATTCTCCCGACCGCGGGCGCCGACGCGGCCGTCGTGGCGCCAATGGCGGACGACGGCACGGCCCACGTGCCCGAACCGACCGTATGGCTGCTGCTCCTTTCGGGCGGGTTGGCCGGGTTGCTTCGCTTGACACTCCGGCCAAAACGCCGATAGAATGAGCGGTGGGCAAGGGAAGGGCATTGCGGAGGGCTATGCCATGCGTTTAGTGCGCATTGGGTTGCTGCTGGTAGGCGTTCTGGGCCTGATGAGCGTTTCGGCCGTCGCCCAACAGGCGACGATCAGCACGCCCTTCAATACGGTCAACAGCAGCTTTTTCGAACGCTCCAACCTCAGTTGGGGTTTCCGCGGCCACGGCGTCGACTTCAACTTCAACAACGCCAATCTAGCTGTGCCCCAGTTCGGCAAGTTCGACGCCAACGCCGGCATGAAGACCGGCTTCGCCGTCCTCGGCGGTGGCAACAGCGCCTTCTTCAATTTCGCGGCCGCTCAAGGCTCGCGGCAGAGTTTCATCGGCCAAACGCCGTCGGTCACGTTGATGAACGGGCAAAACGGCTACATGTCGGATACCTCGCAGTCGCCGTTCGTGATTAGCGTCGTGCCGGTGGTGGGCGGATTTCCGTCGGTCTTTTCGCTCAATCCGATGATGCCGCCGCCTGCCTACTCGTTGCCGGGGTATGGCGGCGGCGGTTCGGCGCTGTCGCAGAACCCGCGCGTGCAGGCAATGCGGCAGGCGCTGTCCGAACAGGCACAATCGCGGGAGAGCGGCCTGCCCGAGCCGCCGGGTGTGAATGTTGCGATGCCTCCCCAACAGCCCGCGCCGGCGGCGGCAATGCGGCCAAGGCGGGACGAGGGCTTGAATCTGGTTTCTCCGACACCCGCGGCCCCCGGCGACGGCGCCGCGCACAAGCTGGCCACGGCGCAGACCAGTTCGGCCGGGCGCACGGTGCCCAGCGTGGCCGAGGCCCGCCGTATGCACGCCGTCGAGCAGGACGCGCAGAACCGCGAGGCGGCCGTGCTCTTCGAGAAGGGGCGTGCGGCCGAGGAAGACGGCAAGCCGAAGACCGCCAAAGTTTACTACGACATGGTCGCCCGCCGCGCCACCGGCGAACTCAAAGAGCAAGCGCTGGCCCGCATCGCCGCACTGCGGTCTTCGTCGGCGCCGTAGCGTGTAGTGTAGTACCGCCAGTCGCCTTTCGCTCTGCGAAAGTAGCGCCGTTTTCGCAGAATGAAAGACGACTGCCTTCTCCCGCGGTGCTTTCGCAGAGCGAAAGGCGACGGAACGCTACCGCGAAAGCTGGTTGAGCAGTTCGGGGAACGAGAAGGTGGTTTTGAAGCGGCGGTCGATCTCCCGCGCGCGGGTGACCAACGTTGCCAGCGGTTGGCGGGCGGTTTCCATTGTCCCGACGGCCACCACGTTGCCGCCGCCGAGACGGAAGACGTAGAGTTGCGGAAACGCCTGGCGGAGCGTTGTGAGGTCGTCCTCCAGCCCTTTGTGTTCGTTCAGGTTAAAGGCCACCACGCCACCTGCCTTGAGCTTCTCCTGCACGCCCTTGTAGAAGCGGATCGTCTTCATCGCCAGCGGCGTGCCCGTGGCGTCGGTGTCGGCCGACGGTTTGAGAAAGGCGTCCATGTAGACGGCGTCGTAGCGGGCGTCGGTCTTCTCCAGGAATTGCAGGCCGTCGCCGGTGACGATCTTGAGGTTCTTTCCGGGCCGGACGCCGAAGTAGCGGTCGGCCAGTTTGACGACCGCCGGATCGATCTCCACGGTGGTGACTTCCGCCTCGGGGGCGTAGTGCCGGAGGAAATGCACCATCGCGCCGCCGCCGAGGCCCACGATCAGCACCTGTTGCTGTCTCGGCTGGAAGAGGTAGCTGGCGAACATGTACCGCGAATAGGGCGCCTGCATATCGTAGGGCTTCTTCACGTTGACAATCGACTCGATGACCTCGTCGTGGTTGTCGCGGACGAAGATCAGCGAGCGGACGCTCCCTTGCCGCCGCACGCGGATCCGCGAGTACTCCGACTTGACTTCTTCTTCGAGCACGCTGGCCGGCTTCGCGGCCTTCGGTGCGCCCGCCGCCAGCGCCGAGGGGCAAGGCACGGCGATCAACAACAAGAGTAGTGTGCTTGGAACGCACCAACCGAAAGCGATCTTGGTGCGTTGCACGCACCCTACAAGCGACGTGCGCATGGCGCTAATCCTTCAAGCGGAAGAGTTTTGCCAAGGCGTCCAAAAGCGTTCTGGGGATGCCGTGCCGCGACTCGTCGCGGAGCGATTCCAGCGGCGGATGCAGCAACTTGTTCACCAGGCGGTCGAACGCACGGCGGATTTCCTCTTTCGCGCGATCGTCCAACTCCGGCAGCTTATTCAGCAGCCGGCGAAGTTCCTCTTCCTTGGGTTTCTCCCAACCCTGGCGGAGTTGCTGGATCAGCGGCTTCGTGGCGCGGTGATACCATTCGGCCATGAAGCGGCCGGTCTCCTGTTCGATGATCCGCATCGCGGCCGGCAGTTCGCGGTCGCGGTCGCGGCGGTTGCGTTGGCAGGCGGCCTGCAGGTCGTCGATCGAGTACAGATAGACGTCGGGCCGCTGGCCGATGGCCGGCTCAAAATCCCGCGGCACGGCCAGGTCGAGAATAAACAGCGGCCGCGGCTGCCGCGAGCGTTCGATCCGCCCGAAGTGTTCGAGCGTGACGATCGGCTCCGACGCGCCGGTGGTGCTGATTACCAGGTCGGCGGTGGCCAGGGCCTCGGTAAGCTGTTCCCAGCCGACGGCCCGGCCGTTCCACTCGGCGGCCAACTGGTCGGCCCGCTCGACGTGGCGGTTGACGACCGTGATGTGCCGGGCGCCTTCGTCGCGGAGGTAGCGGAGCGTTTCTTCGGCCATCTCGCCCGCGCCGATCACCACCGTGTGCTTGTTGTCGAAGCGTTCGAAAATCTGTTGGGCGAAGTCGGCCACGGCCACGCTGGGGATGCTCACGCGGCGCTGATGGATGGCCGTTTCGGCGGCCACGCGGCGAGCGACCATCAGCGCCGCCTGAAAGGCCGAGTGCAGCAGCGGGCCGGTCGCGTCGTGCTGCGTGGCCGTCTGGTAGGCCTGCTTGACCTGGTTGAGAATCTGTGGTTCGCCCACGACCATGCTGTCGAGGCTGCACGTCACCGTGAATAGGTGCTTGACGCCCTCTTCGCCCACGCTGTGGTAGAGGTGCGGCGTCACTTCGTCGGGGTCGACGCCGTGAAAGCGGGCCAGGAACCCCGAGACCTGTTCGTGCGTGGGCAGGTTCTCCTCTTCCGTGGCCGAATAGACCTCGACGCGGTTGCAGGTCGAGAGCAACACCGCCTCGACGCGCGGAAAGACCCGCCGCCAATGGTCGAGCGCCGCCTCGGCCTGCTGGGGGCCGAACGCCAGCTTCTCGCGCACGGTAATCGACGTGCCCCGATGGCTGCAGCCGACGACCTGGAGCTTCATGCCTAACCCTCCAGGTCAACGGAGCGGAAAAAGGGGACAGGAGCCTCTTGCCGGAACGGCCCTTCGGATGCTGCGCACAAAAGGCTCCAGTCCCCTTTTTCCGCCGCACCCGTTCCCCGGCCACCGTGCTGTGTGAGAAAGAGCATGACGCCCAGCGTTAGGACGAGGAACAGGAAACTGACCACCGTCAGATAGGCCACTTTGCGTCCCGCGCGGGCCGGCTTGTAGACCGCGCCGAGAAGCAGCGACAGCAACAGCCAGGCCAACATCAGGCCCGTACTGAAGACCAGCGGATCGGACCACGGCAGCCGGCTGCCGGATTGGTCGGTGCGGATCACGTTGAGGATCACACCCGAGGCCACGCCCATCGAGAGCATGATCACCGAGACCACGATCGCCCGGCTGTTCGCCCGTTCGAGCCATTCCAGACTGGGCAAGCGCAGCCCGCGGCCGGGAGGCAGCTTATGCTTCAGCCGCCATGCCTGACCGAAGTACATCATCCCCGCGGCGAAACCAACCAGCACGGCCACGGCCGCCAGCACGATCGACGAGCCGTGCAGCATCCCCCACACCTTCGAGGCCGGCTCGCGCGCGAAGGGTTCCGACTCGGCCAGGAAGCGGCCCGCGGCGATCAGTCCCAATACCAGCGGCAACAGGAACAGCCCGAACGAGTTCCGCGGGTGGTAGCACAGCAGGTACAGATAGACGACCGCCAACACCCAAGCGGCCACCATGCACCAGTCCCGTTCGCTGCTCAACGGCGCGCCGGTGGTGTGGACCGCTTCGTAATACAGGTACGCGGTGTGGGCCAGAAGTCCGGCGGCGGCGAACCCCAACATCACGGCCCCGCGGATGCCGCTGCGGAACAGCAGCCGCGAAACCTCGAGGATCAACGCCACCGCATAACTGGCGGCGAAACACAGTATGCTCACGCCAGAAAGCATGGCCTACTTGATCTCCCGCAGATAGATATTCTTGAAATACAGCGTATTGCCGTGGTTCTGCAACTCGATCTGGCCGGTCGGGTAGATCGGCTTGCCGCGCTCCCAGTAGTTCTCCATCACCACGTTATCGACCACCAGTTCGCCGTTGAGCTTCACGGTCACACGCTCGCCGACCATCTTGATGTAGAAGGTGTTCCACTGGCCGACCGGCTTGTCGGCGTTCTTCGACGGCTTGCTGGGGTTCTTCTGGTTATTATACAGCCCGCCGGAGCCGATGGG
>Ga0233425_10008103_pt1 | contig 14217 bp, 9 predicted proteins | sample Watercolumn_Towu_2_FD_181712 | JGI IMG/M metagenome (GOLD analysis project Ga0233425, IMG submission 181712) | Freshwater microbial communities from Lake Towuti, South Sulawesi, Indonesia - Watercolumn_Towuti2014_140_MG | ecosystem: Environmental > Aquatic > Freshwater > Lake | place: Indonesia...
GCCTGTACCTGGCGAAACCCCTGGTTTTTCAGCCATTCGCGCGCGCGCAGCAGGCGGGGTTGTACCGGCCATTCATCCCCGGACGAATTCACCGCATAACGTGGAAACAGCGGCAGCGCGCTCAAACTGTGCGCGGTGATCGCCAGCCAGTCGTAAAGGGTAACCAGCAGGAACCACAGCAGAAAGAATGCGCCCGCCAGGGCCCAAAACGGACGCTCAATCCAGCCGTATTCGGTGCAGAAATGCGCCGCCCCAAAGGCAAAGAGGAACCACCTTAGCCATCGATCCGCAATCAGCACGATGGGTGACGCCGTGTGGTACCCAAGTTGCATCAGCACGATCAACAGCACCCCGCCCGCCAGCAGAGCATAAAGCATCAACAGGGAGTTCGACACCTTTGTAACGGTCGGTCGGCGGTCGGTGTTGCGGAGTTCTCTCCTTCTTTTCCAGCCACTGCTTCAATCCACTGCACTCAGCTCAACCGCACCGGCATGATCACACAGACGAAGTTCTCCAGCGTCTTGAACACGCCTGGACTCACTTCGTCCTTCACCTCAAAGAACACCTCGTCCTTGGCGAGCGACCTCAGTGGATCCATGAGAAAGGCCGGGTTGAAGGCTACTTGCAATTCCGGCCCACTGTAGCCGATCGCGATCGACTCATGGGCTTCTCCAAAATCGGGGCTCTGCGCGGTCAGCTCCAGCAGATTGCTCGAAAGCCTGATCTTAACGGAATTCGACTTTTCCGAACAAACCAGCGCAGCTCGATGGACGCATTGCAGAAACAGCTCTCGCTCCAACTTGATTCGCTGATGCGTCTCCTTCGGAATCACCTGCTGGTAGTTCGGATAGCTTCCCTCAACCACCTTCGAGTAGAGGTAGATGTGGTCAACCAGGCCGCTGGTATCCTTGTCCGTCGCAATCTGAAACGCCGCCCGCCGATCGCTGAAGCTGATTTTCACTTTCTCCCCTTTGTCCAGCAGGCGCGTCAGTTCTCCCACCGTTTTCGCCGGCAAAATGATCGCTCCGGCGCTCTCCGCCGGTACCGCCATCTCCTTTGCCGTCAGCGCCAGTCGCCGGCCATCTGTTGCGACTAGCGACAGTTTGGCATCCCGGAAGTTAAAGAAGACACCGTTCAGGATGTAGCGGGTCTCGTCGGTCGATTGAGCGTACGCCACGCTCTTCAGCATCGCCACCAGTTCTGCCTGTTCCAAACTGAACGCTTTTTCCTCCGCAAACTCAGGCAGAGGCGGGAAATCCTCACGGCCGATTCCCATGATCCGAAACGTCGATCCGCCGGAACTCAGCTTAACCTGATGATTTGGGGCACTCTCGAGGGTCACGTCGACATTCGGCAGTTCTCGCACAATGCCTGCCAAACGCTTCACCGGCAGCGTAACCGCACCACCTTCCTTGATCTCTGCCTTGATCTTGCAGCGGATCCCCAGATCCAGGTTCGTCGTGCTCAACGACAGCAGCTCCTTTTCCGCCTCGATCAGGACGTTGCTCAAGATCGGCATCGTGGCCTTGGAGCCCACCACGTTGAGGACCTGGCTCAAACCGTTGGCGAAGTGATCGCGGTTGATTTTGAATTTCATCGGAGCGACTTGGTGCAAGTCTGCTGGAAGCTAACAAAGGCTAAACGAATAGGGGTTCAATAAGGAAGTCTATCCGTATTCTTATGCTCTGCGAACAATCGTAACAACTTTGCGATCGACGGCGTGGGAAAAGGCGCAACGCGGGGTGAGGAAGTTGGAAACACTTGGGAGCAAGTCGCAGGTTATTAACGAGGCAGCGGTTACTGGGAGGTTATGCGCGCGTTTCTCACGGACTTCCTGACCGCAGATCTCGGTTGTCAGGAGATTCGATTCCCGGTTGCCCGCGGCGAACGTGGCGAAACAAGCCAAAGAAGATGTAGCCAAGACAGATCCCCAGTGCGGCATACTCCTTGTAGAAAATCACCAAACCGATGACGACGAAAAGGGCAACAAACGGCCGCAAACGCGTCTTCGTTTGCATGTTGAGGTTCTTGCCGCTGGGGTAGCGGACGGTGCTCATCATCAGAAATGCCACGAGCAACATCAGAGGTGGCAAGGAAAGCGCCCATGACTTGAGCGACCGATCCATTTCGCTGAGTCGCAGAAGGAACAGAACTGTCGCCGCAACAGTGCTGGCAGCCGCGGGTACAGGCAGACCCACGAAGTCCTTGCTGGAGTCTCTGGTGCCTGGCTGCAACAAAGGGTTCGTGATGACGTTGAAACGGGCCAGCCGCATGGCAGCACACAAAAGATAGATAAAGCCCACGAACCAGCCAATGTTCCTAAACCACTGGTAATCCTGAGCTTGGGTAGGGGATATGATCAGGTAGAGCATCAACAACGCCGGTGCGATGCCAAACGAGATGACGTCCGCCAGCGAATCGAACTCGGCTCCAAAAAGCGATTCGCGGCCACCCAAGCGCGCCAATCGTCCATCCAAAGTGTCGAACGCAGCGGCCCCAAAGATGAACCACACCGCATACCGATAGTGCTCGGCGCTCGTGTTTCCTCCATACTCTCCGGTCTGGGAGGTCTCAGCCAATCGTGCCTGAATGCACTGCAAAATGGCCATGAATCCACAGAAAAGGTTACCGGCCGTCATCAGATTCGGCAGGAAGTAAATCCGGCTCGCCTGGACGACATTGTAAGGATCGTCCGGGTTTGAGGACTCCCGGTGTGGAGGCTTCGTCATTTCGTCAGGCTTTCCAGGTACTTCCAAAACCTCGAATGTTGCTCGACGAGCTGCTGTTCGCTGACGGGAAGCTTGTTGCGCAAAAGGAAGTCTTCCAATGAATTACGGTGGAGGATGTAATCCACTTCCAAGGTGTCGCCGCGGACTTCAAAGTAGAAGCGGAAATCCCCGGATCGAAGGCGGAAAAGCGATCTGCGGCCGCGCCGGAAGTGCCCCAGCGGTTCCCGGGGATTAGTTAGATCGGCGGCCTTCAAGTTGCTGATTGGCGTGATCGCCTCGAGCTGCTCGAGCTGCTCGAGCTTGTTGAGCTCGCGCATCGCCTGATCGGAAAATGTCACTTGATACATGCTGGGGCCTGATCAGCGGACTTGCGCCGCGAATCGAGACGTGACTTGCACGATGGATTGCCCGGCCAAGAAAGCAATCCATCGGTGGAGGAAGCGGTGCCGAATTTGATTCGCGTGCAGGGCGGTTTGGGGTAGCTCCGTTAAATGGCGGTTACTCTTTTCGACATCCGGGCGGCCGAGAAGCGAATTGGCGACGCCTTGGTGCTCACGCCTTGTCCGGAATCGGTGGCACTTTCGGAGGTCACCGGCGCGCGGATCTGCTGCAAACTTGAGAATCTGCAACGCACGGGCTCCTTCAAGGAACGAGGAGCCCGGAATGCCCTGCTCCTGCTGGGGAACGAAGCCCGCCGGTTGGGTGTCGTGGCCGCCAGCGCCGGCAACCATGCACTCGGACTGGCCTACCATGGCAAGCTGCTGCGGATTCCCGTGACTGTCGTGATGCCGGAGCATTCGCCGCTGATCAAGATTGCCACGTGCGAGAAGCTCGGCGCCCGGGTGGTCGTGCAGGGGCATGATTTTGCGGAGGCGCGCGCGGCGGCCGATCGGTTGGTGGAGAAGAACGGCTTGACGTATATCCACGGTTTCGACGACGAGCGCATCATCGCCGGGCAGGGGACCCTCGGCTTGGAGATTCTGCGGCAGGTACCGGACCTCGAGGCGGTGGTCTGTCCGATTGGGGGCGGAGGATTGATTGCGGGCCTTGCGGTGGCCATCAAGGCGCTGCGGCCGCGGGTTCGCGTGATTGGAGTGGAAAGCACTGCAACGGGCAACTACACGGCGGCCCTCCGCAAAGGGCGGCCGGTCCGCGTCCCCCGGCGCGCGACGCTGGCGGATGGCCTGGCCACACTGACGATGGGCCAGAATGCTTTCGACTTGGCGCGCCGGCGGGTAGACGAAGTCATCACGGTAACCGAGGATGCAATCGCGTTGGCAATTCTGCGGATGCTGGAACTGGAGAAGACGGTCGTGGAAGGAGCCGCCGCCACGCCGCTTGCCGCCATGTTGTCGGGCCGGCTGCAATCGCTGGCGGGCCGGCGGGTGGCGCTGATCGTCTGCGGCGGCAACATCGATCCGGCCGTGCTGAGTCGGGTGATTGAAAAGGGTCTGGTGCACGACGGGCGGCTCACCCGTTTCACCACGGTGATCAGCGATCGACCAGGCGGACTGGCGGAACTGTGCCGCGTGATCGCCGCGGCGGGAGCCAGTATCCGCGACATCATGCACGACCGGGCGTTCAGCGGCCCGGACGTGAGTGCCGTCAATGCAGTCTGCACGGTCGAGACTCGTCACCGCGGGCATATTGCCGCGCTGCATCGCGCCCTCCGACGAAGCGGATTCACTCCTCGATAACCTCAGGATTTTCCACTCCCGGCTGTGCCACGACGCGTCGGGAGAGGGCGAAGGATCCTTCTTGCTATGGGCGCTCTCGGGTCTTGGCTGACCGGCGGAGCCGCCCGCTGACCCATGCGGATTCGTCAGGGCACGGAAGCGCGCGCAAACTGGCTGCGCACGACATCGCGGTGCACACGGTTGCTCAAGCCGGCGAGATGGAGACGCATGGCATCGACCACGCCGTTGGTATCGCGCGCCGCAATGAGTTTGGTGATCTGCCGATGCGCCTCGATCACCCCATGGACCAGCGTGGCAAGGAGAGGATGGTCTCGGCTCTTCGCGGGAATCATCGTGTCGGGCAGGCGGTAGAACACGTAGTTGCACTCGAGCATCAGCAGGTCGAAATCGTTGATGAACCTCTCGTTGTCGCTCGCCTCGACCATCGTTTGGTGAAACTGCCAGTCCAGTTCCAGCCAGCGGGCCGAGGGGGCGTTGGGCGCCTCCCGCTCCATCTCGTCGCAGATGAGCTCGAGTTGCACGAGCGTGGTGGCATTGCGGTTGTGGCAGGCGGCGCGCGCCGCCGCCAACTCGATCGCTTCGCGGTACTCGTGGAGATGGGTGATCTCGGCCGGACCGTAGTCGCGCAGCCGCAGACCGCGGTTGACCGCATCCTTCAGGAGGATCCCCTTGGACACGAGCTTCTGGAGTCCCTCGCGCACCGGAATGCGGCTCAATTGGAGCTTGGCCGCAAGGTCGCGCTCGACGAGGCGGTCACCCGGCAGGTAGGCCTCCGAAAAAATCAGGCGCACCAATTTCTGGAGATTGGGCGGCGTGCGATCGATCTTGGGTTCGAAGACCCGGCGGCGTTTCGGCATGGCACGCGCATCCAACACGACCTGCCGGCCGAAGAAAAGTCCCGAATTGGCCGTGAACGCTACTTGGTATGCCAATGCCTGACCGCCGGGGTTGCTTGCGTTTCACAATGAAAACGGCCCCGCGGCGCCGGAAAAGGCATTGACAATCGGGATCGTTGGCAATTTTGGTATACCGAAGTCGCCCTGCCGAACGCTGAGTGCTTCTTCCCCAAGCCATGAAAACCCGTCGACTCGCTCTTCTGCTCGTCTCCACCGCGGTCCTCGCGCCCGCGTTTGCCCAGTCCACGCCTCCGGCCTCTAGCAGTTCCGGCACCGCTGGCGAAGTCGTCCAGTTGCCTGTCTTCGAGGTCTCCGCTGAGCGCGACCGCGGCTATTCCAGTCGGGATGCCGTGGGCGCCACCCGGATCAACATCCCGTTGATCGAGATCGCCCAAGCCATCGCCGTAGCCAACGAAAAACAGATGCGGGACGTCGCCCCCAACAGCATCTCCGAGGTCGCGAAGTATATCGGCGGCGTGACCGAGACCAGCAGTCCCGGCCGCGACATTTTTGTGATCCGGGGCGTGCAGATCAGCGCGCCGTTCACCGACGGCCTGCCGGAGTCGGGTTCGAGCCAAGGCTCGGGGCTCGACATGAACATGTTCAACCGCGTCGAGGTGCTGAAGGGGCCGACGGCGGTGATCTACGGTTCCACGGCCCCGGGCGGCGTGGTCAACCGCGTGATGAAGAAGCCGCAGTTCGACCGCCCGCGCCTGACGGTGGACCTCGAGGCGGGTTCCTATGCGCATTACCGCGCCACCGTCGATGCGAACCAGCCGTTCGGGCCCGGCCGCAACGTCGCCGTCCGGTTTGTCGGCTCCTATTGGAGCAAGGAAGGGCAACAGGATTTTGTCTACAAACACCGGCGGTTTCTGGCGCCCATGTTCGGGTGGCGCCTCACGCCGTCGACCACGGCGACACTGACGGTCACCGACCTCTACGACCGTTACCACAAGGGCTGGGGACAGGCGTTCACGCTGCCGCCCTACGTCGGCAACAACCTCACCCTGTCCCTCGGCCTCGGTCTCCCGCGGGAGCGCGCCTACGCCGAACCCTACTCCGTGCAATATGAGCAGGGCCGCCGCTACAGCTTCCTCCTCGACCAGAAGGTCAGTGGCAACTGGGTGGTCCGCGTCTCCGGGGTGACGTCGCATTACGCCTACACCGAATCCCCCACCACCATCCTGCGCGACATCCTCATCCAAAACGGCCGCTACATGATGCAGCGCAGTTGGCGCTATTCCGCTAATCCCACCGATGCGACGACATTGGCGGTCGATTCGGCGTGGAAATTCAGCCTCGGCCCGACCCGCCACAGCGTGATCGCGCTCGTCCAATACCAAAAGACGGAAAACGAGGTGATCCAATACCTCGGCCGCGGCCCCACCGGGAGCACGACCAACGTCCTGCCGCTGCTCGATATTCTCGCGCCGGTTTACGGCGGCCTGCCGACCACCACCTATCTGGGCGCCTCCACCGAAAGCAGCGGCACCAGCCTGGGCTACGCCGTGCAGGAGCAGGCGTATCTTTTCAAGGACACACTCATCCTGCAGGCCGCGCTTCGCCACAATCGCAACACCTCCTCTGGCCTGAACCGCCTGACCAACATCAGCGACCGGCCGCCGGCCAAGACCAAATGGACGCCCCGCTTCGGCGTGGTCTACCGCGCGCTCGACGGCGTCGCCGTCTACGCCAGCCGCTCGGAGACGTTCACGCCGGTCTTTACCGCCAATCCCGACGGCCGCACCTTCACGCCGCCGACCTCCGAACAGGACGAAATCGGCGCCAAGTTCGACCTCTGGAAAGGCAAGGTCTCCGCCACCGTCTCCTACTACGAACGGTCCGATCGCAACACCCTCGTCCTCGATCCCGACCCCATTCGCGCCAGCGCCGGCTACCGCATTCAGACCGCCGGCGACGAGATGACCGGCTACGAGATCGACCTCTACATCAACCCCGTCGCCGGACTGCAACTCGTGCTCGGCGGTTCCAAGATGGACGCGAAGAACCTCTCAGGCCTGCTCACGCGCGACGTGCCGAAAAACCAGTTCAGCGCGCTGGCCAAATACGACTTCGAGCACGGCCCGGCCAAAGGACTGGGCTTCGGGCTGGGCTACATCTCCCGCGGTCGCCGGCCGGGCGACACCGGTAACACCTTCTGGCTGCCCTCCTACGAGATGTTCGACGCCTTCGCCTCCTACACCTGGCGGAAATACGCCTTTCACCTGAAGGTCGATAATCTCACCGACAAATACTACGCGCACGCGGCGACGAACCGGAACATCATCAACCTCGGGCCGCCGCGGGCGTTTATTCTCCGCGTCTCCCGCGAATTCTGATGGGCCTCCCTCCGCTCCACTTGCGACCGCTCGCGATTCGTCGCTGTTTCGGATTTGTGGCGCTGTTGGGAGCGAGCGCCGCGCCGGGCGCGGAAGCATTCACGCCGCCGCTGGTGGCCGGCGCGGAGCACCAGGTGATTTATCGCGGGGAATACGCGATGAACTTCCGGTTCTACCGACTCCCCGGCGGCGAGCTCTACGTCAAATTCAACACCAAGGCCACTTCAAGCCACATGGACCCGAGGACGCTCGAGAAGCTCGCCGCGCTCTCCACCGATGGCGGTCGCACCTGGCAGCGCACCGACCGCGACGAACTGAATCCGGCGTTCCGCTCCCAGCCCGGGCGCATCGTGGAGGCGGCCCCCTATAGTTGGCGCTACGACACGCGCGACCGCCGCGCGCACTACGAGGCCCGGGGGCTCGAGGTGCGCAACACCCCCGACAACCGCATCGCCTACTCGCAGGGCGCATTTGTCCGCGTGAGCCACGACGGCGGCGCCACCTGGACCACGCGCGAGCTCTCCGTGCCGCATCAGGCGCTCGTCGCCGGCTACCGCGATGACCGCGCATTCTTGCGGGTCAACGGCCGCGTCATCATGCGTGCGATCTACGGCAAGCCGGTCGCGCGCGTGCGCCACTACGAGGCATGGCTCCTCCGCAGTGAGGACGATGGCGAGACGTGGCGGTTCCTCCCGCTCGCCGCGAGCGTCGAGGCCGATGTGAGCCACGGCGAGACCGCGCTCGCGCAGGCCTCGAACGGCGGCATCGTCGCGATGATGCGCACCGAGCCGGCTTACGGCACGAAGATGTGGGTCTGCCGCTCCGCCGATCTCGGCAAGACGTGGAGCAAACCTGAACAAACTTCGCTGCACGGCCATCCCGCGCACCTGCTGCGCCTGCGCGACGGCCGGTTGCTCTGCACCTACGGCGTGCGCGATCCGCCCATCGGCATCCGTGCCTGCCTCAGCCGCGACGACGGCCGCACCTGGCGCGCCGAGGACATCGTCACGCTCCGCACCGGCGCCGATTTCAAACCCGACAGCGGCTACCCCCTCACGCTCGAGTGGGACGACGGCACGCTCGTCACCATGTATTACCTCACGCGCGGCGACTCGACCGCAGGCATCGAGGTGACGCGTTGGAAGGCGCCATGGAAATGAATCCGAAAGAAGTAGCCGCGAGCGTGAGCGAGTGGACGCTGTTCCGCTCGCTCACGCTCGCAGCTACGCTGGTATCGACGGCTCTCGCTGCCGCGGAGCCCGTCTTCCGCCACGCCGGCTTCGCGCAACTCTCCCGCGGCACGCTCGGCAACGCCAGCCAGAACCTCTTCGTCTCCGCCCGCGGCGAGTTGAAATTGATCAACTGGTTCGACCTCGATCGCGACGGCTACCCGGAAATCATCGTCAACAACGAGCACAACCCGCACGAGAGCGTCGATGGCCTCATCTATTTCCAGCACGCGACCGAGGGCTTCCGCTCGCTCCTCCCGATCCACGGCGTCGACGGCGGCGAGTTCGAGCGTGTGCTCGCGCTGCGCGCGGCGCCGGCGCACACGCAGTTCCTCCCGTCGCTCGGCGCCGGCCACAGTTTGATCGCCGATCTCAATGGCGATGGCTATCCCGACATCGCGTTCGTCAACTTCATCCACGGCTCCACGCTCGATCACCTGCCACTCTACATCTACTGGGGCGGCCCGAACGGCTTTTCCGTCGAGCGGCGCTCCGAGCTCCCCACGCTCACCGGCCTGGGCCTCACCGCCGCCGATCTCGACGGCGACGGCCGCCCCGAACTGATCGTCGCCAACGTCGGCAGCGAGGATGGCGTCGTCGCCGCCGTCAACGGCCCGCGCCGCACCGCGCCCGCCGCGCCCAACTCCACCTCGCGCATCTACTGGAACTCCGTCAACGGCTTCGCCGTCGATCGGGTGACCGACTTGCCCACGCGTTTTGCCGTCGACGTAAAGGCCGCCGATCTCGACCGCGACGGCCACGTCGATCTCGTGTTTCTCGAGGCGGGCGACGTGCCGGGTCTGCGGGTGTTCTACGGCGACGCGCGCGGCTATTCCGCCGAGCGCACCGAGACCGTCGCCGTCGAGGGCCGCGGCTACCTCGAGGAACAGGCCGGCGAAATCAACATTGCCGATCTCAACGCCGACGGCCGCCCAGACATCGTCGTGACCGCGGGCGGCGACGCGGCGCAGGTTTTCTGGAACCGCTTCTGGACTGGCCGTGGCAATCTCCGCGACTGGCCGCGCACGGCGCTTCCGGCAAATTCGCCGCTGTCCGCCGCGATTGGCGATTTCAATCGCGATGGTCTGCTGGATGTCGCGGTCGGCGGTTACTTCGCGCGCGGCGCCGACGGCAGGAAGAACTACGAAACCGAGGCGCGCATCTACTGGGGCGCCGCGTCGCGCACGCTCGTCACCGCGCCGCCCACGCCGCTCCCCGTGCTGGGCAACACCACGCTCCGCGCCGCCGATCTCAATGCCGACGGTTTCCCCGATCTCGCCGTCGCCAATCACCGCGACCAGGGCACGTTCGACGTGCCGTCCTACATCTACTGGGGCGCCGCGGGCGGCTTCGCGGCGGCGCGGCGCGCCGAGCTCACCGGCTTCGGCCCCGCCTCGCTCGCCCTCGGCGATCTCAACCGCGACGGCCGCCCCGATCTCTATCTGGCGAATCGCGACAGCGGGCTCACCAAGGAGGCCGCCGCGCTCAACGCCTACGTCTACTGGGGCAACCCGCACCGCAGTTTCAGCTCCGCGGCGCTCACGAAGATTCCGCTGCTCGGCGGCTATTGCAGCAACGCCGCCGATTTCTTCGACGAGGGGCGCGCGTCCATCGCCTACGCCGACGACGCGGGCGTGGAGTTCGTGCGCCTCGACGCGCATCGCCGCGTCGCCGGCCGCGTGCGCGTGGCGCTGCCGTTCCGGGGCATGACGTCGACCGTCGCCGACTTCAACCGCGACGGCCGCCTCGATCTCCTCGTCGGCAGCATCGCCGGCAACGGCGGCAGCCTCGCGCTCATCCGCGGCACCGAGGGCGGATTCGCCGCGCCGCAGTTCCTGCAGCCCGGCATGCAAGTGCTGGCCTCCGCCGTCGCAGATCTCACCGGCAAGGGCCAGCTCGAGCTCATCCTCGGCGGGCGCGGCGGCTGGCTACGCTGCGCGATCCTCGCCGACGGCACGCCGGACCTCGCGCACGCGACGCGCGTCACGGGCGATTTCCAAGTCCAGCACGTCTCCGTCGCCGATCTGAACAACGACGGCCTGCCCGAGGTCGTCGCCGCGCAATACCGCGACATGACCACGCGCCGCAACGCCATCGACTCCGCGATCTACTGGAACCGCGCCGGCCGATTCTCCCTCGACGATCGCACGGCGCTCGGGACCTTCGGCGCGCACTGGGTTTCCGTGGCCGACACGGAGAACGTCGGGCGGCTCGACGCGCTTTTCAGCAACTACCACGGCGAGACCACGCGCACCGTGCCGCTGTTCGTGTTTCACCCCGACAGTGCGGGCACGTATCGACCGGGCCAGCGCCTCACGCTGCCCGCTTACTCGTCGCCCTCGCACTTCGTCGCGGACATCGATGCCGACGGCTTCAACGACCTCGTTGTCCTCAACCACACCGGCCCCGTCGGCGAAGTCGGCCCGATCACCAAGAGCGGCCGGCACAGCATCGGCTCGTGGATCTACTGGGGAGCGCGCGAGGGCTGGTCCGAGACGCGCCGCACCTGGATCGCCTCGTATGGCCCGCACGCGACCGTCAACGCCGAGATCGGCGACGCGCTGCGCCGCCGGCCCCTCGAGACCTACACGGCGCCGTGGACCGAGGCGAAACTCGCCGCCGGCGATTACGAGCTCGTGGTCACGGGGACGTTCACCGGCCGCGCCTCCTGCGGCGCGCGCGTGCAACTCGACGGTGGCACGACGTGGATCGAGCTCGTGGCGGCGGACGCGACGAAGACCACCACGACCGAGCGGCGCTTCAAGATGGGTGTCGCGACCGGCGCCGCCCGACTCCGCTATCAACTCGACCTCCTCACCGGCGGCGCCGGCACAGGGCCGACGATCACTGCGATCGCCCTGCACAAACTCTGAATTCCAATGGCCCTACGCACCGCGCCTGAAGCTCAAAACCGATCTCCCATGCACGTTTCCCGCTTGGGCCGGATCGCGGCCGTCACCGCATCGCTTTTCGCGGTGGCGTCCGCACCCGCCGCCCCGCCACCGCTCGTGCCCGGCGCCGAACACATCGTCATCCAGCGCGAGGCCGGCGTGTGGTCCAATTTTCCCATCATCTATCAGCTGCCGGACGAAACCCGGACCCTCAGTGTGCAGTTCGGCGCCCGGATGACGGCGAGCCATCTCGAACCGCGGAGCGACCGGATGAACTTTGTGTCCACCGACGGCGGGCGCACCTGGACAAAGTCGCCGCGGGCCGAGCCCAACCCCGCGTGGGCCACCGGCCCGTCACGCCCCGGCCGCCTCGTCAAGCCCGACGCGCACGCGTGGCGCTATGTCGAGGCCTCGCGCCGCGCCGAGTTTGAGGCCCGCGGCATCGAGGTCCGCAACTCCCCCGACGGCCGCGTGACCTACGCCTACGGTTGTTATGTGAGCACGAGCGAAGACGGCGGGGCCACATGGGAACAGCGCGAGATCGAAGTGCCCGCGAAAGGCCTGATCATGACCTATCACGATCCGGCGAGCTACCTGCGGCTCGATGCCCGCACGATCCTGCGCGCCGTCTACGGCAAGCCGGTGGCCAACATCCGCCACTACGAGGTCTGGCTCCTCCGCAGTGAAGACGATGGCGCCACGTGGAATTTTTCCACCCTTGCCGCCGATCCCGAAAAAAAGCGCAGTTACGGCGAAACTGCGCTCGTGCAGGCTGGCAACGGTGACCTCGTTGCCATGATGCGCACCGAACCGTCGCTCGGCTCGAAGATGTGGTCCACCCGCTCCGCCGATCGGGGCCGAACCTGGACGAAGCCCGTGGAGACACCCCTGCTCGGCCACCCCGCCCACCTGCTCCGCCTGCGCGACGGCACGCTCCTCTGCACCTACGGTCACCGCGACGCGCCCATCGGGATCCGCGCGGCGTTCAGTCACGACCATGGGCGCACGTGGCCGGAGGACGAGATCGTCGCGCTCCGCGCCGATGGTGCCACCGTCGACAGCGGCTATCCGATCAGCACCGAACTCGCCGATGGCACGCTGGTGTCCGTCTATTATCTCACCCGCGACGGCATCACCGGCGTCGAAGCCACCCGCTGGCTACGCCCCCACCGCTGAACCTCCGCTACTTTTCCCGCCATGAAGCCAAACCTGCACCTCACCTCTTTCGCGATCGCCCTACCCCTGTTCGCCCTCTGCTGCCTCGCCCCGGCCCCGCTCGCTGGCCAAGCCGCCAATGCTGGTGCGATCGAAGGACGCGTCGCCAATTCCGCCGCCGGCACCAACCTCAAGCAGGTGCGAATCGTCGTCGAAGGCACCGCCCTCGAAACCCTCACCGACGAGGCCGGTGAGTTCCGGCTCGTCGCCGTGCCGGCCGGCGAAGTCACCGTGCGGGCCTCGGTCGCCGGGCTCGCCCCCCGCACGACGCGCGTGCGGGTCGCCGCGGGACAGGTTGCGCGGGCCGATTTTGATTTTCCCGCCGGCGATACGGCGGCCGGTCCGCGCGACCAGGTGGTGAAGCTCGACGCGTTCACCGTCTTCGAGCGCGAACTCAGCGCCCAATCCGCCGCCCTGCAGGAGCAGCGCACGGCCCCCAACATCAAGAGCGTGATTGCCTTCGAGGAATTCGGCGACCTCGGCGACGGCAATCCGGGCGAGTTCCTGAAGTTCGTCCCTGGCATCCAGGTGGCGATGAGCCCGGCGATCCCCGGCAACGCCACGATTCGCGGTATGCCCGCCAGCGGCACGCTGCTGCTAGTCGACGGCGTCGAACTCGCGACCGACTCGCCCACCGGGCGCGGCGCCGGTTTCACGGCCTCCAACGTCGCCAATATGGATCGCATCGAGGTCACCAAGGTGCCCACACCCGACATGCCCGCCAACGCCGTCGGCGGCATGATCAACGTCATCGGCAAGAGCGGCTTCGCCCGGCGCGATCCGCTGCTCACTTACAGCGTCTTCGGCCTGCTCACCACGATCGAACCGATCACGGCGCTCGGCCGCGAGCTGTTCAAGGTCGGCGGCGCCGACAAGGGCACCGATGGCCCGCGTTTCCGCCCGGGCTTCGACGTCACCTACATCCGCCCTTTCAACCAGAAGCTCGCCGTCACGCTCAGCCTCGGGCGCAACGCCCGCTGGGAGGACAAGGACAACCTCGCCCCCACCTGGAACCGCGTCGCGCTCATCCAGACCGCGAGCGCCAGCCAGGCGCAGATCGCCGTCCGCGACCGTGATGTTGCCTCCGTGCGGGCCGACTGGCGGCCCCGCCCCGGGCTTTCCCTCTTCGCCAATTTCCAGTACACCACGGATGTCGTCCACACCCGCATCGGCGGTTTTTCGCAGACTTACGGGACCGGCGCCACCGGTGGCGAGAATTTC
>Ga0233425_10008104_pt1 | contig 14214 bp, 7 predicted proteins | sample Watercolumn_Towu_2_FD_181712 | JGI IMG/M metagenome (GOLD analysis project Ga0233425, IMG submission 181712) | Freshwater microbial communities from Lake Towuti, South Sulawesi, Indonesia - Watercolumn_Towuti2014_140_MG | ecosystem: Environmental > Aquatic > Freshwater > Lake | place: Indonesia...
GGGGGTCGTCTCCTCGCCGTGCTTGTCGGTCGGCGTTGGCGTTCGTGCGATCGGCGGCTCCGCAATTGGCGCGGTTGTCGAGACCGCCCGCTGTGTCACGGATGCGTCTGTAGGCTTGGCACGTTCACCATACGCGGGAACGGACATCACCAGTCCTCTATCCTCGAGTTGCACGGCCTCGCTCGTCGGTCCGCACGACGGCGAGACTTCAGCGACTTCGCGGGACGCGGTGGGAGTTTTGGCCGCCGGTTGCGCCTCGCACGATTGCCCGCCGCCCTCGCAAGCCTCGATCTGGACCAACGATGGAACGTGTGGGTTCCGGGGTTGCTCCGCTTCACTGTTCGGTTCAACCATGGCAGCCTCACTGACTACGGTGAAGAAGGCGACTTGGCGACTCTTTGTTTCAGAAAATCGTAGGCCTCCCTCGGCTTGCGGCGGTCGGTCCACCGATCACCGAACCACTCCGATAAGATCTTTGGGGAAGGGGAATCGCATTCGACCCCAAGCCAGAGTAACCAGCCGGTGGGCTTCGCCCCGTGGCCGGACTCGTATCGTTCTGGCTTGTAGAGACTAGGCCAGAGATAGATTAGCTCGCAGCCGCGGACCACGGGCCCGCTGACCTGTTTCAAAGCAAGATCCTCGCCGCGGAGGAAGGCGTCGGAAAGCGAATCCTGGAGATGAAATAGCTGTTCGCGGTCCTTGAGGTTGGGGGTCAAGGGCCCGGCCACATCCCAGCCGACCAGTTGTCCCTTGCGATAGACGACCCACACCCGCTTGCCATAGATCCGGCTTCCCTTGGCAGCCAGCAAGTCATGCAGGACCTCGCGAATTTCCGGCTCAAGGTCCGGCGACGTCGCAAGCGAGTTGGTCGCAAAGAGCAGTAGCACGACATTGCTTTCCGGATCGCTTTCTGGAGTGGGCTCCGGAGGTGACACCTTGCCTCCTTCTGAGGGCAGGCGAAGTACGACTGAATGCTGCGTCGGCTGCGCAGACGTGATCACTATTGTCGACTCGTACCGCTCATAGCCGTCGTAGCTGACTATTAGCTGGTACTTGCCCGGAGGCAATTCCTCCCGGAGAATGCCGTCGGCTTTTCGCGGAAAGTCGGGGAGAATCGCACCGTCTTTCATGAGCCGAACTTCGCCGCCGGACGGGCGGACGTTGAGATTCAAGGTGCCAGGTAGAGGTTCCAGTGCCGGAACGACCACCGTGAGGCTGTCATCGGCAACGACCTGTAGATTCTCGGCGCAGTAAGGTTTGTGCGCTGCCTTGCTCGCCACCATGGTGTAAGTGCCAACGGGGAGTTTCAGTTCCCAGCGTTTGTTGGCGACAACTGCCGAGTACGGACCGCCCCCGGCCGTCTTCAACTCGCAACGCACGTTGCAGTCGGCTGCCAAGACGACCAAGGTGCTGGTCGGCGGTGGTGGAGGAGACGCAGGCCGCAGTTCGATCTCCCGACTCGCAGTTTGCCCGGCCTCCACCTCTAGCTGGTCTCTCCAAGGCACATGGCCCGGCTTCCGTGCGGTCAACTCGTAACATCCGGGCGGAAAGGACAACAGGGTTGTGCCGGCCGGTTCCGCCTCCCAGCGTGTAATCTCTCCATTTGTGGCCGCGCGACACTCCAGATCGACGCAATCAGTTCGTAGGACGACTTGGATTGTGCCGGTCGTTGGCGCCCAGCACCAGTAAAGAACGGCCGAGCCGAGATGGGCGAAGACGACCCAGACCAACCAAATCGCATGCGGGGACTTCATGGTAGAACAATGCCCGCGCGTGTTTCGGACAACAGAGCAGGCTCTAGAGTATCACCGCGAATAAGCAGCGTCAATCACACCCACCCGAAGTAGTACTTGTGTTTAACTCTAAGTGGTATTGAAACCTCATCTGTAGTAGAGTAGTTTAGTTCAATGCACCCCCCAAGCGTTGTGTCACGATCGGGCCAGGCCCGTGAGTCGACCGCAAACGGTGGTGCCTCCAAGGAGCGACGGATGGACTGGGGATCGTTGGGGAAGAATGAGTGGTGGGAGTCGCGCGGGAGTGGCGACGGCCAAACGCGCTACGGGGTTCGGCGGTTGGTGCGAGGTGGCGTCGAATGTCGGCCACTGCCGGAGGAAACGCAACAGTACGTCTGGGAGCCTGTTGATGGCGAAGAAGAGGGTGAGTACTTCATGCCCTTGCCTGTTGAGGCTGGGACGACACCGCCATACGAAACCTTTCACGACCTCTACCTGCGGTTGCAGAAAAGTGGACGAACCAACAAGGATCTCGCCCTGCTGGATCGGGCCGCCGACCTGTTTTTGGCAACGGCCGCCCGAATGCATGCCGCGGGGGTCGGGATGGGCCTCGTCCATCCGGAAAACGTCCTATTGGTTGGGCTGCCGCAATCCAGTATAGGCGCGCACGTCGAGGCGGGGAGCGGCGCGGCGAGCCGGGAGGACGCGTGGCTGGAGCCCGCCGTACCCGCCGCTGTCATCGGCCCACAGGTGGTGACGGCCGAACGGGTCGTGCTGCCCGACGCGAACTGTGTCTGGCATTCGTTCTTGCAGCCCCAGCCGCCAGCGTGGATCAAGCAGAACCGCTGGGCGGGGCTCTGGAACCGCTCGCCGGCGGATATCAACCAGTCCGTGATCGACAATCAGGTCGCGGTTGGTGAGGACATTTGTACTCTCGCGCGGATCTTGGCCTACCTACTTGTGGGCGACAAGGTCTTCAAGGAGTGGGCGGGAGGCGACGGCCGGCTGTGCGTTATCCCCAGCCCGAAGGACTCCCCGGAAACCGGCGCGGACGTGTGGCGAGTATTCGACGATGCTCTGTGCGGGCGGATTGAGAGCGTCGTTGAGTTCCGCAAACGGCTCGACCAGCTTCACCAGGAGCGGCGCGGAGAGAGGATTGGGCCCATGACGGCCCACTACCTACAACCACCGCCGCTTCCGCCTTTGACGCCCGCAGAGCGCGTCGCCCGCAGATTGAAACAGATTGCATTCGCTGTTGCAGCCGCGGTGATTTTGGGGCTTGTCGGCTGGGGCATCTGGCACTGGACTGTGCTTCGCCCGGAACGCAAGCGGACAGACGAATTTGCCCGCGCCGCTGACGCCGTGCAGAGAGCGATCGATGGTAGGGACTTGGCGGCCGCGAAGGAGAAGTTCAAGGCCATCGAGACGATTCCTGAGAGCTTCTTCGCCAGCACTCGCGAGGAGGAGGTTAGGACGAGTGGGCGGCTGAAAGAGCGGATTGAAGACCTAGAGCGTCGGGTTGAGGACGAAGAGTATCGCAAGACGGTGCGGGCCGTAGACGATGCGGTCGCCGAGGCCACCCGCGAGCCGATTTCGCCGATGAATGTGGCACGACTTGAGTCAGTGATGCCAGCAGTGACAGCGATCAGTGAGGCATCAAAGAGCGGCAAAGTGCGCGGACACCGGAAGGAAGAAATCGAGCGAGCTCTCGGAGCATATCATAAGGCCTATCATGAGATCTTCGATTCGCTGGTGAGGGCAGAGATCACTAAACTGCGCGATAACCCGGTTACTGCAGAGGAGGCCATCGCGCGTTTGAAGCCTTTGGTTAACTTCAAGGTTCCATCTACATGGGAGAGCTCACAATGTCACGAACAATTGAAGCGTGTCTATCGGCAATATGGCGGCCGCTAGCAGTTTTATTAGCGCTGATTGGGCTGGCCGCGTGGGCGCAGGCCGCCGAGCAGGGGACTAAACCGCAGGCGGAGACGGAGGTTGCGTTGCCTCGCCGGCTGACCTTGGTGGCGCGCGCCGAGCCGCAGTTGACGCAAAGCGAATTGGTCACCAAGCTGACTGATGCCTTAAAGAAGTCGGGGGCCACGTTTTCCACAGAGGAGGGTGGTGTGCGAGCTGTTTCCATCACCTCATCGTCGTATGCCACCATTGAGAGACTAGTAAGGGACGTCGGCCAGAGCGACGACACCAGCAAGTACGACGTTAAGATGGAGCCCTATCTCGAAGAAAGCGGCACATGGCAGATCGATGTGGCCGACCCGGCGACGTACTTGGAGTCGTTGACGCTCACGACGAGTTTGGGCGGAAAAGAGGAGAAAATCGAACTTGAGCCGAAGTCGCTCAAAGACAAGGACTGGACGCTCGCATTTCACTCGCCTGGCCGCTGGCTCCTGCGCCTTCCTGATGGGAGGCTGCCCGTCAAGTGCGTGCTGAAACTGAAGAAAGATGGGGCGCAGGTGGAAACGAAGGAGGTGAAGTTGAAGCAAAGCGAACTCGATCGTTACTGGATCCTCACGGTGCGCGGCTATGTTGGTAACGAAGCGACTTTGTTTGAGAAACTCAAGGATCCGACGGTCGTCGGCACTCCTTTCAAGGCGATCGAGAAGCCTGAAATGGTGTCGATCATCCTGGCCAACATGTATGAGGAGCCAATTGGTGATCGATACCTTGCGGACAGCAACACTTATGAAGTGAACTTCGAGCGGCCCGGCGGGATAGAGCCGTCCCGCGTATGGCTGCTCTTTCCGCTCACCGCACAGGAGCGCGACCAGAACTTGCAGGCGATTCGCGGTGAGTTGAAGGACGACATTTACGTTAAACTGTCCGGCCTCATCCACAGGAATGCCGTGCTCGCCTCGGACGAGGCACAGAAATTGGCCCCTGGCGCGAGCAAACCCACGTGGTTTGAGATTCCCTGGAACAAGGACAAGAGCCTGTTCCATCGATCTTTCAAGCTTGACAGCAAGGACAACTGGAAGCGGGGGGACGGAACGGGAGTCTTCGGGCTCTTGGTCTATTCGTTTGGTACCGAAGACCGGCCCTACCGCGTGAACGGCACCTACACCCCGGTGAAGAAATTGGAGAACTGGCCCGATGCCGCAGAGAAAGCCGGCGCGTCCGAGCCCGCTGCCGCGGCAAATCGCCCTTAACGATGCAGACCTCCTCCTACTCCTTTGGGGCAGGACGCCAGCCACGCGTCCGGCTGTGGGGAGAGCACTGCTTGTATCGAGTTGTTCGTTGTGCTGATTCGTTTTCCTCGAAGTCGCCTGGTGTCGAGCATGCCACTAACCCAAGAGCAATGCCGCTTCATGATCCCGGAACTGGTCGAGCGGTACAACCGGATCGAAACCGCCTTCGCCCAGGTCGCAAGGAATTTGCCACGGATCGCTGACTCGCCGAAAGTGCAGAGCCTGCAAAAGAGATTGGCGAGGCTTGCCGACGTCATGCAGCGAAAGAAGTATCGTATCGGGTTTATCGGCGGCTCTACGGCTGGGAAGTCGACGACGATTTCCAGCCTGCTCGGTGTCCGGGAGGGTGATGGTCCAACGCCGTCCGGAGCCGGAGCGGCGACAACGAGTTGCGTAACTCGCCTCTATCGCGTGGAACAACGCGAGCCGCCTTCGCTTGTGATGGAATACATGACCGAGGAGGATTTCCTTGTCCGCAAGCGCAGCATCTGCGATTTGCTGAAGCTCGACGCAGATAAGAGCGATCAGGAGTTGACCACAACGATTAGCCAACAGTTGTCAGAGAACCCACCTAAAAAAGCGGTCTTAGAGTTTCTGCTGCGATTGCTGAAAGCGCACGCCGCGAATCGGGCAATGCTTGGCGCAAAGAAGACTGGGGACTATCATCAGCGGGCGCAGTATGTGTGCCACAGCACCGAGACATCACCCTATGCGCTGCTGAGGGAAGTTGTGATCGGCTTTCCCACGTCCGCCATTTCGCCGGACTTGGAGATCATTGACCTACCCGGCCTGGGTGTGGCGAACAAGGCCGACGCATTGCTCACGAGGGACTTCCTGCCCCAGCTCGATGGCGCGTTCATCTTCCAAACCGCCACCATGTTGTCGGCAGAGACTGCCGCGGATCTCCTCGACGACTTGCGCGAGCAGTTCTCTAATCTAGAGAACCGCGTCTGGTGCCTCATCACGCGATTTGACAATCTCGATCCCACCGGAATCCGTGGCGACCTGAATGGACGCACGACCTTTGACCTCCTCCGCGCGTTCCTCAAGGCCCATTCGCTGAGATTCGATCAGGTTCTGCTAGTCGGAAACGGGTTCTACCAGGGGATTCTCAATGGTGGGGGGACGTTCGATGCCTTACCCGCCGACGCTCGTCGTGACCTCTATAAAGAGTGCAAGTTCGTCCTCGAGAACGGTGAACCGGTCGTGCCGGAGACATTCCGCTCCCATGGGACGGAGTTGGTTGCAGCCTACGAGGAGGTGATTAAAAACCAAGGCGGGATTCCGCGTCTGAGAGAAGCCGTCGGCAAGCAGGTCTACGAGTCGGTTCTCAAAGAGGTGCGACGCGAAGTCGATGAACAACTGCGGGCGATTGGCAGCGAACTCCGCGGGATTCTCGACGCCGCCCGGGTTAAGGCCAGCATGTCGGTCGATGCCATAATCAACGCCGCGAGATGGGTTGGGGCCTTAGAACGCCTGATCGAGGAGCTGCGGGCCGACAAGGACGGCCGGGTTTATGAACTCCCCGGTGAGGAACTCGTGGATGCGCTCTGCAAGCTTCTGGTTCAGATCGCCACTGGGGAGGACCATCAGCCTGTCGAACCAAGCCGCCATCAACTCGTGGGCAGGGTGCTCGCGCAACAAGCCGCCGCCGACGCTATTGAGAAGGTGTCAGCGATCTACGAGACGGTGAGCGAGCGCATGAGGAGTATCACAGTCCCACCGGTCGAGTACGCTTGCTCCAGCGGTGCGGCGGAACGCGACCCGCGGCGGCAGGAATGGCCGGCCTTCAATGGCCAGCGACAGCGGCACTTTGATGACGATTACTGCGTACCGTTTAAGTCCTTTTGTGAAGGCTATCCGCAGCCCGAGCCCGGTGAAGAGGTGGCCCAGTACTGCCTTCCGATGAACGATTACCGACAGATCATGTTTAAGAAGATCGCCGTGGTTGTTCACGGTTTCGTGGCGCGGGTCGCGCGGCGGATTGAGAGATGCGTGGCCGAGACGTCCACGGAATATTCCCGCCTGGGGCTGGACGAGACGCTGAGCGATGCCAGCGCCAAGGACTGCGAGGCGATTCTGCAAGCGATTCCTTCCGACTAGCGAGGCCCAAGGGTCATGCCATTTCCACGCATTCGCAAAGAGCAGTGCCGCTTCGTCTTCACAATCGCCGGCGCATACAAGCGTTCGGGGACACACATCGAGAAGCCGCCGATCCAACGTTCGGCCAAGGTTTTCGCCCCGAAGCCGCAGCCCGAGAGCGAGGTGGGCGGAGAGGCACACCCGCAAACCTTCGGATTTGCGATGTGGTGGGAGAAGGCACGCACCTACTTGAAACTCAGCGTGGAGCACATCGACAACAAGAACGCCCACGCCTTGCTGGGCAAGAACAAAAAAGTGGCCGACTATCTCGCCCAAAATCTAGCAACGGAGTATGAATGCCTTGCCGGCTTGCTTCTCGAAGACTGGCAGGTAGGCCTGCACCTGGAAGTCAACACCGACGATCCCACCTTCCTGGAGGAGCAGCCCGCGGACGGCGAGAGCGGAATCCTTGTACCGCTTCGGGTTAGCGTCGTGCTGCCGAACCAGCTGCCCGAATCCTATTGGATCGGCCTTTGTCTCGAACCAGTTGCAGAGATGCGGCCGTATGCTGGTTCGCTGGCCCTGGATCTGGGCAATACTAATACGACACTGGTCTATGCGGCGTCGGGAGCGGCTTCGGGCGTAGACCCGCAAACGCTCGATTTTTCACCCGAAGTCGCATCATCCGGCGGCCCACTTCCCTCGGCGCTGCGGATCCTTAGCCGCAAAGCGGGGCCGGCCGATCGATTCCCGCGCTACGAGTGTCGAGTGGGCAAGAAGGCTCTTGTTCCGGGCGCCGGTGGCGCACTGGTGCTGGGGGCAAAACGGCTGCTCTCCGACGACGCCTCGGCCGACAAGCCCACGACGCTCAATCTCGATGCCCGCCCCGTGGAGGTGCCACACCGAGAACCGGCGGAGGTCTTCATCGGCCAGATCTTCCGCACATTCTACAACTCGATGCGGTCCTATCCGCGGGACATCGTGTTGACTTGCCCGACGACCTTTTCGAGCTGGGAGGTGCAGCAGCTTCGCGCCGCCGTGTATCAAGCGTGGCGCGAATCGAGAGGCGAGTGCAAGCAGGAGGAGAATGAACCGGACTTCAAGAACGGGCTCAAGGGGTTTGTCGCTCAGGTGATTGACGAGGCGTCTGCTGCCGCCTTTTATTTCCTCTACCGCGACTTCTTCAACGGCGCCGGCCGACTGCCGATCTTTCGCTTTCTATACCCCCACGGCATGCACCTCTTACTCTATGATTGCGGTGGCGGCACGACGGATATTTCCCTGGTGCGGGCGGCGGCCGCCTCCGACAACCGGGTGAAGATTGACGTTCTCGGCCGCGCCGGGCATCGCGAGTTCGGGGGCGATTCGATCACCAAGGCGGCGTTTGGGATACTCAAGGCGAAGATCGCAGCCCAACGGAAGGGGCCCGACTTTCCCGATGCGGGGCAAGTCCGGAGCCACATCGAGCAGCACGCGAGGGAGATCGATAGCCTAGTTCCAACCCAGTTCAGCGTAAATGACTACAACGAGGACGCGAAGAAGCGTCGGGCCCTGACGCTCCTCCTGTGGCGCTTGGCCGAAGCAGTAAAATGCCGCCTCTCCGCCGACCGGGAGAACGACGAACCGCTGCCGCTGCGTGAGTTGCCTTCGAGCGATCTTGATGGTCTAAAGACACTTCTGCATCTCGGTGACCAGGAGTACACTTCTCTGGTCGGCAAGTTGACGATCGCTACCGGGGAGATCAACGAATTAATCGATATGGAGATCATCGAGACGATTCGTTACGCGAACCAATTGATTCGCCGCGGTATTCGTCCTCCGGAAGGTGCAGGCGGGAATGGAATACCCGACTCTGCGTTGGAGGTTGATGCCGTATACGTCGTCGGAAACGCCTCGCTCTACCCCCGAATCCGCGAGCTACTCACCGACAAGGAACGCGGGCTGCGGATCCGCTTCATTAGGGATCGTTTGCGGTCGGTGGCCCCCCAGGATTTGAAGAACTCTGTGGCGAAGGGCGCACTCTTGGCTCTGCACGCCAGTCGTTACCGGGAAGGCTTCGCGATCGACTTCGACGAGACGCTTATCGAACGTCTACCGTACACGATCACCTATCGCTCTCTCGGTCAAATGAACAACAAACCCTTATTTCACGAGCACGAGCGTTACGACGCGCTCACCACTCCGATCGAGATTGTGGTCGCGCCGCCGCCCGATGTCGAGCGGGTGTCACAGCGGAATACGGGGAGTGTGGTCGAACTACAGCGGTTGTGGCCGGGGGATGTCGTGCCCTCGCGATACCTCACTTTCACCTTCGAGAAGCCGATCTCAAACACTCTGCGAGTGTACTACAAGAAGGAGAAGAACCGGTTCGTAATGGAGGACGCGCGAGGCCAGCCGGGCCAACAGGCGGTCGAAGGACGGCCGCCGGTGGTCGACCCCTACCGCGCCCCGCCTGAAAGCGGCCAACTCTGATGTGAGGCGCAGTGTGAGCAGCCACCAACACGATGGCCGCGGAGCCGAGGTGCCCCTCTGGGTATGCGAGGGAATCAAGCAGTTGCGCCTGCACGCCGCCCTGGTTAAGTACTGTGAATATATGCAGACTTCGGCTTTGTTTGCAGGAGCTGAACCCGCGATCCTGGTGGAGCGGTTGCAGAAAGAGGCGATCGATCCGCTCCTGGGGATGACATGGATCCCGGACGCGAAGTCGTTGGTTTGCACCCTGGGAACTGCGAATCAGGAGAAGTTCTGGCAGGTCGAGAAGTTTCTCATGGCCACGGCGGCGGTTACGGGAGATGGGGCTTCCAGCTTCACGAACTCGCCCAGTGGCTGGAAGAGTGTTCTGGCAGCGTCTCGGAATCAGACTGCCACCGGACTGGAGAGGTCTGTTCGGGACGCTGCCATCGAGTCCTGCAACCGGCGGAAGGTTAGCGAGGAGGAGGTAGTTTCCTGCTGGCTTGCTGAGGCCAAAGCGATTTTCGGGTGGTTTATGCTGCAGCCGGAATTGGCTGCCTTGGAGAAAGACACCGATCGTGCCGATGCAGTGGCGAAGAACTGCCGCCGCTGCCTATTTGCGATCGAGGCAGATCTGAAAAGCGCCTCGGCAAACACCGGGTGTTTTTACGAGGATCTCATCAGGAAGGCGGCCGACCAGCTTACAGAAGCCGCTGCAGCACTGGAACGGAATCGGTCTAGAGGAACGCTCTCCATTTTCAGTCGACAAGAGATCTCCGAATTGCTCGGCAGGGCTGGCTCCGATTGGCCACCACTCGCCGTTGCCCGTTGGCTCTCACTATTGGAATCGCAGCCTAGGACGCTCATCACCGACCTGCTCACTCCGGTCGAGCATGCCATCCCCGGTTGCCGCCGGTTGGCGGACGGGCCACGGAACTACGACAATGAGGTACGCGGCAAGATATGCCTGTTGTTTGTACTGCTTGCCCAACTCGACCGACGGATATGTGAGGGTCAGGCGGACAGTGAACTGATCAAGGACTTCGATAAGCTGCAAGATACTTTCGGTCTGCCAGTGCGCATCGAGCGATGGGGCACGGAGTCTCGCGATGTCTGTCCTGACGCCTGGGAACCGCCACTCCCCGTGACAGAAGGGGGCGAGAGGTTGGTGCGATCGTGCCTAGTCGTGATAAGTGGTAGAGAATGGCACGTTCTGCAATCTGGCATCGTCGAAGTTCCTGCCCGACGGGGTCGGTTGGCCATCGCGTTGCAGGCTCTGCGGCGGCACCCGAAGGCAAACCGCACGGTTGTTGACCTCTGCGCGGAAGTGCGGAATCGGCTCATCGGGGCCAAGAGCCTCCAAGCCTGGTGGAACACGGAAACCTCCGTTTCCGCGCAGTCACTTCCGTCGGAGGGACTCCTGGCCTTGTACCGTCTGCTGGCTAGTGCCATTGTCGCCGCTATCGCCGAGCCGTCGCTCGAACCAGTAGTCGACGAACTTCGTGCCGCCTTGGAGACAAATGGAATCACGGTTGGGCCAGTAGTGGTCGATCCTCCGTCGTTGGCGACGTCGGGTTGGCTGCTGCTGGCGGCACCGATTGTGCGGCCGGCAGGAGTGGGGGGAGTTGACGACGCGGTGTGGGGCCTACGCGGCCCCAACGGGCATGTGTTCGTGTCCAGCTTCTGGCTACGACTGCCGGAGCGGTGGACCCGAACGCGGCCCGTAGTGGCGGTGATCTTAGCCCAGCAATCACTCTGGCTTCACCTCCGCACGCGATGGCCCGATGCGACTTGCTGGCCGGAGGTCGATGCGGCGATCGCGCGCATCCTCGCCGAGGCGGAACTGACAGCCGACATGCCCGTTTCATTGGCAGCGGTGGAACTCTTCCGCCTACTCTACGACACCGCCTTAGCGGCCGAGGAGAAGCTGGGGCTACAATTGCGGGCATTAGCAAAACCGATTTACGAGGCGCTCGGTGATGGCGGCCGCTCAATGATCGGTCTTCCGCTGGATGCAGAGACTTTGCTTCCACGGGTTGTGCCGCTACTGGAAGCGTGGCGGTGTGGCCAGCGGCCCAGCGTGACCGTGCGTTGGACCGAGTCGTCCCAGCCCTTCGGCACAGTCATCGCTGCCCGACTTTCTCAAGCGAACGTCCCGGCCTCACTCAATCTGAGCTTGGGGCCCGACTGTCCCGCAGAAACTAGGACCCTCGTTGCGATTCCATCGCCGGAGGGGATCTGTCTCGAACAAGCCGGCTTGTCCGCTGGCCCGTTGAAGCCCTTGTTTGATCAGTTGCAGGTGTTGCCGCTGGAATCTCAGCCCGCCGAGCGATTGAGTACCGCCGTCAAGACGTTCGTCGCCGAAGTACTCACCCCTGCGGGGCGCAAGTGGTTCAACTGTTTCTTCCAGGCAGCTTCGGCAATCGGCGCCGGTAGCTGCGGGCCGGTTGCCCGGCAATGGATGGAGGCGATTCTTGTCCGCGGCTGGTGCCACTGCTTCCCCGAGATTGATACGATCAGTGGCAAGCCGAGGGGCCCTGCCACGAAGATTCCGGCGGGCTGGGATTATAGTTGGGATTTCAGTGCGACGGTGCCAGTGGGCGAGATCCTGCTGGAACGCTCTGTAGTCTTCAGCCCCACACCGGAGGGTGCTTGCGCGACGTTCAGTCGAGGCCCCCGCGTTGCCGGCAGCCTGATCGACTTGAGTTACCGGTTGCTTGAGGAAGCAGCATCCGCAGGCAATACTTCCTCAGCGGTCCTCCAGGCGTCACTGAAAGAGTTGCAGCGTGCAGCGGACCGACAGGTGCGAAATGGGGAAGCGGTGGAGGCGCTGGCTGATCGACTGGGCGTTGCCCTTGATCGGCTTTGCGAAGCGGCCTACGACGCCGGTGGGCATCAGCACCCGTCGGATGCCCTACTTGTGCTGCTCCGAGCATGGGGCGCGGCGGTCGGCATTGGCGTCGAGCCTCCGGGCTGGTGTTTTGCCAATCCACGGGCCGCCGATGCTGTATTGATACGCGACGGTCAGGAACCACCCGCCATCTGTTTTTCGCATCAGGTGCCTCGCGGCGCGATCGCAGTGCAACGGTTTGGTTTGCGAGCGTCGAACAGAGTCATCCGACCGTCTGAGGCATTTCGTTCGGGGGGGGCGGCCCCGATAGGCTTCGAGAAGTTGCTCGCTTGTACCCGGCGTGAGTTCCCGCAATTGGCACCCACGCTCGATTTCTGGCCGGCAGCTGCCCTGGACGACATGCTGCCATTTGTAGCCCAGCAGTTCTATATCGATCTCTGGAAGGCCGTCGAGGAAGCACGCCGCGGCCGCGACGAACCGATGCGGCAGACCCAGCAGACGCTACTGGATTCGCTCGTGAGCGAGTTTCATCTACAACCCTTTTATCCCGCGACCTATCGAGAGGTGCCGGAGAACTGGCTCGAGGTCCGTGCCCCGAATGGCATTCGCCGGGAACGGGTGGTCCGAGTCGTGCGCCCAGGGCTCAAGGACCATGACGGCAAATTACGCGTTACCGCAATCGTTGAAGTGGAGTGAATGCGATGTCTGGCGACGACGCTCACGAACCGAACGCCAGCCCGGCAGCACCTGCCCAATCCGCAGGGCAGCCACCGGCACGGGAAACCATTCTGCCGAAAGCGAAGGCAGAAGACTGCGCGAAAATCCTTGCTGCAGGAAATTGGTGGTGGCTGCCGATACTGTTCGCGGTTCTTTCCATGCTGACGGCAGTCATTGCAGACAGCACAGAATGGATGTCGTGGGACGCCGCCTTCTTTTGGGGTTATGCACTTGGTGCAGTGCCAGCTCTGCTGCTCGAAGGCCGCCATTTCGCTCGACTTCTGGCGGGAGCTGGGCTTGATGTATGGAGCAACCGTGCCGAGGCCATTGCTCTCGCTGACCGCGTGTCGTGGAACCGCGCGGTCGAACAAGTCCAGCTGGAAACGGCCGCCTGCATCGCTTCCGCGTGGGGCCGTTACTTCTGGGCTGCCAGTGGCTTAAGTCTCGCTGGGTTAGTGATTAGCTTGATCCGGCTGGCGCACGTGGGAAGGGGGGCGAGCTTCGGTGAGTTCCTGGGGGCCTGGGTTGCTGCTTGTGTGGCGGCAGTGGTAACTGTACCCGGCACTGGCGTGCTGCTTACCTGGGCTAAGAAAGGCCTGATTCGCGCAACGGCCACACTCTGTAAGGCAGTCCCGCCGTCCTTGGAAGGGCCCGCGCGGATTCCTCCACCAAACGTCCGCGACAAGAAACCTCAAAAGCCAAACGAAGGACTTTCGCTTCCCCAACCGCAGCCCGGTACGGAACCAATCGTTGATCCCGGCGAGGGCACGGGACTGCCCGTAGTTGGAGGCGACGTCAAACAAAAGGAGCCGGAGCAGGATCTGGGTGGTTTCGAGCCTACTCCGCCGAGAACACCGTTCGTTCTGGACAGCCAGAAGGAAGCCGAAAATCCGGAGTAATGGCTCCGCGTTCGGGATGGAGACGCGGAGCCCGCGCAAGAAATGGCGCAAAGCGACAGCGTACTGTTCAGGGACTCTACCCAGAGCCTGAATCCGTGACCGCATTGTGACGTTTCGTAGCGAGCGGGGCTTGTTCTTGCGGGCGAAATGGAGATGATGATGGAGCAAACCGATTCACCCGCCGGGTGAAGGAAAGGAAGCCCATGCAATTCATCGTTTCCACCACCGACGAAGTATTGGTGCCGCAGGCCGGTTTGGCCTTGGTCGGGGCGCTGTTG
>Ga0233425_10008105_pt1 | contig 14211 bp, 6 predicted proteins | sample Watercolumn_Towu_2_FD_181712 | JGI IMG/M metagenome (GOLD analysis project Ga0233425, IMG submission 181712) | Freshwater microbial communities from Lake Towuti, South Sulawesi, Indonesia - Watercolumn_Towuti2014_140_MG | ecosystem: Environmental > Aquatic > Freshwater > Lake | place: Indonesia...
CGGCTCGCGGTACGGTCGGGCGGGATCGCCGAAGGAAACGTGGATGGAATTGACGCGCCCGATCACCCCGTTTCGGACGAGCGACGCGGCGACGCGGAATTCCTGGGCCGAACGCTGCTGCGAGCCAGTCTGCAGCACGCGGTTGGTCTCGCGGACCGCCTGCACCAACTCCACTGCCTCCCGGATATTGTGGGTGAGCGGCTTTTCGCAGTAAACATCCTTGCCGGCCCGCACTGCCGCGATCGCCATCACGGCGTGCCAATGATCGGGCGTGCCGATGACGACGGCATCAATGTCGGGTCGCGCAAGCAATTCGCGAAAATCGTTGTACGCCGCGCAGCCGCGGTAGTCGGCGCCGGCCTTCTTCGAGTACGCGGCGTCAACCTGCACGCGGGCCGCCTCGCGCCGCGTGGTGTCCACTTCGCAGACCGCGACGACCTGGACATCGTCGCGCTGCAGGCACTGTTGGAGGTGCGCTCGCCCGATGATCCCGATCCCAATGCAGCCGAGGCTGAGACGTCGGCTTGGCGCCGTGGCCTGCGACCAGACGCGCTGCGGCAAGATGAGCGGCGCCGCGAGCATCCCCGCCGACGACTGGAGAAAGCGCCGGCGAGTGCAGTGAACGGAGGTCATGAACGGGAGCACTTTATCCCACCAGGCGGCGGCGCGCAACCGCCTTGTGGTTGCTCAATGAAATGACGGCGGAGGTTGGCCATCCGCAACCGCCACGAAGACTTCAATGGCAGGCCAGCGGCTGGCGACGGTGCGGCGGCGGCACCGGCGCCTCTTGCCCGTCCTGGCGGCCGGCACCGGAGACCCACAAGAGGGCCACCCGGCCCGGGCCGACCGTGAAACCGGCATGTACAGTTTCGTGATCCGATCGGATCACGAAACTGTACATGCAGTCCGAAGCAGCGCGACGCGTTCGCGAGCAGCGCCCCCCACGCCAGCGGTCGCGCGAGGGCAAGGAAGGATGGAATCGATCTACTCCGCGTGCAGCGCCTCGACGGGGTTGACCTGGGTGGCGCGACGGGCGGGGAGCCAGCAGGCGAGCAGGCCGATGGCGCCGAGCAGGAACGAGACGGCGGCGAGGACGAGCGGATCGTAGGGCGACACCGCGTAGAGCAGGCTGCCCACCACCCGGGCCAGGGCGACGGAAGCGAGCAGCCCGAGCGCGAGGCCAAACGCCGCGAGCCTGAGCCCCTGGCCAAGCATCAACTGACGCACGGAACCAGGCGTGGCGCCGAGCGCGATGCGAATGCCGATCTCGCGCGTGCGCTGGCCGACGACATAACTGAGCACGCCGTAGAGACCGACCCCCGCCAGAAGCACCGCGAGCCCGGCGAACGCGGAAAGCAGCGTCAGCATGATGCGCGGGAGGCCGGTGGATGCGTGGAGGAGTTCGTCCATCGGACGAACGGCGAAGATCGGCAGCGTGGGCTCGACCTCGCGCATCGCGGCGCGGATCGCGGGCGTGAGCGCCGCCGGCTCGAGCTCCGTGCGGAGGACGAACGAGACGAAGGGCGGCAGGCTTTGCTGGTAGGGAGAATAAAGCTGCACGCGCGTCTCCCGGCCGATGCCGTAGTTCTGCACGTGGCCCACGACCCCGATGACGGTGAGTAACGCCGGCGTGCTGCCGCCCGCGCCCAAGACGATGCGCTGGCCGACCGGGTCCTGGCCGGCGAAGTGCGTCTGGGCGAACGTGGCGTCGATGAGGCACACCCGCGGGTCCTCCGGCTTTTCGTGGCCGCTGAACGTGCGGCCGCGCAGGAGCGGGATGCGCATGGTTTCAAAATAGGCGGCGCTGGCGGCGTTGTTTTCCGTGGAAAACCGCCGGCCGGGACCGGGATCGGGCAGGCCCTCGGGGAGAAAGCTCGCCTGGTTGCCGCCGCCGGACATCGGCAGCGGGCTGGTGAGCGCGACGTGGCTGACACCGGGAACCGTGCGCAGGCGTTCGAGCGCGCGGTCGAAGAGCTGCCGGCGTCTGACGGGATCGGCCCAGTCGCGGCCCGACGCCGCGTAGGTGAAGCTGAGGACGTGATCGGTCTTCAACCCGGGATCAGCGCGGGACAGGTTGTAGGTCGTCCGCAGCATCAGGCCGGAGAAGAAGAGCAGCGCGAGCGTCAGCGCGAATTCGCCGGCGACGAGAACGGAGCGCCAGCGGGCGTTGACGTGGCCGCCGCCGGAGCGGCCGCCCGCGGCGAGCGCCTCGTGGAGGTTGACCTTGGAGCCGGTCAGAGCCGGCACCAGGCCAAACAGCAGGGTGACGCCGACGCCGACGACGACGGAAAAGGCAAACACGCCGGCGTCCATGCGGACCTCGGTGACGAAGATCGACTCCGGGGGAAGGAGGGTCTTGAGGCCCTGCATCGTGCCGTAGCCGAAGAGGAGCCCGAGGGCGGTGCCGCCCGCGCCCAGCAGCAGGCTCTCGGCGAGCACGAGGCGGATGAGCTGGCCGCGGCTGGCGCCGAGCGCGGCGCGCACGGCAAACTCGCGCGCGCGCACGGCGGCGCGGACGAGGAGCAGGTTGGCGACATTGGCGCAGGCGATCAGGAGCACGCCGCACGCCGCGCCGAAGGAGATCCATACGGCGCCGCGGGCCTGGCCAATCACCCGATCCACGAGCGGCATGAGGGCGACAGAGATGCCGGTGTTGGTCTGGGGGTGTTCCTGCGCGAGCTGCCGGGCCACGGCGCCCAGGTCGGCGCGGGCCGAGGCGAGGCTGATGCCGGGCTTGAGCCGGCCGATCGCGTAGAGGCCGGGGTGGTTGCCACGATTCATGTGCTGGTCGCCGAACAAGCCGAACGGCACCCAGACATCGGTGCCGTGGGTGTAGAACCGGAAATCGGCCGGCATGACGCCGATGATGGTGTAGATCTCCCCGTTGAGCGTGAGCGTTTCCCCGAGAACCGCGGGGCGGCCCCCGCAAAAGCGCTGCCAGAAACTCGCGCTGACCAAGGCGGTGCGGGCGGCGCCGGGCCGGTCGTCGTCGGCGCCGAACCAGCGGCCGAGCCGGGGCGCGACGCCGAGCGCCGGAAACAGGTCGTGGCTGAACTGCGCGCCGCTGATCCGCTCGGCCTCCACGGGACCGACATAGTTGAAGCTCTGGCCGCGGAAGACGCCGAGGTGGGTGAAACTTCGCTGCCGCGTGCGCCAGTCGAGAAAGTTGGGGTAGGCGATCGACATCTCCGGCACCTGCTGCGAGTGCTCGCTGAGGAAGACCAGTTCCGCGACGCGCGGCAGCGGCAGCGGCTTCACGAGCATCGTGTGGAGAAAACTGAACATGCCGGAGTTGGCGCCAATTCCCAACGCGAGGGTGAGGATGGCGATGAACGCGAAACCGGGCGACTTGGCGAGCAGCCGGAGGGCGAAGCGGAAGTCGGCGAACATGGCAGGAGGTCGTTTCCCTACGGATTTGGGCGTTGGACTGCCATGGACTTGAGCGGGAGGGAACTTCAGGTAAGCGACGATCGCCAGCCCGGATTCTTCTCCCTGAAAGATCTCTTGGAGAGCATGAAATTTCCGGGCTAGCCTGCCTTCATCGCACTCCGATGTGGGATGAATGCACTTTGCAGCAGGGCCGACTCCGTCGGGGCCAATAGTACTCCGTTAAGATCGGCTGCTCTCCTCGGGCTTGCTCTGTGGGCGCGGTGTCCTCACCGCGCGCGACATGAGCCGCGGACCGAAAGGTGCGGGGTGGGGGCACCCCGCCTACAGCGACGTAACAAAGTAATACTAATCGCGACGAGGTCGCCTTTTCGCCCTCGGTGAGGGCGAAAAGCGGATGCAGGAGTCCGAGAAGAAGTGAGATGCATCCGGGATAGCGGTTGAGTCCAGCCCGTGTCTCGCGACTCGATTGACCCCGCCAGGATCTGCCGCATCGCTTCGGCGGCGGCGCCGACGCACGGCCGGCAATGCCGCTTGCCATGGCAGGGCGCGGAACGATACGGTCGCGTGGTGCACGATGCCTGGGACAGGCATCACAGGTCATCCCTCCAACAGCAGGCAGCCACCATGATCAAAGAGATTACCGTCCAACAACTGAATCCCAAGCGGTTCATCCAGGAACAGGTCGCCGCGATTGCGTCGGCCGTGGGCGAGGGCATCGCCATCAACGCCCTTTCGGGCGGGGTGGATTCCTCGACCGTCACGTTGCTCGGGCATCGCGCCCTCGGGCCGCGTCTGCGAACCGTCTTCATCAACAACGGCATTATGCGCGAGGGCGAGCCCGCGCGCGTGGCGGCCCTGTTCCGCCGACTCGGCGTCAAGGTGGAAGTAATCGACGCGCAGCAGGAGTTCTTCGCCGCGCTCAAGGGGATCGAGGATCCGGAGGAGAAACGCGAAGCGATCACGCAGACCTTCTACCGCCGGGTCTTCGGCCGGATCGTGCGCGGCAGCGGGGCGAAGTTCCTGCTGCAAGGCACCATTCTGACCGATGTCGACGAAACCGTCGCCGGCATCAAACGGCAGCACAATGTCTTTGCCCAGCTCGGCATCGACCCGCAGCAAGCGTTCGGCTACCAAATCCTCGAGCCGCTCCTCCAGCTGCGCAAAGACGGCGTTCGCCGCGTGGGCCGCGCGCTGGGTTTGCCGGCCGAGGTGTTTGCCCGCATGCCCTTCCCGGGCCCGGCGTTGTCGGCGCGCGTCATCGGCGCCGTCTCGCCCGAGCGCATCGCGCTGGTGCGCCAGGCGACCGCCATCGTGGAGCGCCGGCTGAAGTCCACCGGCGCCTTCCAATACCTCGCCATCCTGCACCAGGATCGCGTCACCGGCATGCGCGACAACCGGCGCGCGTTTGGCCACCAGATCGAGATCCGCTGCTGGGACAGTGTTGACGCCCGCGTCGCCACGCCCACGAAGGTCCCGTTCGCCACGCTGACGAAGCTCGCGGACGAGATCACCGCGACGGTGCCCGGCGTCGTCAGCGTCACTTACAACATCGCCCGCAAGCCGCCCTCGACCATCGAGGCGGTGTAAGGCCGGGAGCCGCGGCACGGCCTCCGCTCCAGGCCCGGAGGCAGTGCGAAGGGGACAGGTTATTTCGAGAGTCCGTAAGTCATTAGGGGACAGTTTGTTCCTTCCGCCGCGTACATCGGAGCGCAAGGGACACAAGGGACAGGTTGTTCCCGCACCCCAAAAAGGGAACAGGCTATTTCAACCCTCCGGTGTGAAGGGGACAGGTTGTTGCCGCGGGTAGGCGCTCCGGTGTGAAGGGGACAGGTTGTTGCCGCGGGTAGGCGTTCTATCCTCGAAGGGACAGGTTGTATTGCCCGTCCGACAAAAGGAGACAGGTTATTTGAACAACACGCGGCGTCCGCATGACGCCCCGGCGCGCGGGGATACGGTCAGAACGATCCCTTCGCGCCGAAGATCCAGGCCGAGCCGTAGTCCTGTCGTTGGCGGAAACGCGCGAGGGCGGGGGTGTTTGGGCCGAAACGCTTCACGTCTTCGGGCGTGCTGAGAACATTCCGCAGGCTGGCGAACAGGCTGAGCCGCCGCGTGAACGCGTAATCGCCGGAGAGATCGAGCAGCAACTTCTTGGCCCGCCATTCGAAGGTGCCGGCGTCGATGCCCCGGCCGGAGAGCGCGCCCAGGCGCGCGGGGCTGCGGTAGTTCCAGTTCGCCTTCAGGTTGAACTTCTGACGCGAAAGGCTGACGCCCCAACTGCCGCTCCGCGGCACGTAGCCTTGGAAATTGCCCGCGCCCTCGCCGATCGCCCGCTGCGCACTGGCGTTGGCAAAGACCTGCACGCCGCGCGCCCACGGAGGCAGAAATGTCAGCGCCTGCCGGTAATCAATCTCCAGGCCAGTCATGCGCACCCGGGTCGTGAGGTTGTAGCTCGTCTGCACGTCGTAAGCGCCATACTCTCCCGGATCGAGGTTGTAGAGTTCAAGGAACTCCGGCGTGGCGGCAAAGGAGGTCGTGCCGAAGAAGTTCTGGAAGTCGCGCCGGAACGCGCCGACCGAGAGCGCGCCCACGCGCTGGAAGTAATACTCGAGCCGCACCTTGGTGGTGCGCGCGCTCCACGGCTTGATGGCGACGTTGGCCACCTGGATGCGGTTGTTCGAAGCGGGCGGCGCCTCGGTATTGGGCAGCGTGACGCCGCCGGTATACTGGTTCGTGTCGGGCCGGCCGATCGACTCGTACCACGAAATGCGGGCGATGAGGTCGTCGCGCAGATGGTAGCTCGCGTTGAGGTTGGGGAAGAGGCGCAGGTACTCCTTCTTCGCCTCGTAGCCGCGGTCGAGGTAGGTGAGCCGCGACACGCCCAACGCATCCGCGGTCGGCACGATCGGCACGGTCTGCACGCCGGCGAGATTGGGATTGCCGTCGATCACGCGGCCGCTCGCGTCGCGCTGGAAGTTCAGCGTCGGATCCGTGAGCGGGCCCTGCGCGCGGATGTTGGTCTGCTCCGCGCGCACGCCGCCGATGAACTTCAGCCGGCGTTCGAAGAACGCGAGATCGGCCCGGAGATACGCGGACGACACGATTTCGTTCAGGTACTTCGACTGGTCGATGAGCGAACGGTAGGCGTTGTTGGCGTTGCCTTGGAAATACTCCGGATGGGCCCGGTAGAGATCGTAGAGCGCCTCCTGCTGGACCCACTGGATTCTTCCGAACCCGTAGGGGGCGATGCGTTCGGAAAAGGTCCGGTCGAGGACGACGGCCGCGCTGTCGTCGTTGCCGTTCGGGTTTGAACTGGTGCGCCCGTCGGCCCCGGCAAAATTCCACGAGGGCGAGTATCGGCGGATGTCGCGCACCGACTGCTTCGCCTCGAGTCCGCCCTTCAGCGCGAGCGGCACGCCCCGCACGGCGAAGTCGCGGCGCAGGTTTGCGAAGGCGGTGCGCTGCAGATCCATCGACTCCTGGTGCCCCATGCTCGCCGACGTGAGCGAATAGCTCGCCAGGTTGTAGGGATCGACCGGGCTGCCGGCGGCGTCGGTGACGGTGATGCGGTTGGGGCGCAGGTAGAAGATGTCGTCGAAGCCGACGGTGACGCCGGTGCGCGTCGCGACCGAGTTGTTGAAGAAGCCGCGGTACTCGTCGCGATAGTGGTTGCTCGCGTGCGAGTTCCCCAAGCCCGCCTCGGCCTTCCAGACTGGGCCGTCGTGGCGGTAGGTGAGCGTCGGCGTGTAGGTGGTACCGGACTTCTGGCGCATGCCGGAGTTGTTGAGCCGGATGGTGCCGGCGCCCGGCTGGCCGCGCGTGAAGGTCGGGCCGAAGTCGCCCGGCGCCACGCGGTTCACGACGAACGTCAGCATGCGATTGCTCAGCTCCGCATCGAAGAACGCCCACTGAAACGAGAACGACAGGCGATCGTTGCGCGCGAGCCGGTAGTCGGCGGTGAAGCCGAACGAGGTGCGCTTGCTGAACTTGTTCGCGTCCTGCACGGCGTAGTCGGTCAGGTAGGGTCGATCGACCGTGGTGTCGGGATACTGGCTTGCGGGCGGCGTGCCGGTGCCGGGGGTGGTGAGGCCGTTGGTCGTGGCGCCCACCCCGCGCCAGTTGTTCTGCGAGTAGTCCTCGCTCGTGTATTGGTTGCTGTGCGCACCCGAGACGGTGAAGCCGAAGCTCTTGTGAACCGGCACGACCCACGAGAAATCGAAGCCCGGCTTGATTTTTCGCGTGGGCGTCACGCGCGGGCCGGGGGTCTTCTGCCAGTCGCGGTAATTGTCCTTCATCATCAGGAACACGCTCGTCGTGAAAACCGGGCGCGACCGCTCAAAGGCGCTGCGGGGCACCAGGTTGACCGAGCCGGCCAGCGCCGAGCCCGGCGACTCCGGCGTGGGCGAATGATGCACCTCGAAGCGGGCAACGTTGTTGACCGAGGTCTGCTCCAGTTCGATTTGGCGCGACGTGCCGGACGAGGCCGCGCTGGCGAGGCTGAACCCCGCGACGGTGATCGGCACATTGTTGGCCGGCACGCCGTTCATCGAGATCGTGCGCATGTCGCCGCCGCCGGTATCGACCACGATGCCCGGAAGAAACTTCAGGAAATCGCCGGCGTTGCCCTCGACCACCGCACCGAATTCGTCGGCGGACACGACGTTCACGATGTTGGCCGCGAACCGCTGCTCGTTGATCGCGATGGCGGCGGCGTCCATTTCCTTGGTCGTGGCGACGACGAACCGATCGAGCTGCACCACCTCGCCGGATCGGCCGGCGGTGGGGCGGCCTTGCGCGATCGCGAGATCGAAGTCCCGCTGCACGACCGCGCCGGCGGCGACGGTCACCGTGACGGCCTGCGCCTCGAGGCCGGTGTAGAAGACGCGGACGCGCGCCGGGCCGGCGGGGACGTTGGTGAGGCGGTATTGTCCGCCGGAGTCGGTGAACGCTTCGAGCGTGGTGCCCTCGACTGTCACGCGGGCGCGCTCGAGGAACTCTTGGTTGGCCGGATTGAACACGCGGCCCTCGATGGTGCCGGTCGCAGTGGTCTGGGCGGAGGCGGAAGTCGTAACAAGAGCGCAGAAGAGGAGGGCTGCACCGCTGCGCCAAGGTAGAGGACTTGTCATGTTTGGAGTAGACCCGCTTCGTTGGAAACCGAATCGGGTCGGGTTGGCAAGGACGGCAAGGCGAGCCTTGCCCGCCGTGACCAGCTCCGAAAACCGGAGCGTTGTGGCACTCGCCGGGATTCCTTCCAGCGCGGCTGGACGTCGCAACCCTCCTCCGGCGGGCAAGCCCTCCTCCGGCGGGCAAGCCCTCCTCCGGCGGGCAAGCCCTCCTCAGGCGGGCGAGCCAAAGGGCGTACCCCGACTGGCGTCGCGCTGGAGGCGCCGCCGGGAGCAGCACCATCCCGTCGAATCGCCGGCGCTCTCAGAACGTGGCCTTCACCCCCAGCGTCCAGAGCGAACCGAATTCGGCACGTTGGCGGAACTGGGCGGAGGCGGGGGTGGTGGGACCGTGGATCTCGACGTCGTCGGTGGGGTCGTTGGCGTTGCGGAGGTTGGCGAAGAGGGCGAAGTGGCGGCGGAGGGAATACTCGCCGGTGAGATCGATGTACGAGCGCTTCGAGCCCCAGGTGAAGGTGCCGGGCTCGAGGCTGCGGCCGGTGGCGGCGCCGCGGCGCTGGCGGCCGAGGTAGTTCCAGTTGAGGCGCAGGTTGTACCGTTCGCGCGAGAGGCTGATGCCCCAGCTGCCGCTTTTGGGGAAATATCCGGCGAAGTTGGCCGTCGCTTCGCCCGTGGCGCGCTGGATGCTGCCGTTGGCGAAGACCTGAAGGCCCCGCGCCCACCGCGGCAGGAAGGTGAGCGCCTGCCGGTAGTTCACATCGAAACCTGCCATACGCACGCGGGAGGTGAGGTTGGACTGGGTCGAGACCTGAAAGGGATCGTAGAGGACGGGATCGAGGCTGTAGAGGGCCAGGAACTCGGGCGTGGCGTCGAAGGTGGTCGAACCAAAGAAATTCCTGAAATCGCGGCGGAACGCACCGACGGACAACAGGCCGACGCGCTCGAAATAGTATTCGAGGCCGACCTTCGTGGTGCGGGCGCGCCATGGTTTGATGCCCGCGTTGCTGACGGTGATGCGATTGGTGTTGCTGGGCGGGGCCTCGAGGTCGGGGAGCGTGACGGGGCCGGAGTACTGGCCGTAGCCGGGCCGGCCGATGGAGGTGTACCAGGCGGCGCGGGCAATGAGGTTCTCGCGGAGGTGGCAGGCCGCGTTGAGGCTGGGAAACCAGCGCAGGTACTCCTTGTCCACCCGGGTGCCGCGGTCGATGAAGGTGAGCTGGGAGACCGCGAGGGCGTCGGTGGCGATCGGGAGGGGCCGGCCATTGGCGCCGAGGATCACGCGGCCGGAGGCGTCGCGCTGGTAGTTGCGCGTGGGATCATTGAGCGGACCGCGGGCGTCGATATTCGTCTGTTCCGCGCGGATACCGCCGGTCAGCCGCAGCCGGCGCTCGAACAAAGTAAGGTCGCCCCGCAGGTAGGCGGCGGAGATGGTCTCGATCGAGAGCTTCGAGCTGTTAACCTGCGAGCGATAGACCGCGTTGTCGTCGCCGGTGAAGTAGGAAGGCCTGGTGCGGAGGAGATCGAGGGTGGCCTCGTTGCTGACCCACTGCACGCGCGGGATGCCGAACAGGCCGGCGAGTTGCTGGAAGTAGGGATCGAAGACGAGGCCGGCGCCGTCATCGCTGCCGACCGGGGTGGTGCTGGGGCGGCCATCGGGCCCGACGAAATTGTGGGAACGCGTGGTGGTACGATTGTCGGTGCGTGATCGGCGCACGTCGAGACCGCCTTTGAGCGAGAGCGGCACGGTGCCGCCGAACGCCCGGCGGAGGTTGGCGTACGCCGTGTGGTAGACATTGCGCGAAGTCTGCGGGCTGCCGCCGGCGGTGCTGAGCGCGTAGGTATTGATGTCGTAGGGATTGACGGCTGCCCCGGTGGCCCCGTCGGTGACCGTGATGGTGTTGGGGCGCAGGTAGAAGATATCGGCGAAGGAGACGGTGACGCCGGTGCGCCGGGCGAGAGTCGAGGCGAAGCGGTCCTGGTCGACATTGCGGAAGCGGTTTTGCGCGTGGGAGGAACCGAGGCCGGCCTCCGCCTTCCAGACCGCGCCATCGTGGCGGAAGGCGAGGGTGGGCATGAAGGTGCGGCTGTAACGGTGGTTGCCGCCGTTGGAGAGGCGCACTTCGCCGGCCCCGGCGAAGCCGCGGGTATGTTGGAGGGAGAAATCACCGGGCAGGACGCGGTTCACCATGAAGGTGAGCGAGCGTTGATTGTAGTTCGTGTGGAAGGTGCCGTATTGGAAAGAAAACGACAGCCGGCCGGCGGTCCCGAGGCGGTAGTCCGCCGTGGTGGCGAACGACGACCGATCGGCGATTTTCGATTCGGTGCGCACGCGGAAGTCGGTGAGATAGGGACGGTCGGGCGTGGTGTCGGGCAAGGTGCCGCCGTTGGTGGCGGCGCCCCCGCCCCGCCAGGTGTTCTCGAGGAGCGGCCCCTCGGTATAGAGCGTCGAGGCGCCGCCGGAGATCGTGAAACCGAAGCGCCGGTTCACCGGTACAATCCAGGAGAATTCGAAGCCGGGCCGGACCTTATGGGTGGGCTCGTGCTGCGGGCCCGTGGTGCGGTGAAGTTGCCGGGTGCTGTCGCGGGCGGCGAGGTACACGCTGCCGTTGAACACGGGCCGGGCGCGTTCGAACGCGCTGCGCGGCACCATGTTCACGGAGCCCGCCAGGGCCATCCCCGGCGACTCGGGCGTTGGCGAATACACCGCCTCGACCCGCGACATATTGTTGATCGAAACCGCGTTCAACTCGACGTTGCGGCCCGTGCCGGAGGTTTCCGAAGTGGCGAGACTGAAGCCGCCGATCGTCACCGGCACATGGTCTGAGGGTACGCCGTTGATCGAGATCTCGCGCGGGTCGCCACCGCGGTAATCCATGGTGATGCCCGGAAGCAGCTTCAGGAACTCGCCGATGTTCCCATCCGGCACGATGCCGAACTCGTCGGCGGCGACGACGTTGAGAATATTGGGCGCGAATCGCTGCTCATTGATGGCGATGGCCGCGCCGTCCATCTCGCGCGACGAGGAAACCACCAGTGACTCCATTTTCACCACTTCGGTATCGCGCCGGTAGCGACCCCCGGCGGCGAGGCCGATGTCACGTTCGAGCGTGGCGCCGCCGGCGATCTGCAGGGAAATCTGCTGGGGTTCCAGGCCGGTGTAGAACACGTCGAGGACGGCGTGGCCGGCGGGTATTTGGGTGAGTTGGTAGGTGCCGGTTTCGTCGGTGAAGGCGACGAGGTCGGTGCCGCGCACCGTGACGCGCACGTTGTTGAGGTACTGGCCGGTCACGCTGTTTTGCACGCGCCCGGTGAGGGTGCCGGTCGGGCCCGCGGCCTGGCGGGACTGGCCGGACGACTCCGGGAGGACAGCGAGCAGGGTGAGGCTGAGAAGGAGAGCCAGTTGACTTGTCTTCATGGCGGGCGGGGTGGGGTGTTCGTTCATTATGGCACGCCGGCACCGGTTGGGAATGACGGATGTTGGCAACATGATGATGACGATTCTTGACCGGGGGAATCCGAGGAGGAAAGGAAGACGTAACGCGGCGGTTTTCCCGGACTGCGCCACGCCTTCGGCGGACAAGCCGGGAAAACCAAGCGCGCTGAGGAATCGTCGGGCTGGTGGAAGGCGCCCGTTGACCGATCTTGCGCGGGAGTGTCTAATCCCAAAGCTCAGTCATCATGGGTTTGTTGCGGGCACTTTGTGGTGTCGGAATCGTGGGTGGCCTCGCTTGGGAGGCACTTGCCCTGTCGGGAGGCGGCTCGGTCAACGTGGCAGAGGACGCTGCTGACGGAGGCATTCCGGCAGGCTTTCAAGAACAAGCCGGTGCTGGTGCGGCACAACGACGCGGAGTTCATGGAGGCGCGCTTTGGCATCTACTACGACACGTTTGCCACACTGAGTCGCGAGCCGCCGACGAGGTGGGAGACTCAGTTCCCGTGGATGGCCACGCACGTTTACCCCGAGGTCTGGAAACACGCGCCGATCGAAGGGGAAGTGGAGTACAACTGGCAAAAGAACCGCCCGGAGGCCGATCCTGAGAACACCTTCGGACGCACCCCGGACGAAACCATGAAGGTGCCGGCCTACCGGCGCTACATGATCGACAAGATCCGCCGCTACCACGCGAGCTACCTGGGTTGGATCAGTAACTACAACGCGACTGATTCCTGTCCGTCTTCTCCGGCGAAGTCGACTTGCAGGCAGGCTCGCCGCACCCGGGAGGACTTGATCAACACCGACGCCACGGATGAGCGCACGCTCGACGTGCGGTGACCGCCGCGCATTTCCCGTGTCAGGTCGATCATCAGTGGCAGGCGGCGCTGCGATCATTTGCCGACGTCATCGCAAACGCCCCGGGCAGGTCCCCCGGGGAAAGACTGCGCGTGGGCCAACCTGCTTCTGCCGGCGGCGCGAAGGGCAGGGGAGGTCTTGCGCTTCCCGGTCACACCCGCGGCGACAGTTTGGCCACCGCCTCCATGCGGGACCGGACATGGAGCTTTTCGTAGATCCGCCGGATGTAACAGGAAACCGTGTTGCTCGTGATGCCCAGCGTGTCGGCGATTTCCTTGTACATCCGGCCCTGGGCAAGCAGGCGCAGGACCTGGTTCTCCCGCTGCGAGAGCCGGTCGATTTCCGGGGCGCCCTGGCGGTCCGCCTGAAAGGACATGACCACCTTGCGCGCCACGCTGCTAGTCATGGGCGAACCCCCGGCGACCACGTCGCGCAGCGCCCCCACCAGATCCGCCGCCACCGATCGTTTGAGGATGTAGCCGATCGCGCCGGCCGCGAGCGCTTCGAAGATGCTCTCGGGGTCGTCATAGACGGTCACCATCACAAAATGCGTGCGTGCCAGCCGCGGTTTCAGCAGCCGCACACACTCGATTCCACTCGCGCCCGGCAGATCGATGTCCATCAGCACGATGTCGGGCTGCGCTTCGGCCAGCACCCGCTGGGCGACCTCGGCATCCGCACAGAGAGGCCCGCAAGCGAAACCCGCCTGACGGAGCAGATCCGCAATCAGGTTGCGGGTCTTGGCGTCGTCTTCCACGAGGGCGACGGTCGCCCGGGGCTTGGTTTCCTCCAGTCTTGTCATGGCCTCGGCGCGCAAAGCAGTCAGGCCCTCCGCCGCAAGGCAACGCGGAACGCGACGACGGCGCCGCCTTCGGCGCGATTCGCCCAGCTCATGGTGCCACCGAGTTTCGCAATCCTCTGCCGCATGCTCTCCAGCCCGATCCCTCGTGGCGCTGCCGATTTCTGCTCTGACGTTCGCTCGGGAAAGCCCCGGCCGTTGTCTTCCAGCTGGAAGACGAAGCCATCGGTTTCGCGCGAGACGGAGAATCTCACCTCTGTGGCTCCGGCGTGCTTGGTCACATTGTGCAGCGCCTCCCGCACGACCAGGAACAGCTCGTGGCGGTACTCGGCGGTGACCTCCAGCCGTTCGAGATCGAACGGGGCATCGATGGTGCACTGCAACCCGACGCGCCGCGAAAAATCCTGCACCACGCTGCTGAGATAGGAAACCAGACTTTCGAGCGAATCGTGACGCGGGTTGACCGCCCAGACGATCTCGTCGATGGCCGCCGTCATCTCGGTCACGGTCTTTTCGATCTCCCGCAGTTTCCCCGCCCTTTCCGGTTCGCCGGCGTCTCCGGCTGGCGCGGAATGAGAGAGGATGGACAACTGGGTCAGCCCCGAGCCGAT
>Ga0233425_10008106_pt1 | contig 14210 bp, 13 predicted proteins | sample Watercolumn_Towu_2_FD_181712 | JGI IMG/M metagenome (GOLD analysis project Ga0233425, IMG submission 181712) | Freshwater microbial communities from Lake Towuti, South Sulawesi, Indonesia - Watercolumn_Towuti2014_140_MG | ecosystem: Environmental > Aquatic > Freshwater > Lake | place...
ATACTCCAGGCTCCTGTTCCCGACGAAAGTGACGACTATTCTAGCTTCTAGTAGCTTTCCTAACTTTAAACTCCGTACTAGAAGTACGAAGCATCTATGTGCGTCGCAAACCTTCAATCCGTTCCTCCAATGTTGGATTCTCCTGTAATTTAATATACTTTTCTACGACATCCGTCCCATGCCCGACCGACGCATGAAAGCACCCCGGCGACCAAAGCCCGTCCTTGCACCATTGCTTGAGATCCGGGAACTTTTCACGCAATAGCCTGCTGCTCTTGCCCTTTATCTTCTTGGTTATTTCGCTCAGTGACAGGCTCGGCGGGTACCTGAAGAAGATATGCACATGGTCCGCGCCCACGGCCATCCTGATGACCTCAAGGCCAAGCTCGTCGCATATCTCCAAGATGACCTTGCGGGCGTAATCCCGTATCTCCATTTCCAGTATCGCCCCGCGATATTTCGGGCAGAACACGAGATGGTCCGCGAGCATCGACGCCGAATGCCTTTCATGCATGACTTTCATTTTTTTCAACCTCCTTCACACCGATTTTAGAAATCCCGCTTTCGAGCTGGCTTATCCGAGCCGCCTCGGCCTTTCCTTCCAGGACGTCCAATACCTTTTCGACCGGCACGACCGCGTTCACCCATTCCTTGCCGTCTGGTGTGGTATACCGTTCGGCCAATAAAAATGCTTCCAGGTTGATGTCAAGCTTCAACGCCCGGCCCCGTTTGCTCCGGCGCAGGTATCCGAGATGACTGATGACAGGCATGGTTTTCACCGGGCTTTTTTACACCGCATCTTATATTTGAACCGTTCGGGGGGGTCGGTGAAAGAAGAAAAAGTGGTCATGACCACCTATTGTTTATATACCAATCACGCCCGAATGGTTTATTATGACCCAGAACAATGGAATCGGTGTGAGCCGGAAACGCCCTGCAAGAGCAAAGAAAGGCGCAACGCCAAGCCAACCCAAAGAAGACCCATTAAAGGTCTTTGAGGAGATCCGCCAAAAATACGGGCGGAAGATGACGATGAAGGACATCGAAGAGCTTCTATCGGACCGGTACTCGCCTGCACGCATCGGGAAAAGCCGCAGTCAACATCCAAAATCCGGTCTCAGGACACCGATCACCGTGGAAGCCCTTTTCAAGGATTGGGATAACAAGGATGACGACTGGTGGAACAGCGTTTGAACAGAGGGATATCGTCATCATTCCGTTCCCGTTCACCGACCTGTCCGCCAACAAGCAAAGGCCGGCATTGATAATCTCGAACTCCGATTTCAACCGGAGGAACCTCGACGTTGTCTGCTGCATGATAACCAGCCATTTCGAATCGTCGGCCGATCATGTCCCCATACGCGACGGGGATTGCGAGATGGGACATTTGGGCAAGGACAGCGTCATAAAACCGTTCCGGCTGTTCACTGTCAGCAAATCCAGAATAATCAAGAAGTACAACAGGCTGGCAGTACCGAGGGCCAGGACCGTCATCGAAGAATTGAGAAAGGTTATCGACCTCGAAGAGATGAATCCGCGCTCATCCGTAACCGTTCCGGCATATTGACAGGCAAGTAGCCAATGGAATTTCTTGCCTCGACCTATGAAAAAGTATCGACAAGTACTGCCCAAGACACCGTCCTTCGGGAACCTTGGGCCCCGACAACCAAATCAGCCCAGTATAGAATCTCCCATCCGCGGCAAGCTGAGGGGTACGCGAAAGAGAATCACCCAATACAAAAGCATATTACCCGCCAGACACGATATCCAAGCAATCAGGTGGCCTCCCTGTTCGTAGTGAAGGACCCCGAAAACAAGATAACCGAAGCCGTCAGGCGCATCGTCCAAAGGTTCCGGCCGGAGAAGATCATACTCTTCGGTTCCCGGGCCCGTGGCGACCCGAGCCCCGACAGCGACGCCGACCTCTTGGTCGTGATGAGGGTCCGGGGCTCCAGGCGAAGGAAAGCCGCCCAGATAGACATGGCCCTGGCCGGAATAGGCATGCCCAAGGATATCATCGTGATAACCCCGGAGGAGCTCGAACGGTTCCGCGACATCGTCGGGACAGTCGTGTACCCGGCAGTCAGGGAAGGCAAGGTGCTGTATGACGCCGCCGCCTGATGCCGTGGCGCAGGCCCGCCGCTGGGTCCAAGCAGCCGAGGAAGACCTGCTCACAGCCAGGAGCATGCTGGCCCTCGGCAAGCGGTCGCCGCATGCCGTCGTGGCATTCCACAGCCAGCAATGCGCGGAGAAATACCTCAAATCGCGGCTCACCAGCCTATCCATCAGCTTTCCGAGGACCCACGATCTGCTCGAGCTTGTAAGGCTTCTCCCCCGAAAGGGAAAATTCAGGGCCATGACCGATGCCGCATTCCTGGGCAGGTTCGCCGTTGAAGCGCGGTATCCGGGAAACCACGAGCCGGTGACCGGCGCCGATGCCAGAAGGGCGCTTCGAATCGCCAAAAACATACGTATGGCGATCAGAGGCCAGCTCCCAAAAGCAGCCCTTCGCCAACCGGAAGAGGAAGAATAAGCATCCCCGGACCGGAGCAATTACGATGCCCTGCGTCGTCTGCAAAAAACCCGTCCCGCCTAGGTTCAAGTACTGCCCGCGCCACCGCCGCTTCGGGACGCTCGCCGCGGACAACCAGTCCATAGCTGAAATCTGCAAAGCAATGATCGCGAGCTGGGACGAAAAGGCGGACGCCCACCGATGCAAATACTGCGGACGGCTTTTAAACGAGACAGACCCCGCAAGGGACGACTACGCCACCTTCGACCACTGGATTCCAGTAAAATCCCCGCTGGTCATGTGCTGCCGGCGCTGCAACTCGATGAAGAACGCTCTGACCGGCCCGGAATTTCTGAAAATCCTCCCGGCCCTGGACGACTGGTGGGCAAAGGGCATCCCGTTCCCGAGGGACATCGTCGCCTTCGAATGCTGGGACTGGAAGCGCCTGCTTTTGTCGGCGCCGCTCCCCCCGAGAAAGGTCGCCCCGTTCGAGGCAAGGGTCAAAAAATACACCGACTGCGTCATATGCGACGGCGCGCTCTACCCGAAATCGAGGTACTGCGCGAGATGCCGGAAATTCATCACAGAGCAGCGCGACAACGCCGAAAAGGCCAAAGCCATGATCGAATCCTGGGACAAGGCCAGAAAAGGCTTCGCCTGCCGGATAACGAACCAGCTTGTAGAAGAAAACAACTTGCGCAGCCCGTGGTACGGGAACTTCGACCATGTCGATCCAAAAAAACCGAAGCGCCAATTCGTCTGCGCCTGGGCCAACCGGATGAAGGGGAACATGACCCGCACGAAGTTCAAGAAGGTCGTCCGCGCATTGGCCGACCATATCCGGACAGGCGCGCCGGTGGACCGCTGAAGAAACTGGGTGCGCACACCAGCCTGCCCCGCTATATCCGCGGGCCGCATTTTCGGGTCGAGGCCGCGGGAACCCCCCTCCCCCCTTTAAATACCCCCTCTTTAACCCCTTAAATTCAACTATTGTCCCAAAAAGTGCTTATAGCTGTATAATATATGAACGCCTTGACGACCCAATGGAGCGTCCCCGTATGACAACAAGAGGCACTCGTAGAGCCATCTTTTCCGTTGCATTGCTGCTACTGGGCAGCGTCCTCCTCCTCCCGGCCCCGGCCGCGGCCGCAGGCTGGACCAAGACCGACATGGGCCTCGCCTACTCGGGGACCATAACCTACGGCCTGACCGGGATAGCCGTCGGCAACGGCGACGGCGCGGAGGGCACGGACATATTCGTGGTCTCCGGCGACAACGCCCACGTCTACATGTACCGCTACGAGAACGCGAAGTGGAGCACCTCGGACATCATAACGCTCGTCCGGGGCGCCTACATCTACACCTTCGGCATCCTCGTGGGCGACGGCGACGACGACGGCAAGGACGAGGTCTATGCCGCCGCCACGGACTACTCCGCGAACCCCTACGCCGGCCACATCTACCAGGTCTCCAACGGCTCGAAGGGCTGGACCAAGGCGGACTGCGGGGCCACGGGCTACTGGTGCTACGACATAGCGATAGGCGACGGCGACCGGGACGATTCGAAGGAGCTCTACACCGCCGACTACGACGGGCACATCTACGAGTACTCGAAGGGCCAGACCTGGAACACGCAGGACATCGGCTCCTCGCCGGGGTTCGTCTACGGCGGGTGGACCTACGCCACCCAGATGAACGGCGTGGCGGTGGGCGACGGCGACAACGACAACAAGACCGAGGTCTACGGCGCCTGCAGCGACAACCACATCTACAAGTTCACCTGGTCGGGCTCGGCCTGGTCCCGCTCGGACCTGGGTACGGGTGAGACGCCCGGCTACTGGTACTACGGGATGCAGAAGCTCGTCATAGGTGACGGCGACAACGACGGCAAGAACGAGGTCTACGGCGCCTCGTACCTGAACGGGACCATCTGGCGCTACAAGTGGAACAGCGAGAGCAAGGAGTGGGCCATCAAGAAGATGGTCTCGCTGGGCACCGGCGTCACGGCGAACGATATAGTCATAGGCGACGGCAACAGCGACGGCGACAACGAGCTTTACGTCGCCACGTCGAACAAGCAGATCTACGAGGTCCGCCTCAACAGCGGCGCCTGGGAGTACTCCGCGGTGGGCTCCGGCGGGGGCGAGATGAACGGCGTCGGGACGGGCTACATCACGAACGACACTAGCGTTTTAGAGGTCTTCGCCGCCTCGGCCGACGGCCACGCCTACGAGTTCTACAACGACGCGGTCCCGCCGAACAACCCGAAGGTCTGGAGCGACACGCACCCGGACAACTCGCAGTGGTACGGCGAGAGCAAGGTCCACGTACTCTGGAAGGACCAGGGCTACGACCGCTCCGGAATAGACGGCTACTCGGTCGCCTGGGACAAGAGCTCGGACACGAAGCCCGACACCACGAAGGACTTCGAGCAGAGCGTCCACGAGGACACGAAGACGCTCGAGGACGGCCAGTGGTACTTCCACATCCGGGCCAAGGACACCGCGGGCAACTGGAACGTTTCGGCCGCGCACTACGGCCCGATAAAGATAGACACAGCGGCGCCGGACTATTGCGCCGTCACGATAAACGGCGGCGCCGAGTACACGAACGACAGGTCGGTGACGCTCTCCATAACGGCGACGGACGCCGGCTCGGGCGTCGCCCAGATCTCGTTCAGCAACGACGGCAACACCTGGAGCGAGTGGGAGGCGTTCTCGACGACACGCTCCGGCTGGGACCTCACTGATTCCCGCTACGGCGGCAACAATTCCGACGGGATGAAATCGGTCCACGCCAAGACACGCGATTTCGTGAAAAACGAGCTCCCGGCCGGAAAGCGCGGCCAGGATTCCATCTTCCTCGACCGCGTCGCCCCGGGCGGCCTTTCCATCGTCGTCAACGACGGCGCCGACTACGCCACGGACGCCTCGGTCAAGCTGGCGCTCCGGGCGAACGACCCCGAGCCGGCGTCGGGGCTGGAATACATGTCCTTGAGCAACGACGGCTACACCTGGAGCGACTGGATGGGCTGGAGCGAGGCCGCCCAGTGGTCCCTCACCACGGGCGCCGGCGGCGCTGACCAAGACGGCACCAAGACCGTCTATTTCCGCGTCCGCGACCGCGCAATGAACATCGGCGGGCCCGAAAAGGACCAGATCTTTCTGGACCGCCGCGCCCCGGGCGAGCTCCGCATCATGATCAACGGCGGCGAGGAGTACACGAACAACGCCGCCGCCACGCTCGCCATCGACGGCGTCGACCCGGACCCGGGCTCCCAGATATCCGAGATGACCGTGGCCAACTCGGACGCGGCGCTGGGCACCTGGGAGGCTTTCGCAAAGACCAAGACCGGCTGGTCCCTGACCTCGGGTGCCGGCGGCGTCGACCAGGACGGCGACAAGGCCGTGTACGTCAAGCTCCGCGATCGCGCCGGAAACGTCGGCGGGCCCGTCAAGGACACGATATTCCTCGACCGCGTCAAGCCCTCGCCGCTGGGCATCATGATAAACGACGGCTCGAAGTACACCATCAGCCCCGACGTCAGGCTGTCCCTCAAGGCCTCCGACGCCGACCCGTCGTCGGGCATAAGCCTCATGCAGTTCAGCGACGACGGCGTGGGATGGACCGACTGGGAGCCCTACCTCCCGGTGCGCGCCTACAAGCTCCCGGCGCCCGACGGGCAGAAGACCGTCCACTTCCGCGTCCGCGACCGCGCCGGAAACGTCGCCGACGCGGTCTCGGCCTCCGTGGTCCTCGACACCGCCGGCCCCGCCATCTCGTCGGTGCGCGTCGTCGGCCTGACCGACAATTCGGCCATCATCACCTGGATGACCGACGAGGAAGCGGATTCGGCCGTCGACTTCGGCCTCACGACCGCCTACGGCTCGTCGAAGCTCGACCCCACGTTCGTCATGTCCCACTCGGTGGCACTGGGCGGCCTTTCGCCCACGACGACGTACCACTTCAGGGTCCAGTCACGCGACCGGGCCGGCAACCCGCCTTCCCTCTCGCCGGACTACATATTCATCACCACCGCCACGCCCGACACCACGGCGCCCTCGCTGAGCAATGTCCAGGTTTCTGGCATCACGGACACCCTGGCGGTGGTCTCCTGGACCACGAACGAGCCGGCGGACAGCGCCGTGGAATACGGGACCGATTCATCCTACGGCCTCAAGGTCGCCGACCCGGCGAACTTCGTGCTCAAGCACAGCGTGGCCCTCCTGAAGCTCTCCCCGTCCACGACCTACCGCCTGCGCGCCTCCTCGACGGACCCGAGCGGCAACGGGCCCTCGCGGTCGGAGGAGCTCGTGTTCACCACCCTGCGGACGCCGGACACCCGGCCCCCGGTCATCTCCAACGTCCGCGTGGGCGGAATCACCGACCGCCTCGCCGTCGTCACCTGGGAGACGGACGAGCCCGCCGACGGCGCGGTGGAGTTCGGCGCCACCGCCCTGTACGGCTCCACCGCCTCGCATGCGGGGATGGGCACGCTCCACGAGGCCACGCTCCTCAACCTCAAGCCCTCGACGACCTACCACTTCCGCGTCCGCTCCACGGACGCCACCGGCAACGGTCCCAGCCTCGGCGAGGACCTGGTGTTCACCACGGCCGCGGAGCCGGACGCCGTCGCGCCGTCCATCCTCAATCTCCGGGTCGGCGGCATCACCCAGACCGGGGCCTCGGTGCTCTGGGAGACCGACGAGTTGGCGGACGCCTTCGCCGAGTACGGGCCGACCACGGCCTACGGGGCCTCCGCCTCCGTCTCGGAATACTCCGTCCAGCACAGCCTGCTCCTCCAGGGCCTCAAGCCCGACACGCTCTACCACCTGCGCGTGCGCTCGGCGGACCCGAGCGGCAACCTGGGCCGGTCGGGCGACCTCACCTTCCGCACGCTCAGGACGCCCTCGGGCCAGGACCTCACTCCGCCCGTCATCTCGGCCATACAGCTCACGGGCATCACGAACACCCGGGCCGTCGTCATCTGGGTGACGGACGAGCTTGCAAACTCGGAGGTCGAGTACGGCACCACGTCGGCGTACGGCATGCGCGCGAGCGACCCGGCCTACACCTCCGCCCACAGCGTCGTGCTCGAGAACCTCAAGCCCTCCACCGAATACCGCCTGCGGGTCCGCTCCTACGACGTCTTCGGCAACGGCCCGTCGGTCAGCGAGGAGCTGAGGCTCACGACTAGCGCCTCGCCCGACCGGACCGCGCCGGTCGTCTCCGGCGTCCAGATAAGCAACCTGACCAACACGAGCGTGCTCATAACCTGGAACACGGACGAGCCCTCGGACAGCCTGGTGGACTTCGGCAAGAGCGCCTACTACGACCGGAACCTGACCTCGCGCCTCTTCGTGCTCGCCCACTCGGTGGTCCTCACCGGCCTCGAGCCCGGCACGACCTATCACTTCCGCGTGGTCTCCACCGACCCGTCGGGGAACCGGGCCCAGCCCAGCCCGGACATCACCTTCACGACGCTCAAGAAGTACACCCCGCCCGGCCCGAAGCCGTCAAAACCCGCGGAGAACGAGTTCCCGTACGTCTGGGCCGCGCTGGCGGTCATCGTGGCCGTTTTGGCCGCCACGGTCTACCTGGCCCGGCGCTCGACGGTCGGAAGGCTTCCGCCGAAGGCCCTGGACGAGCTGAGGCCGGAGCCGTACGGCGCCTCGGGCGGGGCGGAGGTGGAGTCCACCGCCCTCGCCTCCCTGTCCGGGGCCCCGGCTGACGGGGCAGAGGTCGTGGAAACGCTCTCCATGGACGAGCCCTCCGGCCCGGAGCCCTCGACCTACTCGCCGGCGTTCGAGCCCCAGGGGTCCGGAAATGGCCGCCAGGCCGCTTCCTCGCTCTCATACGCCCCCGCCGCCGCAGCCGCCCCGCAGTTCGCCGCGGCGCCGAGGCCCGCCCCCGAGCCCCTGCGCCACATCCGCTGCCCCCAGTGCAAGTCGCGCATCCCGATCTACAAGGAAGGGCCCCAGCAGATAACCTGCGCGGGCTGCGGAAGGACCGGCCCGTACAGGCCGAAGGCGGCCGGCACCCTCTATGCCGCGGAAGCCCCGGCGCCGGCGCCCGAACCCGCTCCCGCCCCCGTCTATGAACCACCGCCGTCGCCGGCCTACGAACAACCACCGGAGCCCGCCGGGCAGCCCCTCCGCATGACGCGCTGTTCCGGCTGCGGGAGCCAGGTGCCGATATACTCGGACCGGTACCCGGTCAGGATAACCTGCCCCGGGTGCGGGCGCACGGGAATGTACAAGGGGCCGAGGAAATACTGACGCGGGTGAAGGTAGAAGGGACGGACGAGCGGGACCGTTGACGACCGGCTTCGAGCCGGTCGTCTCGGCCGAGACGAGCGAAGCTCGTCTACGGAGCGGGAAGGCGTCCCTGCACCCGTCACCCTTTTCCAGCCAGCGGCGTCCCCACGGCCCGCCCCTTGCCCGGCCTCGTCGCCAGGCGGATCGCCCCGGTCACCCGGGCCTTGGCCAGCAGGACCGCCTCCGCCAGGCAAAGCCCGCGGGCCAGGTGCCCCGCGATGAACGCCGAGAGCATGCACCCGGTGCCGTGGACGTCCCGGTCGAGCCTCCGGCCCATCAAAATGTGGAACTCGCCGTCGTAGAACAGGTCGCTCGAGTTCCCGCCGGGAAGATGCCCCCCTTTTATCAGCACGTTCCGGGCGCCGAGGCCGTGCAGCCTGGCACAGGCCTCTTTCATCGATTCCAGGCCGTCGATCTTCACGCCGGCGAGCTCTTCGGCCTCGTGGATGTTGGGCGCCGCGAGCAGCGCCAGGGGCAGGAGCCTCTTCCTTATCGCCCCGGCGAGGTCCGCCCGCGCAAGAGGCGCCCCGCGCGTCGCCGAAAGCACCGGATCGACGACGAGCGGCGTCCTTTCTTTTTCCAGCTTCTCCGCCACGACCCTGACAATGGCCGCGTTATGGAGCATCCCGGTCTTCACGGCGCCGATGCTGAAATCGTCGTAGACGGCCTCGAGCTGTTCCCGCACCAGCCGGGGCGAAAGGGGGTTCGCCGACCTGACCCCGGCCGTGTTCTGGACCGTCACGGCGGTCAGGACGGAGCACCCGTGCACGTTGGCGGCGGCAAAGCACTTGAGGTCCATCTGGACGCCGGCGCCGCCCGACGGGTCCGAGCCGGCGATCGTCAGGGCCGTCCCCGAAGCCTTTCCCCTCGCCACGCCGGGCGTATCAGGCTGGGCGGTCATAATGGTTGGGCAGGACCGTGAGCCGTGGGCCGTGAGCCGTGAACCGTGAACCGTGAACCGTGACCGTAGAAGACCGCCCGGGGCGGTCTTCTCGGCCGAGAAGACCGGCCTGAGGCCGGTCTTCAACGGACCGTGAACCGGGGGCGACGGAACGGCTGGCAGCCGTGGCCGTCCAACGTTGCCCGCTGCCCGATGCCCGCTGCCTGCTGCCTCATTGTTGCCCGCTACCCCTCTATTTGTAGCAATAAATATACCAATAAGTTCTTAAACGTCTTACCCATTAATAGGATTCCGTGCGCAGGAAGAAGGCCATCTCGGACGCGACGCTGGCGCTGTACAACCGGCTCCAGCGCGAGAAATTCAGGGCGGTCCCGCCCGAAAAGCGCATGCTCTTCCTGCCCCACTGCCTGCGCAAGCCCCAGGGCTGCCGGGCCGACAACACGGCGGACGGCCTGGTGTGCAAGCACTGCGCGCCCGACTGCTCCGTCAACCTGCTTTCGAGCTACGCGGTGAAGAAGGGCTACAAGTGCTTCATAGTCCCCGGCGGGGAGATGCTCTTCAACATCGTCGAGCGCGAGAAGCCCGGAGCCATACTGGGCGTGGCCTGCCACCACGAGATGGCCCAGGCCGCAGACCGCCTCGGCGGGGAGGAATCCGCCGTCTCGTTCGCCTACCAGGGCGTCCCGCTCAGCAAGACCGGCTGCGTGGACACGAAGGTCGACCTAGTCGCCGTAAAGAACGTTTTGGACCTCGAGGGCCCGCCGCCCGGCTCCCTGCCGATCACGGCGAACGCCTCGGTGTTCACCCCCGCCCGCCGGCGCGCCTTCGCCCGCGTGGGCGGCGTCGCCGCCGCCGTCACGGTCGCGCTGGCCGCGATGTTCCTCCTGATGCCCGGCCTGCTCGCCCCGCCCATCGGCACGCCCGCCCGCTCCGAGCCGGCGCTCTCGTTCTATTCCAACCCGTCCGTCCAGTTCAGCAAGGACGAGACCGGGACCTGGGCGCTGGTCAAGGTGTCGGTCCGCAACGACGGACAGGCTCCGGCCGAAGGCGTCGTGGTCCAGGCCACGGCCTGGTTTTGCGGCAACGCCTATGAACAGAAGAACGGCGGGCAGCAGCTCGCGGCCGTGAACGGCAGCATCGCCCCCGGGACGAAGGCCGACCTGACGCTTCCGGTGAAGGTCCACAGCCAGAACGACACCTCCATAGCGGTCGAGACGCTCCTCGGCGGGAAGGTCGTCGCCTCCAAGATGATAAGAACGCCCCGGCTGGTCTATCTCATCAACACCGGCGCCACCATCGAGACCGTCCTCGGCGTGAAGTCGGCCAACGTGACCGTGTGGGTCTACAACGAGGGGAGCACCAGGACCCCGGGCACGCTCCGGGTCGTCGCCTCCTCGTATTCGTTCGGCAAATGGTGGGACGACGAGATCATCGAGCTCGACCGGCCCCTGGCCCAGGGCGAGACCTGGCAGTTCACCGTCCAGCTCAAGGTCAGCGGGGCCGACCCCGGGCGCCCGACCTTCGCCATCGAGCTCTTCGAGGACCAGAGCTCGAGCCCGTCGGATACGGCCTATTTTTCGTAGCAAGGCGCAAGGGGCAAGGCTCAAGGGGCAAGGGCTAATAGTGCGCGGCGGGATGAGAAAGCGGCATCGAGCATGGCTCTTCCAATGCGCCCCCTCTTCACGGGTTCGACGGTGAAGAGGGGCGGGGAGACGAGACATTGGGCGATCCCGCATGCTCAGTCCGACCATGCGCCATGTGCCTTGCACCTTGAGCCCTGAGCCTCGCGCCGCGCACCAAAAGCATTAATATCGCGCTGTCGTATGCGAAAATCGCCTGGAACGCGTGATATGAAGTGATGGACGAGGACAGCCGGTTCGTGAAGTACCGCCGGGGCGACATCGCCGCCATCCGGCGGCTTGAGGAATCCGTGATGCACGACGCGGCCTACGGCCTGCTTTTCCGCACCGGCCAGGCCATCGGCTCGCGTGTGGCCCGCAACGCCCGGCCCTACAAGCAGCATTACTTCGAGGCGGCCCGGCGCATCCTGGTCGACGAGGGCTGGGTGCGGGACATCCAGTTCCAGGACGACCTGATCACGGCGCTCGCGCCCATCGAGACCGACAAGGAGGCCCGGAAGAACACCTGCCACATGCTCCGGGGCATCATAGCCAAGGTCTACGAGGGCTACTTCGGCAAGCTCATGTCCTGCGCCGAGAGCGAGTGCGAGAGCGCCGGGAAGCCCAAGTGCCTCTTCAAGGTCAGCTTCATCAACAACGGGGACAAGGCGAAGAAGGCGGAAGGCAACGGGAATACTCTGTGATGTTTGTCAAACGGGTAAACCGGTAAACCGGGGAACCCGTAAACCGGGGCACGCCCGTCCGTCCCCCGTCCACCGGTTTACCGGTTTACCGGCTTACCGGGTTACCGGTTCACCCGTCCCGTCACCCGTACCCGTCCATCTCCGTCCAGAGCGAGGTCGATTTCGAGACGCACTCGACGCGGTGCCGGATGAAGTCCTTGATGGTGTTGCGCAGGACGGTGGCGTTGACCTCGCCCACGATGCCGCCGATGGGGCGCCCGCGGCAGAAGAACTTGATGGTCGGGACGCCCATTATGCCGAAGCGCCTCGCGACCTCGGCGTGGCTGGCCGCGTTCAGGCGCGTGAACACCGCCTCATCGCCCATCTCGGCCGACAGGGCCTCGTAAACGGGCTTGAGCGCGGCGCAGTTGACGCAGGTGTCCGTGTAGAACTCGACGACCACGAGCCTGTCGCCCGATTCGAGCGCCTTTCCGAGGCTGCCGGGGTCCAGCTCCTGCACGTTTGCGGCCATCGGCATCCAAATCCCCTGCCGGCCTATTTAATCATGTTTGCGCGCAGTATTAATATATGAGTCAATGCAATTCCTCCGAAAGGAAAGAGGAGAGATGTATGGGAATAATGAACGCCTATTACACGTATGTCCACGGAAAAAGAAAAGAGGACGACATAGCGGTGCGGAAGCGCATCGTCTCCGAGATACAGAAGTCGAGGAACAACATCATAAATATGCTCGAGGAGTCCGCCCTCTCGAAGCAGAAGGAGGCCGCCGATTTCTGCCGGCGGACCGTCGACGAGCTGGACGGCTTCGCAAACGAGGTCGACCTCTCCGAGATGGGCCACAACTACCCGTTCTTCTCGATACAGCGCTCCGCCGACTCAGACGCCATCGAGAAGCTCGCCGGCTTCGACCGCACGATCATTGACCGCATGCAGAACGTGACCGAGGCGACGCTCCGGCTGCACGACATGATGCTCGACAAGAAGGCCGGACTCGACGCAACCACCGAGCTCAAGAAGGTGCGCCAGTACGTCTCCAACGCCAGGAACGCCTACAAGGACCGCCGCGACTTCATCAGGGGGCTGAGATAATGGTCTGGACATGGAAGGAGTTCGACAACAAGGGCAACATGGTCAACGACGTGGGCATGGTGGCCCGGATGATGGGCCAGACCGACATACACGGCATCCTGCAGCAGGACGTGATAGTCAATCCCGGCGAGGCCTGCGTCTTCATCAAGGACGGCAAGATAGAGGACATAATGACCCAGACCCGCCTCAAGAACGTCGGCGGGGGGTTCATGAACTGGCTCAAGAGCAAGATGAGCGTGGGGCAGGCCATAAGCCTCCTCTTCATAGACACGACGCCCATCGACCTCCAGTTCCCCATCGCCGCCACCACGAAGGACTACGCCGACATCAAGGGCGCCTGCACGGTGCGCATCCAGATAATCCCCGAGAACGCCACGAAGATAATCAACATGATGAGGCGCGCACCCGCAAAATCGGACCTGGTGCCCGGGTTCCTCTGGGACAGCGTCCGGACCGGGCAGGTCCTGACCCGCGAGGTCATCCAGTCCCGGCTCAACGAGGAGCTCATCGCCACCGTGTTCACGGCGCAGATATCGCAGTACACCGCCCCCGAGTTCCGGGGCAACGTCGAGATACTGCGCAACATGGAAAACCAGGCCCAGATCGAGATGCGAAAGACCCTCGAGATGTGGGGCCTGAGCCTCCTGCGCCTGTTCACCGTCTGGGGCAAGACAGACTTCGACGGCGTGATGGCCTTCCAGAGGCAGTACGCCATGCAGCTCCAGTCCTGGAACGGCGTCCAGGACCTCTACCACACGGGCGTGCTCGCCGACCTCAGGCGCCAGCAGGAGAAGGCGATGACGGAGCAGGCCGACAAGTGGGCCCGCGTCCGGGGCGAAGTCGCCGGCGAGGAATCCGTCACGACCCAGCGCGTCATCTCCGAAAAGGACAGGGAGCAGATAGCGGCCGAGGCGGATGTCAAGCGCCAGAAGACCACGGCCACCGGATTGGAGGACATCGCCACGATGCGCACCCAGCAGGAGATGGGCCGGGTCGACATGCAGCACACGCAGGACATGAAGATGAAGCGCAACGAGCTCGGGTTCCAGAAGGACAAGGAGATGACCC
>Ga0233425_10008107_pt1 | contig 14204 bp, 17 predicted proteins | sample Watercolumn_Towu_2_FD_181712 | JGI IMG/M metagenome (GOLD analysis project Ga0233425, IMG submission 181712) | Freshwater microbial communities from Lake Towuti, South Sulawesi, Indonesia - Watercolumn_Towuti2014_140_MG | ecosystem: Environmental > Aquatic > Freshwater > Lake | place...
CAGAGGAGGAGAAGGTATGATCAAGGGGATCTACGCGTCGGGATCGGGGATGCAGCCGAGAATGATGAAGCTCGAAGTGGTCGCGAACAACATTGCAAACGCTAATTCGACAGCGTTCAAGAAAGACAACTTGTTCATTCAGGTGATGAAAGATGCAGGCCTCACCATGACTCAGGGACAGGGCGAGCTGAAGGGCTTGGACTGCAAAGAGTACACGGATTTCACCGAGGGATCGTTTGTTCAGACAGACAACCCATTGAACTTTGGAATCCAGGGAAGAGGGTTTTTCGTTGTGGATACGCCGGAAGGCACGCGCTACACACGGAATGGGAATTTCAGCATGTCCACCGATGGAACCGTTGTCACCGAGCAGGGATACCCGGTCATGGGGTCCTCCGGCAAGATTCAGATACCACAGCCGCAAAAGATCTCCGAGACCACCATTGCCGTGAACGAGAGGGGAGAGATCACAATGGGAAACGTGCTCCTCGGAAAAATCAGAGTGGTTGATTTTGAAGACCTCAACCAGTTGAAGAAGGCCGGCGGCTCCCTGTTCGAAACATCGGCGGATGAAAAAGCCGCGACTGTGGATGGTAAAACGCTCATCGTCCGGCAGGGATATCTTGAAGAATCGAATGTGGAGGGGATCGAGGAAATGATCCACCTCGTGGAGCTCACGAGAAGTTTCGAAACCGATCAACGGACGCTGCAGGTCCAGGACACTACGCTCGAGCGCGCCATTGAGGTCGGCAGAATCTGAACGAATGTCAATTGACGAGGAGAAGGTATGAACAGAGCGCTTCGAACGGCGGCGACCGGAATGTTGGCACAGCAAATGAACGTGGACCTGATTTCAAACAATCTGGCGAACGTCAACACGACCGGATACAAAAAGGCGAGAGCCGAATTTCAGGATCTGATGTATCAAACGATCAAGGCCAGCGGCGCCTCCCAGGACGGCCAGACTAAGGAAGCTACGGAAATCCAGATTGGCAATGGCACAATTCCTGCGGCCGTGGTCAAGAGCTTCGGGCAGGGGGACATCACCCCCACGAACAATCCGCTCGATCTGGCAGTCCAGGGCGAGGGCTTTTTGCAGATCCGAAGGCCGGATGGCACTGTCGCCTATACGCGGGATGGCGCACTCAAGATTTCAGGAGAGGGTCAGCTCGTCACGTCACAGGGCTACATCATTGAGCCGGGAATCTCGTTCTCGTCCGACACGACCAGCATCTCCATTGGAAAAGATGGCACAATTGAAGTCATGGCCGTTGGGCAGACGGTGCCGGTGAAAGTCGGACAGTTTGAATTGGCGAAATTCGTCAATCCGGGAGGCCTCCGTGCAATCGGTGGGAACCTCTATATCGAAACGGAAGCTTCGGGAAAGCCCATCCTGGGTGTTGGTGGCAACGAGGGCTTCGGCGAAGTCGTACAAGGATCTCTGGAATCTTCGAATGTCGATGTGGTCGAAGAAATGATCAGCATGATCGTTGCCCAACGGGCATATGAAATCAACTCCAAGACCATTCGGACGGTTGAAGATATGCTCACTATGGCGAACAATCTCAAGCGTTAACCTGCGAGGGCAGTACAGCGATGATGCTGCTGTGTGCGATACTGATGGTTGGAGATCCCGGACCGGGGACTGTTCCTGCCGAGAATATCCGTCTGGCGGTGCAGCGGTATGTCGCCGAAAGGATGTCGAAGGGAAACGTGGAATACGTGCTCGAGATCCGTTCGATCCCTTCTGCGATGGCATCGGATCCTTCGATCTGCACTGTTCAGGTCGCCCGGGAAGCTTCCATCACGCTGAAAGGGATTTCGACGATCCCGGTTGATATCGTTTGCTCCGGCCGGGTCGAGCAACGGGTGCTGGTGCCTGTGCGTGTCAGAACCTTCGACAACGTTCTAATGACCAGACGGCAGCTTCGCAGGCATGAACCGGTCACCTCCGCAGATGTGATCTTCGAGCGAATCGAGACAACTTCAATCGATGAGACGGCGCTGCGGAATCCGAACGATCTGGCTGCCAGGCGGACAACCCGCATACTCCCGGCTCGATCGATCCTTACTCGCAACCAACTGGAGATTATTCCGGCTGTGAATCAGGACGATATCGTCACCGTATCTGTTCGCACCCGCACGACATCGGTTTCCCTGAGAGGTATCGCGAAGGAAGACGGTACGATAGGAGCAACCATTACTGTTCAGCCGGAGGGAAGACACGATCGTGTGCGGGCCCGGGTAGTAGATAAAGGAATTGTTGAACTTGATTTGGATGCAGTCGCCGTCAAGCAGTAAGGCGCAACGCCGCTCAAGGTCCGTGAGCCGGCCAGACCTGTTTTTCACCAACTCGCTATCTACGGAGGAAGGAGTTATGGTAACAAAGGAAGCCATTGACGCTGCTCTCAGCGCCCATGCACAGTGGAAGACGCGGTTAGAAAATGCGATTGCCACAAGTCAATCGGAATCTAGGCCAGATATAGTGAAGAAGGACAATGTATGTCAGTTCGGACAGTGGCTCTACGCCTTGTCTGCGGAAGATGCGAAGAGCGAGGACTACAAGAAGGTGAAGGAGCTTCACGCTGATTTTCATGCAACTGCGGGAGCAATCCTAGAGCTTGCCTTGAGTGGAAAGAAAGAAGAGGCGAAACGCGAAATGGAAGTTGGTGGAAGCTATCGAAAGGCGACCGGGAAGCTTGTCTTGGCCCTTGAATCGTGGAAGTCGAAACTGTGAGTGGAACAGGGCATGTGTATCTGGCCGCCGCGATGGAATGACGACAGTCAAGTGAGTCGTGTTGCGACGCAGCGCCTAACAAACGGCAAACCGCCGCTCGCTTTCTGCAGAAGCGCAGGAGAAACTGAGATTGGCCAAATTAGTAGAGCTCGCTCCATTGCTCGGCGCCAGAACAATCGACGATCAATTCGATACTGGCGCCTCGCAACGGCGGTTTGCCTAGACGTAAGGCGAAACGGGAAGGAAGACAGCATATGAGCCGCACAATAAAATTTGTTCTCTGGATCAGCGCAGCGCTCCTTTTTGCCAGCTGGGCGAGATCTCAGGATCTTCGCGATAACGTAGGCCGATCGCTATTTGCTGATCAAAAAGCCAACCGGGTAGGGGACGCCGTGACCATCCTCGTGGTCGAGGAATCCCGGGCGTCCAACGACTCAAAATCGTCATCGTCCCGTGAGAGCGCGCTCTCTCTGGCAGCAGCCGGCAAAGTCGGTTCGACGTCGCTTCCAGAGGTGGGTCTGTCGCTCGGAACCGGAAATTCGTTCAAAGGCTCGGGCGCAACTCAGACGCTCGGCTCCGTCAGCGCCAAAATCTCGGCGCGTGTTGATTCTCTGCTCCCGAATGGAAACCTCTGTGTCAGCGGGAACCGGACCATCAGCATCAATGGCGAGGATCAGGTGATCAAGATTTCAGGTATCATCCGGCCGTCTGACATTCAACCTGATAATAGCGTGTATTCGTACAACATCTCGGATGCGAGCATCGTGTTTGAAGGAAGCGGCATGATCGACCGCTCTCAAAGTCCGGGCTGGCTGACACGGCTCTTTCATTGGTTATTCTGAGAAGACACATCATGAAACGCAGATTACACTTGCTTGTTCTTTTTCTGCTTCTGGTCCTGAACCTTGCTGAGTCAGCGACCAGGATCAAAGATATTGCATACGTTCAGGGCGTCCGCGGTCAGCAGATCATCGGATACGGTTTGGTGGTAGGGTTGAACGGGACCGGAGACACGCAGCGATCGACATTTACGCTCCAGTCCGTCACCAGTATGCTCAAACGGTTCGGGATCACGGTGCAGGCGGGCGATATGCGCACCCGCAACGTGGCGGCGGTCATGGTGACGGCGACGGTCCCCGCGTTTTCCAAAGAAGGCGGTGCCGTTGATGTCATGGTCTCGTCTCTCGGCGATGCGACAGGATTGCAGGGGGGGACGCTTCTGCTGACACCCTTGTCCGGGCTCGACGGAAGTGTTTACGCGACCGCCCAGGGGGCTTTGTCGGTTGGAGGATTGAACATACGATCTGGCGGCACCGAAGTGCGTCGGAATCACACGGCTACCGGCAGGATCCCGGGAGGCGCGGTCATCGAGAAGTCTCTGGCGATATCATTTGCGAAGGATTGGAAGATGGCGATCGTGTTGATGCAGTCGGATTTCACCACCGCCAATCGTATTGCCGAGGCGATTAATACGAAGCTCTCCAAGAAAATCGCCAGCGCGACTGACGCGTCGACCGTGGCTTTAGATGTGCCCGAAGACGCCCGTTCGGACGGAAAACTCGTTGAGTTCATTTCTCTCATCGAAACTCTTGAGATCAATCCGGACGTGGCCGCGAGGGTCGTCATTAATGAGCGAACGGGGACCGTTGTTGTCGGCGGAAATGTGTCGATTCTCCCCGTTGCCATTTCCCATGGCGGCGTGAATATCGAAATTCAGCAGGTGCCTGTGATCTCGCAGCCGAATGCGTTCTCCCAGGGACAGACCGTCTCTACGCAGATGACCACAATCGCCGCGGGAGTGGACAGCACCTCGGTCGTTGCACTCGACGGCGCGGCGACAGTGCAGGATATCGCCAAGTCGCTCAATGCGCTCAAAGTAGCACCTCGGGACATCATTGCAATCTTCCAGGCGTTGAAAGAAGCCGGCGCATTGAAGGCCGAGCTTGTAATTATCTAAGGAGCGGAACGTCATGGTTCCCGAAGTAAATCCGAACGCAAGTACCGCCTCAAAGGCGGCGGCGATGGACGAAAAATCGAAGCAGAAGCTCCAGAAAGCGGTCAAGGAGTTTGAATCGATCTTTGTGAATTACCTCCTTCAAAACATGAGAAAGACCGTCCAGCAGTCGGAAGAAAAGGAATCCAACTTCGGCGGCGAGATGATGCAGGGAATGTTCGATCTGGAAATCGCAAAACACATCTCGCAGCGTGGAAGCATGGGAATCGGTGCAATGCTTTACCGGCAGATGACCGGGGAGGAACTCCCCCGTACAACCTCGTTCACGCTGCCCCGCACCGTGAGCATGCCGGATCGCACCTTCGTTACGCCTCCGGTGAAGGCAGACACGACGCGAACAAGTGTCGCAGAACGTTTGGGGCAATTTGAGGATATCATCAAGAACGCATCGGGTGAATACGATCTCAACCCGAATCTCATCAAGGCGGTCATCGCAGTCGAGTCAGCGGGAAATGCACGGGCAATATCCTCCCAGAAGGCCAAGGGACTCATGCAGTTGATCGACTCAACGGCCACCGAGATGGGCGTGAACGATGTTTGGAACCCCCGTGAGAACATCTACGGAGGATCCAGGTACCTCAGACAAATGATGGATCGGTTCGGCGGGAATGCGACGTTGGCGCTTGCCTCGTATAATGCGGGTCCGGGGGCTGTGGAAAAACATGGCGGGATTCCCCCGTACAGCGAAACCCGGGACTACGTGAAGCGAGTGATGAAGTATTTTGATCTTTTCGAACAGCAGGGAGTCATGAGCGATGAAGAACGTTGATCAACTTGTCAATGTGCTGAAGGCGGAAGCGGATCTCGCGGAAGCTCTTCTCGGTGTCGTTGAGGAGAAGCAGAAAGCACTCGTACATTTCAAGGCCGATGAGGTTGCCCGGGCCGTCGAGCGTGAACGAAAGCTCCTGATTCCGATGCAGGAACTTGAAAGAGAGCGGACAGAAATCATAGACAGCCTCGCATCCAATGTGAGCGGACTCCCAAAAGAGCAGGGTCGGCACATCACGGTCAGCGAGTTGGCGGCGCACATCGAAAGCGAGGGAAGCCGAAAGTTGAAAACGCTCGCCGTGCGTCTGCGGGCAACCGCCCGCCGCATTCAGCATCGGAACCAGCAGAATCACGTTCTGCTTGAGAGTTCAGCGCGCTTCGTCAAGAATACGCTTCGGATTCTTACCGAAGACTATTCTCGGCAGCTTGTGGACGAGAAAATATAGAAGGAAGGTGGGACCGTGTCGGGAATCAATGGTATACTCGAAATCGGCAAACGTTCGCTCACAGGGCAGCGGGTCGGGATCGATGTCACAAGTCATAACATCGCGAATGCCAGCACACCGGGCTATTCCCGTCAGAGGCTGACGTTACAGACCACAGAGCCGATCAAGGAAACCTACGGGCTGCTCGGAACCGGTGTCACGATGGTGAGCATTGATCGGTTGCGGGAAGGGTTCATTGATCAGCAGGTCAGGAATGCCAACACCTATCTCGGTGAAGCTTCCCAGCAGGCTCGCATCCTCGGCCAGATTGAAGCGGCAACGAATGAACCGTCAGAATCGGGCCTGGGAGCCATGATGACGCGCCTGTTCAACGCGTTCCAGGATCTGTCACTTCATCCCGAGGAGAGTGCGTCGAGGAACAATGTCGTACAATCGGCCTCGATGATGAGCGATACGTTCCACAGACTCACAGCCGGTCTGGTACAGCTCAAAGGCGATCTGGCCCTCGATACCGAGGCGAGAGTCGACCAGATCAACCGCATCGTCAAGGAGATCTATGACGTCGATCAACGGATCCTCGGGTTGAAAGCGTCAGGTGTAGCTGCCAACGACGCCCTGGACATACGGGATCGCAAGCTTGATGAGTTGTCAACGCTTGCCGACGTCAAGGTCAGTGTAGACGACCTGGGGTCTGTGCTCATCAGTCTCGGAGGCATGCAGCTCGAATCCCGGACAGGATACATCGGCCTGACGACTAAAACCGTGGGGACCACTCTCACCGTCGTGACGGAAGGTACATCGATTCCCGTGACGGTTCAGTCAGGTGAACTGGGCGGAATTCTGGAAACATTGAACGTCACGATCCCGGGATATGAATCGAAATTGGACACGCTGGCATCTGCACTGATTACTCGAATAAACCAGGTGCATGCGGCGGGATTTGGTGTCGGTAATCCGGTTCCCACAGGAATCAACTTCTTTACCGGGTCGGGGGCGAAAGACATCGCCGTGAACAATGTCATCGTGGCGAACATCGGTGCCGTTGCATCCTCGAGCGATGGCGCTCCGGGCAACAATGACGTGGCAGTGGCGTTGGCGAGGGTGCAGAACGAACTATTGCTCAACGGCAATTCGTCGACCATCGGGCAATTTTACAATGGTTTCATAAGTGATCTTGGCGCGACCGTGCAGACCGTTGCCAACGACGCCGAATCGCAGCAGCTGGTCCTCAAACAGCTCGAGAACCAGCGCAGCTCGATCTCCGGCGTGTCGATCGACGAGGAGATGGTCGAACTCATCAAGTTCCAGCGAGGCTTCGACGCGGCTGCGAAAGTCATCAACACGGTCAACGAGATGTACCTGACCATTATCGAAATGGTGTAATCATGCGCATCACCGAAAATATCGTGAGCTACAACTATCTGGAAAACGTCAACCAGACGCGAGAAAAAATCGTTGACCTCCAGGCTCAGATGGCGTCGGGCAAGCGTGTTCGTAAGCCTTCCGATGATCCGCGAGCCTCGGACGCGATAATCAGATTGACTCAAGCGCTCGCTTCAAATGAGCAGTACTCACGGAACGTCGAAGATGGCCGCGGTATGGCCGATGTCACCTCGACAACGCTTGATGGTGCCGCCGAACTCTTTCTCACGTTCAAGGAGGTGGTTGTAAAAGCCTCGAATGGTTCTGCGGACGAGTCTTTCAACATTTATGCGCAACAGGTTGACCAGCTCCTGAGTCAAATGCTCAGCATCGCAAATACCAGATTCAATGGAAAGCACATCTTCGGTGGCACTCAGACGCTCGAAGTCCCCTTTACATTGTCCCTTGATCGTCAGACCGTGACCAAGAATCCCAATGGCGTAGGGGGGACCATCAGCTATCCCGTCAGCGATGTGCTGAGCCAGAAAGTGAACATTTCTGGAGAAGAGGCGTTTCAGGGAACGGCGATCTTCGACCTGATGATCCAGGTCCGTAACACGCTTCTCGGCAAGACACCGCCGACGAAAACCGAAGTCGATGCTGTGAATGCCGGTTTCGACCATCTGTTGCAGACAACAAGCACGGCTGGTTCCTACGTCCAGGGCCTCGACGCCCTGACAGAACATCTCGATCAGCAGAAGACGAAGCTGATGGAATTCCTTTCGGCAGAGCAGGATTCAGACCTGGCCGAGTCCGTGATGAAACTGAAACAACAGGAAACGATGCTGGAGGCAGCGATCAATACAGGTGCCCGCATCCTTCCCAAAACACTCCTGGATTTCCTGAGGTGATGTCGTGAAGCGATCGATAGATACAGGGATGGCCCTGGGACTGGTTGCGGGATTTGTCTCGATCTTCGGCTCGTTCCTGCTCGAAGGCGGACAGATTGGTGCTTTGATCCTACTTCCTGCAATGATTATTGTGTTTGGCGGAACGTTTGCGGCCGCGATGATCGGGACCCCGATGAAGATGTTTCGCAAAGTGTGGAAGCTTGTCTACCTGGCATTGTTTCCGCCGATCTTCGAAATCAGGACGACGATTACGAGCATTGTTCGCTTTTCTTCGATTGCACGAAAAGAAGGACTGTTGATGCTCGAGAAAGAAACGCAGTCCGTGACCAATCCGTTCATGGAGAAAATGGTGCGGCTGTTGATTGACGGGGCAGATCCCGAAGTCCTCAGGGGATTGGCCGAGGCGGAGACAGCCTATGTTACAGACCGCCACAACCAGCACATCGCAATTTTCCAGAAAATGGGTGGGTATTCCCCAACCATGGGAATCATCGGAACGGTGATGGGATTGATCGCCACGCTCGCGTCAGCCGGCGAGGATGCGACAACTCTCATCAAGCACATTGGGAGCGCTTTCATCGCGACACTGTGGGGCGTCTTCATGGCAAATATCGTCTGGCTTCCGATCGCCGACAAGCTGAAGAATATCAACAACCAGGAACGCTTCTACATGGAGATGATTACAGAGGGCGTTCTGGCGATTCAGTCGGGTGAAATTCCGACCGTCATCAAGGCGAAACTCAACAGCATGCTTTCGAAATCGGAACAGGTCGATGAAAAGGCATAGGTATCAGGAGGAAAGTGAGCCTGAGAATTCGGAACGGTGGCTGCTCACCTACGCCGACCTCATCACCTTGCTCCTCGGCCTCTTCGTGATTCTCTACGCAATGTCCAAAATCGACACGAAGAAATACGCCGAGGTGGTCGTCGCGCTGGGGGGAGTGTTCGGGTCGGCGGACGCGGCTGCGGCGATGAAAATGAGAATGCTCGACCTCCAGGAAGGTCTTCCTGATCTGATGCGTCAGCGTGCACAGGTGGAGTCGGAAATCCGGCGAGCGCTGCAACTCGATACACAGAAGCTCCCGATCACGGTGACGCAGGACGAGCGGGGCGTGGTGGTGCACCTTCAGGAAGAACTGCTCTTTCCTTCGGGAAGCGCAGACCTGAAAGGAACATCGCTCGAAACACTCGACCGCCTTGCCGGAGTCTTGAAGTCGCTCCCGAATGACCTGCGTGTCGAAGGCCATACCGATAACGTGCCAATCAGTACACCCCAGTTCCCGTCGAACTGGCACTTGTCAGTCGGACGCGCGCTGAATGTAGGATACTACTTGATTCAAAAGCATGGAATGATGGCCGACAAGGTGTCCGTCGTCGGGTACTCGGAGTACCGGCCGATAGGTCCCAACACGACAGATGTCGAGAGGGCGAAGAACAGAAGAGTGGACATCGTCGTTGTCACGGAAGCGCCGGTGGCGGCGGTGTCAAAGCAATCGGTCCGGGAGCAGGCGTTGAGAGAATCATCAAAGGAGATGTAACATGAAATTTGTCAATCGGCAGTTCGGGGAATTCGAATTCGATGAAAAGCACGTTCTCGAGTTACCGGAGGGCATCATTGGTTTCGGAGAGTTCAGGAGATTCCTTATTGTGGACGATGAAGACACGCAGCCTTTCCGGTGGCTTGTCTCCCTGGAAGATTCCGACCTGAGCTTTGCCATGATCGCGCCTGAGACGGTAGTCTCCGGGTATGAAGGGACGTACTTCAAAGGTGAAAATGTCACGGTGTTTCTCTTCGTGGCTCTCAAGGAGCCCGTCGACGGGTCAACGATGAACCTGAGAAGTCCTCTCGTGATTGACAATGCCCAGCGGGTTGGCCGCCAGGTCATACTTGATGATGAGACCCTGACGATGCAATTCCCGCTGTTTTCCCGTAGCGCAGAACTTGTGGAGTAATCCCATGCTTATTCTCAGCCGCAAAATCGAAGAGTCGATCATTGTTGGCGATACCATTACCATCAAGATCCTCGGCATTCACGAAGGTCAGGTGAAGATCGGGATCGAAGCGCCAAAGGAGATCAAGGTGTTTCGCTCCGAGGTGTACGAGCAGATACAGAAGGAGAATATAGAAGCGTCGAAGTCGGAAAAGACTTCGGTCTCCAAAGCAGCGTCGATGCTTCGTCAACATAAAGCTGGGACACAGGGGGCGAAGCAATGACCGATTCGCCATTTCAGCTGTGGGCAAGTCAGGGTGTTTGTTCGTCATGACAACCAGTTCAATGGAGTGAACTATGTATGTCATCATAGGTAGTGTGGTTGTTGTCGTATGTGTGCTCATAGGATTTGCCATGCACGGCGGCCAGTTCGGTGTGCTGTTGCAATGGAATGAGTTCATCATCATCGGCGGAGCATCGCTCGGGTCGATGATCGTCGGCACTCCTGTGCGCATATTAAAACAGCTCGCGGGATCCATGGGTGCCTTGATGAAGGGGGAGACGTACACCAAGAAGGAGTACATCAGTCTGCTCACCACGATGTACGAGCTGTTCAATGTCGCCACACGCGATGGGTTGATCAGTGTGGAGGCACATGTCGAGAACCCCGACAAAAGTGCAATCTTCACCAAGAACTCCTCGCTGTTGAAGAATCACCATGCGCTGGCCTATCTCTGCGACACGATGAAACTCCTCCTCGGCGGCGGCATTGCGCCGCACGATCTCGAGGCGATGCTCGATACCGATATCGAGACGCATCATTCCGAACAGGCGCCGATCTATGGCGCGGTGCAAAAAATGGGCGATGCGCTCCCCGGTCTTGGAATTGTCGCAGCGGTACTTGGAATCATCATCACGATGCAGGCGATCAACGGGCCCCCGGAAGAAATCGGCATGAAAGTCGCAGCGGCTCTGGTCGGCACGTTTGTCGGCGTTCTTATGTGCTATGGTTTTGTCGGTCCCATGGCCTCCCATCTGGAGTTACTCGCAGCGTCAGAGAGCCGGTACTACGAATGCATCAAAGCGGCGGTAGTCGCCTATGCGAAAGGAAATGCGCCGATTACTGTTGTCGAATTCGCGCGTCGGACGATCTACAGCGATTTCCGTCCGTCGTTCAAAGAACTGGAACAGGCGATTCGAGGAGCGAAAGCTGCCGCGTCGTCGGCGAGCTAAGAGACCATGGACAACCATCGATCGTCGGATGTTCCGATCATCATTCGGAAGAAGAAGGTGGCACATGGTGGCCATCACGGAGGAGCGTGGAAGGTTGCTTATGCCGACTTTGTCACTGCGATGATGGCGCTGTTCATCGTGCTGTGGATCGTCGGTCAGAGCAAGCAGGTAAAAGAGTACATCGCGCAGTACTTCAAGGATCCTGGCGCGTTCTCCGAAAATACCAGAGGCGGTGGAGCGTTTGAGTTCGAGAAAATCTCCGTCGGTGAACGACTTGCAGAGGAACATCTGAAGCGGCAGGAAGAGAAAATGAAAGAACTCGGCAATCAAATCATGCAGGAAATGCAAAAAGTTCCGTCGCTCGGAGATCTCGTGAAGCAGATCAAAATCGAAGTGACCGCCGAAGGAATGCGCATCGAGCTCGTGGAGCAGTCGGAACAGTTCTTCTTCGATGTCGGAACCGCGAATCTCAAGGACGAAGCTTCGAAGGTGCTCTCGATTATCGCCTCGGAAATAAAGAAGATCCCAAATCATATCATCATGGAAGGACACACGGACGCTCGCCAGTATCAGCGGACGGACGGGTATTCAAATTACGAACTGAGCGCCGATCGCGCCAACAGCGCCCGGCGGGCTCTGGTCAGAAACGGATTCCCCGACAGCAGGATCGATCAGGTGATCGGTTACGCAGACAAGCGACTGCGCGACAAAGAACATCCGTACGATGTGGTGAACCGGCGTATCAGCATCCTTGTGAAATACGTCGAGAGCGCGCCGGGAGGTGTAAAGTGACGACGGCACCGGTACGTGTCATGGTGGTGGAAGATGACGAAGCACAGCGGACAGCGGTCGCTGCCGTGCTTCAAATGGAACGCTCGTTTGATGTCGCGACTGCGGAGGACGGCGAGGAGGCGCTGAAGCTCATGCGCCAGCAGCCGCCGGCCGTTGTCGTCAGCGACATCTACATGCCTCGCCTGGATGGCGTGGAATTGTGCCGACTTGTGAAAAGCGACATGCGCCTCCAGGAGGTCATGTTCATCCTGCTAACTTCAAGCGGAGACCTTGCGGACAAGGTCCGTGGATTTGAGAACGGCGCAGACGACTATGTAACGAAACCGGTCCATGCCGATGAGCTGATTGCACGCGTGCGTTCCAGCATCCGAATAAAGGCGATGCGAGATGAGCTCAAAGAGGACCAGAAGGCCCTTGCCGAACTGAACAGGACACTTGAGGAAAGTTACGCGGGAGTCTTGCATCTTCTTGTTCAGCTTTTGGGATTGAGGATTCCCAATGCGACATCGCGGGCCGAGCGCTCCGAAGCTATGGCAACCTGGATCGGCGAACGGCTCGGTATGGAAGGCGCCGCCCTTCATGTCCTGGCAACCGCGGCGAAGTTGCACGAAATCGGCAAAATCAGTCTGCCTGAGCGGTTGCTGAAAAAGGAGCCTGGGGAGTGGAATGAAGAAGAACGGAGGGAAGCGAGGAGCTTTGCCACGTTTGGCTATCTGATGCTCTCCAGTTTTCCAAAACTGAAGGACGTGGGTCTGCTGATCCGACATCAGCTGGAGAATTTCGATGGGACGGGGTATCCGGACAAGCTCCTCCACCAGCAGATTCCGCTCGGCTCGCGGGTTCTCCGCGTCATCAATTTCGTCGATCTCTATCCGGTGACAAAGGCGAGAAGCCGCGATCAGCAGGTGGATTCTCTTCGGAAAGCCCGTGGTACAAACCTCGACCCCAGGATTGTCCAACTGGCGGAGGAGTATTTGCAGGTTGTGGAAGACCGGACTTGGCTGGAAGGGAAACGGCAGGTAGGGGTTTTTGAGCTTCAGGCCGGAATGATCCTCGCACACGATCTCACGACCGGGGGCGGAATGAAACTCCTCTCACGCGACGCGACCGTGACGCTGGGTCAGATCGAGCGCATTCTCTCTCATCATCAGGTAGATCCGATTGTTAACAGCGTCTACATCTACGACCATCGATAGGAATCTCAAGAGTCTCGAGCCACGAGGAGCATGTGCCGACAATGACAACAGAAATGATACATCCCACGGACAAATCAGCGATGCTTGTTACCGATCGCAAGCGGAATGGCCGGAGCGGACGTGGAAAGTCGTCGGAGCGGAGTTCCGTCGGGGACGGGCCCATCGTCGCCACGCCGGAAGCCGAGACTGATTCGCATCAGGCAGAGACCGGACAGCATCGTGAAGAGACAACGCCGTTCACACTCAACACCGAACAGCCGCCGATTTCCATCCTTGCCGTCGATGACAGCGAGGAGTTTCTCTGCACACTGAGGTTTATGCTCGAAGGAGAAGGCTATGTTGTAACCACGGCGTCGGACGGGATCGCCGCCATCAACCTGCTGCAACGACAGGCTTTTGACCTGATCCTTCTTGATATCAACATGCCGCGACTTGACGGCTATGGCGTACTCAAGTACATAAAGAATCAGATGATCGACGCGGAAGTGATCATGCTGACGGCAGTCGATCAGACAAAGACCGCCGTCGAATGTATGAGCCTTGGGGCATTCTACTATGTCACAAAACCGTCATCGTCCGCTGAACTCTTTCCATTGATCGAGCGCGCGCTCGAGCGCAAATGCCTCTTGAAACAGAATCGCGCGTTCAAAGCAGAACTGGCTCGACGGGCCTTCACGCATCATATCGTCAGCCGGAATCGTGCGTTTCTCGAGATGCTCGATCTTGCTTCCCGGGCAGCGCCGACAGATTCCACCGTGCTCATCCAGGGTGCCAGTGGAACCGGAAAGGAACTCGTCGCAGGTTTTCTTCACTC
>Ga0233425_10008108_pt1 | contig 14202 bp, 11 predicted proteins | sample Watercolumn_Towu_2_FD_181712 | JGI IMG/M metagenome (GOLD analysis project Ga0233425, IMG submission 181712) | Freshwater microbial communities from Lake Towuti, South Sulawesi, Indonesia - Watercolumn_Towuti2014_140_MG | ecosystem: Environmental > Aquatic > Freshwater > Lake | place...
CCTTGCGTATTAACTCATCTTTATGTTTATGACCTTTACGATCCCATTAACTAGTTGAATGCCAGTCCTGCTCCAGTTAGAATGATTAGCAGCCGTGCAGCCCATATTAAATACGGCATCACTAAAATGTGGAAAATAATAGTATCCATATTCATTAGTAAATACACTAGTACCTGTGCTTGTAGTGACATTGGCGTTTTGAATGGATTGACCTGTAGCTCTGTCTGTAACATACCCTTCCACACCGCTTGATATATAGCCCATTAGATCACTCCTTTGTTACATTATAAATAATCAATTCTCAATTGGTTCCTCTGTAAATTCAAGCACTCCATTTGCAAGATCAATACGATAATATTGTTCTTTATCCCTAAGTGTAATCACAATATGCTTTTTCTTATCTCCCAAAAGTTCGTGACTTAATTTAATCTTTAGGTACACGTGTTTAACGGAGTTATGAACCTTCTTCGTCTTTATAAGTGTACAGATTCTCCCATAAAAGTCTGTTGTAACCAAGATTGGACCGCCAAAGGTGCTCACGGTGTTGTCGATCACTTGGACGCCGCTCAAGCTGTTCCATTCTTCCCAAGTCCCATCGGGATCCACTATGTGTGTTGATGGATCGACTAACACAGTATCAAGGGTGACATAAATCTCATCGGCATCTTGTATGATTGACCTTCCTGGTTCTCCTGATGGATCGAACAGCACACACTCAAGCTCGCTATAAACATCACGTTCTTGTGCCATAACCAACCTTCCTTTCTCTGGCCAAGTTTTTCCCAGACATCTATGATCCAGGCCCCTCCCAATACGCTCCCGTTACTGGACTCTCTTGCAGAACTCCCTCAGGCCGTCATTCCGGCAGGGTTTTTTGGCCGGAATCCAGGCTTTAAGGTTCCTGGAGCCCGGCTAGAAGCATGCCGGGGTGACGGAATTTGAGACTTTTGCAGGAGGCTCACTGCGTGATCACCTTGTGCATGGGCTTGACCCGGTCCGGTGCTTCCTTACCCAGCAGTTCAACATCCGACATGTGCTCATGCACAACCTGGATCAGGCCGCGGCCCATTTCCACCACATCGGAACCGAGGACCATCCCGGTCAACGGATGGCGGACCGGCTCGCCCTCTTCGAAAACGATCACGCGCATGCCTTTTTTGACGTGCTTTTCTCTGCCCAAATCCACAATGCCCTGATTCCCTCTGACCGTGACCACCAGTCCTTCAACCAGCGGCAGCTCGTCCAGGAGTTTGATCATCAGCCCCCGACAGAGCAATCTAACCATCTCTTGACTCAGGTCCTCGCCATAGACATCCACCGCCGTCAAGATCAGGGAGGTTTCGGTATCCACTACGCGGAGGTAGATCTCGAGAGAACCCTCCTTTTCCAGCACACTTCCCACGAGTATGCAGTTTGCCGCCAGCATTTTGCCAATCCTAATGGCCGCATTGGGATCGGCAAGTAGACTTCCACCCAGCTTCTGCTCACGCAGTATCTCTTCCAGTCTCCTCCTTTCCACCATCTGGAAACGACGGCCGCCAACAAGTTCCGTCAACAATGCCTCCTCCACAGCATCAGCCGCGAGCCCCGGGACGCCTTTGCGCTCCAACGGGAGCAGCGCCACACTCAGTCGCGAACTCACCTCATGGACCCTGTTGAGCTTCCTGTTGAAGTTTACCCTTTTCTCAGTCCGGTTTCCGGCAAGGTCCCTGGCTTCGATCGTAAAGACATTCCCACCAGCGTCGAGTTTTGCCAGATAGCTGAAATACACATTCTTTCCGGCCCTTCTGAGAACGCTCTGACCATTGACCGCCAGGAACCCGACACCACCCTCATCGCGCGCAACCCCTTCAAGATAGACCTGTTCGAGATAAGTGGTTTGGTCGCCCGTACAATTCTTGAGCTCGATTGAGGGTGGGATCGAATCCTGTTCGGCCGAGACATTTCCCAGCAGTGCCAGACTGATGGAATCAAGAGAGGCCAGGAAGAATCTCTGCAAATAGGTGTGCCCTCCGAAGAGACGGATTTCCGCAGTGGTTCGGTTCCCGACCCTGTCTGTGGCCTGAATGACCACGGTGTCCAGTCCTCCTCCTGCAGGGATGAGATAGTCAAGAGCCGCCTCCTGCGCAGGTTCTTTCAAGATTTGCTGACCGTTCACCAGGATTTCTTGAAGACCCGAGTCATCGTAGGCGTAGCCGCGGAGCCTGACGCCTCGGCCGGCAAGGGCTTTCCCTTCCTCGGGTTCATCGATGCTCAGGAGTGGACCCTGCCAGTCAGCCCAAAGGTGGCGCTCTGCGACCGTCCGCTTTTCGCTGAGGTCTGTCGCTTCCACCCTGACGACGTTCTCGCCGGGCTTCAGCGGCACATTCATGACAAAGGGGACCTGGGGGGCTGCCAGATCAACACGGATGGGAACACCATTCACCGTAACGCTCTTAACGTAGGTATCATCCCGTGCCACCCCGGCCACCGAAACGGCAAAAGCATTGGTGAAGAGTCCGGGGAGCGGCGCCCACAGGTCAATCTCCGGCGGCCGGAGATCGGCCTTATCCTGTTGGATCAGCGATCTTCTCGTCAGGTCCAGATAGTATTCAGCCCTTGCAGATTTCTCCTGCTTCAACGAGGTCTCCAACTCGCGGACCGCTTCTTCGTATCGTCCTTCGTAGAAAAGCACTATCCCCAGTTCCCGGTGAGGAAAATAGTCGACGAAGTGCATCCCGTAGGTTCTTGCCCGCCGCTGATCCTCACTGCGCTGGCCAAGAGCATCGCGCAAATCGGCCTCGGCCTCCTTCCAATAGCGGCCGTCTGCATAGGAAACACCCCGTTCAAAATGGTTCCACCACCTTCCTCTGAAAGCACCCCTGGTGACGCCGTAACCCTTCTCCTCTCCCGACTTCGGCCTTTTCACCGGTGTTTCACAGGCCAATACGGCAAAAAGAATGGCAGCAAGGGCAAGAAGGAACCAACTGTTGCGCTTTTTCGCAAAGGGGGAGGCTCCAGGCACTAGATACCCTCAACGCGCCAGCCTGTCCGGGCTTGTAGCGGTTCATTCTCCGGCGTGGCTTTGGCGGTCATGTCATTGACCTCGCTTACGATCAGCTCCGCTCCCTGCCGACCATTCTCCACTAGCCGAAACCTCATTCCCGGCGTCACCCCCATAGCCCTGCCGACATTCAAGCTGACCTCCCCGGGTTGGACCTCGGTGACTCTTCCTCTTATGGGGTAGGTCGAGGCAAGCCGGCTGAGGAATTCCCCCACCAGAGTCTCCAGGACTTTCGCGGGATCTTCGCCGAACTGACACGTCACTGAGGCCATTACAGCCACCTGGGAGCTCTCGGTATCAATGCCCCGCAGGCTGATTTTGAGTTGACCCTTATAGCGCACCAGCGCTCCCGTGGCTAAAATCCGGGCAGAGAGGATCTTGCCGAGGCGCAGTGCTGTCTGGGGATCCGCCAGCTGGGAGGTGCTCAGTTTGAGTTCCTCCAGGAGCCGCCCCAGAAGACCTCGTTCCACAAGGTGAAATCGCGTTGAGTTCTTAAGATTGTGCGAAACCAATTCGTCCACGTAAGCATCCTCCCCTTCTTTGGGCGAAGGTTGGCCCTTGGTTTCAAGACTCAAAAAGAAAAGATAGAATGGTCGCGAACTCCATTCATCCTGAATTTCCCCTGGACTCGGCCCCTCCTGGTAACGCTGCACAAGGTCGGAGATGAGTTGATCGACGCGGGCCCTTCGTTCAGAAGGTTCGCGGTAACTGAGCAGTTCTCTCGAGCGACTATGGAGGGACAGAACAATAGGATCTTCAGGGTTGACCGCTGCTGCCTGCTGGTAGAGCTCAACCGCCTCCCGAGGCCTGCCCAAGCGATCGAGACTCAACCCTTTGGCAGTGTACGCCTGTAAGAACGCCGGGTCAAGCCTTATGGCCTCATCGAATGCCGCTACCGCCTGAACGAGGTCCCCTCTGGCCATGAAAACCCTTCCGAGCCCGAAGTAACACTCCGCTTGCTGCCACCTCTCCAATCCCTGACCTTCAAGTCTCTTGCGGTACGCCGTCGAGGCTTCATCCAGCTTTCCCTGGTTGAGAAGCAAGTGGGCCTTGATGATCCCCAGATACGGGGCATCCGGTTGGTTCTTTTGAGCCAAAGACAAATTCTCTTCGGCCTTTTCGACGTCCCCGCGGTTTAGAGAAATGACCGACATCCCCTGGTAATAAAGCGGGTCGTCCCTCTGAATCGCGTCGAAGGTTTGCTCCGCCCTCGCCAATTGCCCGGCGTGCACATAATTGAATCCTGCATTGGCCATTCGCGTTCTTTCCGTGTGAGCATTCCACATACGGATAGAAACGAAGACCGCGAAGGCGACAAGGAGAACACACGCCAGCGGCAGGGCCATCCTCCTGTAGGGAAAGTCTCTCGACGCTTTCGACTCTTCCGCAGGGACGGCATCAGTTTCGAAGTACCGGAAGCTGGGATCACCATACAGAACATAAGATGCCCAGGTAAGATTTTCCTCGCCATATCGGCGTATCGATCGAATCCGAGCCTGCCTCAGGGCTTCCCCCACTGCCTGCTTCTTCACAAGCTGCCGGTAGAATTCCTCCGCGAAAGCCGCACTGGACCGGTCAAACAGATCTATGCTTCCGCCAAGATAGTGTCGGACCCCTGAAACCAGAAATGCGTTGGCCAGGCCATAGAGACGTTCGCTCGAAGACCAATTTTCCATGCGCCCGGACTGGCAAGCATTGGTGAAGACTAACGACGGTAGAGGGGCTTTCCGTGCGAGACTAAGGAGACGTCCCACTTCAAACTTCCCATCGCTCAGCAGCAACCCGCTCCGGGAAGGATCGTCCCGTACGTACTCAAAGTGCCCGGCATAATGCAGCAGATCGTAGTCACCAAGATGGGTGCTCAGAAATTCGGAGGTCACTTCCCGGCTTCTCAAATCTGCGGAGATCTCGCTTGCACGACTGCTACGGTTCAATTCCCTCTGGACGGAGACGCCCTCGTTCCTGCTTGCGGGGAGGTCCCCCATCGGGTCCGCCACCAGGAGAATGCGACGCGGCCGACGGCCAAGATATCTGCTTCTGGCAAGGGGTTGCTGAGACGCCGAAACAACCCTCCCCAAGTTGTGCTTGAGGCATAGGAATTCGTTTCCGTCATGCAGAAATTCCCACGGGATATAGACCAGGCAGGCATCCATCTGCAGGACCAGGTTCTGCGGACGGGTTTCAGCAATGAAGCTGGCCACTTCATCCGGAATGACTCTTTCATGGAGAGTCCTTCCCAATTCCTTCATGCGGAGGAGCTTTTCCTTCGGTGATCTTCCGCGCTCGTCAGCACTGGCGAAGCACCGATCAATCTCTTCGACCAGGTTGCGAATTTCCCCCTCCTGGTAAGGAAACTCCTTTACTTGCTTGAGGACTTGAGCCTGCTGCCCATTGGGGCAGACCGTGACCCGCAGACGCTCTCCATGGAGGGAAAAATTGAGCCGCAGAGTTTTTGCGAGGGATTCCTGTCCAGCTTCCTCGCTTTCCAGAGACCTTTTAAGGTCCTCCATCTGTGCCGGATCCCATATGATGCGGTAGACATCAACGGGAACAGCCTTACCCTTCAGACTTTTTACTCCCACATAGTCATAATAGATGTCATTCTCTTCCTTGATGTGATCGACAAAGGCCTGCGAAACCAGCACATCACTCTTCCAGGTCAGGGCACAGATGCGTGCTAGAGTGTTGACCATATCCCCGTAGACATCGTCGGCTTCGACAATGCCGAGACCATGATGGATGGCGGCTTTCACCCAGATTTGCTCAGATGGACTCTTACCTCGATTCTCTTCAGCCAGAGTGCGTTGAATTTCGACGGCAGCGCGGGCAGCATCAGGGGGATGCTCAAAGGTGGCCATAAGTCCATCCCCCAAGGCCCTCAGCACTTGTCCCCTGTGTTTTTCGACAACAGGTTTCAGGAGGTCATGGTGGCGCTGAATCATCGAGCGGCCTTCGATATCTCCATAAATTTCATAAAATTCCGTCGATGACGCGATATCGGTAAACATCACTGTAATTTCGCGTTGGAATCTTTCGCGAATCGCTTGCTCGATTTCAGCTTTCTTGCGCAGGAATTCTTCGATGGAACTATGCTGCTCCTCGATTCGATCATGATCCGGCATGCTCGTCCCTCCCTGAAATCCAATTGAGAGAACCCCTTTTTGCACCCACCGCCGATAGATCATTTTGATGACGTTCCCTTCATTCGTTACGTCATAATACGATTATCGCATACCACACGCGGGGTTAACAAAAGGTTAATGAAAGCGCGGAATGCGGCTACAGGATTGCCGGCGGCAAGGGAACGAGCTCTTTCAGGACTGAAAGGGGCCAGCAACGCGTCCATCTCCCGGGCAGGGTATTCGGGGCTGTCAGCCATCCTTTCCAGGTTGTCGAGCAGCTGTCGTGCCAGGTCCCGGTCTTCGAGCACAGCCTCGACCTTCTTGGAATACTCCTCGGCAACAATGCCGGATGAGAGACTTCGCTTGGAAAGCAGATGTGCATTGGCTGCCAGGCGGCTGGTGTCGGCCATGGATTTGAAATCGGACTGCAGATCGTTTCCCTCGCCGGGTTTATAAAGCTCCCAAATGAAACAGGCTTCCTGAAGGGATTCGACTTCTATCCTCTCCACAGGCTCACTCTGCGCGGTTTTTGTCTCCGAGGAGAGGGGGCAAAGCAGCGCTTTCAGACCATCCCCGGAAGCAGCGGCCGCTTTCATTGGCAATCCGCCGGCGAGCAAAAGAGAACCGTCCTCCCCTATTCCGCCCGTCGCCAGGATGCCCTCCGGGGCAAAGCCGCGACACAGTCCGTAACCGGCCAGATAAAAGGGCAATCCAAGCGAAGTCCCGTGAAACAACCTCTTGGCGGTGAACGGGATTATCGGCAGGAAATGAAACCCACCTTCTCCGTGCAACCCGAGAAGGTTCATGGCGATGCGGACGCTCTTCAGAGCTTCCTCGTCAGCCGTTTTCGGCCACCAGGTAGGGAAGCCCGCTTCCGCCGGCGCTCCTTCCTTGTACCCCGCGAGGACGCGGTAGATCAACCCGCGGCTCTCATCCGCGAGGGCTGTGGGAAAGAGCATCCACTTCATGCTGCAAGCAATTTCCCAGGACAGGGACAAACCCAGTGAGCCCAAATCCACTTGGGATCGAAGCCACTGGAAAGCCCAGTCGGGGACCTGGTGTGGACGGGAAAGTGCGGCGGCGACAAGGGACTGCGGCAGAAGGTGCCGGCGTTGATGCTGGAAGGATCTTTGCAGGGATGAGAAGGAAGCGGCCAATTCGAGCTCATCGCTGGGCCATGACATCTGGTGCGGGCGCAGGAGGTCCCGGATGCGCTCATCGAGACGCCCGTACAACCGCCACACATTGAGCTCTTCAAGGGACCAGTTCGGACAGCTCATCCCGTCAGCACCAGCAAGACCAGCTCGGATTCCTCTGCTCCAACAGCCTCCAGGCGCGGGAAAAAGGCTCGAAAGTAGCCTGTCTCTGCATCCACAAAGGTCCCTTCGCCCTGGACAATGGCGCCGTCGGGAAGTTCGAACCGTGCCGACAATTCAGCCTCCTCACCGAGTTTCTCCTGGATCCGTCCACCGACGAGGAACCCGTTTTCTTGTTCGCGCCAGACGGAGATGGATGCAATGCAAGAGTACAGGAACATTTCGCCCTGCTCCAGGTGGATATGCAAGACATTGAGAGACAGTACCCTGCCGGGGCTCGACGCGGCAAGGGGGACCTCATCATCCGGAAGCCGCGCGCGGGCCAGAGCGTCCATCAAAGGAAGCGGGGAAGCCGGCCAGGTGATTCTCGGTTGCTTCCGCCGAATCATTTCGATGACGGCGGCTTCCCCGGGAAAGCGTTCACTCAGTCTTTCCCGGAGGGTTGCCGTGTGTCGGGACATGAGGTCCGAGACCGCCTGGATGGAAAAGAAAGCGCCGACCTCCAGCTCGAGCCTGCGAAAGGCTTTGAGAGGGGAATGGTCGTCCAGTGAGGGGAAATCTTCGGCTTCCAACTCAAGAATCGTTTGGAGAAGTTCGGGAGAAATGGTGAGGATGAAATGGTCGAGGTCGCTTTCACGGAGAGTGTAGGTGTTCCAGGTCTCGGCAAAAAGACCGTTGCCAAGCAAAAGATCTCCAGCGCCCATCAAGCGTGGGTCGTCATAGACCTGGGCGACCCTTACCGCTTCGTCCGGTTTCCCGGCTGCCATGAGCACCAGGACAGAGGGCGAATTATAGTGAACCTTCTTCGGACCCCATCCACCGAGGGACTCCTTCACCGACCAGACCTCCCCCGCTTCAGGGGCCTTTGACGCCGCCGAGATCGGCTCCTGCTGCCAGATCCTCCCCATCGGGATCATCTCTTCGCCGACGGGGCCCAGCTTACGGAAATCCCGACAAAACTCACAAATTTCGAGATGAGCCGCAAGCTCCTTGCCAACCGCTTCCGCCAGCAGCTTATGGTCTGGAGGACAGGTGCGGATTTGGCGGGCCGCTTGCCAGGCCAACCGAATTTCCCAAGGGTCATATGCTGACATGATGATCACAATACTCCAGAATCATGGGCCTTCATTCTGCTCATACGGCTCTAAACACCCGTTTTACAGAGTCTCACCAAGTGAAGCACGAAGGCTTCGAACAGTCTTACAACTCATTCCTTGGAACAACGAACTACCTGGAATGTTACTACATTCGTGGTGGCAACTCTGGGCAGCCCAATCCCGATTATCCCGTCCGTTTCGTTCAGGAGGCTACGATCCTGCAAAATTGCAGAGACTGGAACCATGACGACCGCATTATTATTTTCACAACCGAGGATGCTGAGAAAGCCAATTGGAAGGATGGCGGACAAAGAGACCGCGATACGGGTGAACCTCTCGATGGTCTGAGAACAAGACTTCAATGGCTTAAACAACGTGGTCTGCGAGCCTCGTTCGAGAATCGCCAAATCCCTGAAGGGCATAGCGAGGAACAGGTATGGCAAATCTTCCAACGGATCCTCGATTTTTTGAAACCTAACGATGAGGTCGTTTTCGATGTGACCCATGCCTTTCGCTCAATCCCTCTACTGGCGATTGTTGTTCTACAGTACGCAAAGATCATGAAGAAGGTATCTCTTAAAGGAATCTATTACGGGGCTTTTGAAGCTCTAGGTCCTATGGTGAGAGAAATTCCCATTGAAGATCGCAGAGCACCGATCGTTGATCTCACGTCTCTAAATAGCCTTATGGATTGGTGCCTTGCAACCGATCGCTTCCTTGAAACGGGCGACGTAAAGTCGGCCGGAGCCCTGGCTAGAGCGGGCGTGCAAGGGATTCTGACCGAAACCCGCGGTAAGGATGAAGCTGCTCAGACCATCAGGACACTTGGTGCCAGTCTTTCAAGGTTCACTACAATGCTCTCCACTTGCCGTGGCCCTGACATCACTGACACCGCAACGGGGCTCAAGCAATGGATCGAAAAATGCCAACATCTGGACCTGCCCAGCCCATTCAGGCCGCTGTTTAACATGATTCAGAACCGCCTCGAGTTCTTTAACGGCGACACTCTCAAGCATGGCCTCGCTGCCGTACGGTGGTGCGCGGACCATAACCTCATTCAACAGGGTTTCACCATCTTGGAGGAGATACTTTTCACTTATGTGATCTCGGGAATCGGCGGGAATCCGATGGAGAGCAAACTGAGAGAGACAGTATCGCAGGCCTTCAAGATATTGAGTCTTAAGATCGTCAATAGAGAGGAGTGTTGGAAGTCTCCGGCCTGTGATAGCCCTGAACTGACGATGAAGATGATCGGTTTTATCCAACGACACGGTGATTTGTACAAAACAGTGGAGAGCTTGCGTCAGCTAAGGAATGATATAAACCATGCCGGATTCTGTGATGACTACACTCCCATTGAGAAGGCAGATCGCTTTGCCAAACAATTGAACAGATTAATCGCGCAGACTCAAGGCTCTATCGATCTTCATCTCGAAGACATCGGCCAAATGAACACTCGTGCCACACCTGATTGACATCACCTGAGAAATTCGGTGTATGATTTATCGAGCGAAGGACTGACAGTGCCATGTTCCATGGTTCCTGTCTCCTCCTTGTCATCCCGCGAAAGATTCGTCTTTGTTCTTGTTTCCAATGGAATCATAATTTGCCTTCTTGTCGAGACCTTGCCTGTTGCTGTCCGGTTGTCCTCGGCCGCTATAGACGGGAAAAGTCCTCACAATTCGCCGAAAGGCCAGGCGACAGCGTGGGGACTCAACGGCAGCTTGGCATCTCCAGGATGGACCACATATCCCTTGGCAACCCGGTCCCCGAGGTCCTTTTGAAAGGCTTCAATGCCGGCAGCCATGCTTACCCTTGGCGTTGTCGACAGCTTGACCTCGATGGGTACGAGCCTGCCGCCTAGTTCCACTACCAGGTCCACTTCAGTACCGGTTGCGGTTCGCCAGAAGTAAAGGCTGGGCTCCCGACCCCGATGCGTGAGTGTCCGCACGATTTCATTCAGCACGGCGGTTTCCATGATCGGTCCCCCCATTGGCCCTACAGCGGCATGTTCGGCGTCCTTCAACCCCACCAGATAGCAGAGCGTCCCGACGTCGGCGAAGTAGACCTTCGGGGTTTTGATGAGGCGTTTGCCGACATTGACGAAATACGGGCGCAAAACCACGATCTGATAAGTCGCTTCAAGCACGGAAAGCCACGCCCGAACGGTGTTGACAGCCACGCCCAAGTCCCGGGCCAGGTCGGAGGCGTTCAGCAATTGCGCGCTGCGTGCAGCCAGAGCCTTCAGAAAAGCCTGAAACTGGCTGAGCTCCCCGACTTGCCGAATCGTCCGGACGTCGCGCTCCAGGTAGCTCTGAACATAGCTCGCATGCCAAAGCACCGTATCACGCTCCGGATTCATGGCAGGTTCAGGATAACCACCGCGGAGGAAGCTTTGCCACAAATCCTGGTAAGCGAGCCCGGAGCGTGGCGGCCTCGAGCCTTCCTCCCAGAGCAAAGGTGCCTGGGGCGCCGCCGTCATCTCACGATAGCTCAAGGGCAGAAGACGCAGCATGGCCGCTCGACCCGCAAGCGACTCAGTCACACCCTGGGCCAGCAGAATGTTCTGCGAACCGGTTAGGATGAATTGTCCCGTGCGCAGACGTTGGGCATCAACACGCTCTTTGATGTAGGGGAGCAGCCCGGGGACATACTGAATCTCGTCGTAGATGACGGGGGGATGGTAAAGCTCGATGAACCCCCTGGGATCGTTCTCGGCAGCCGCCTTAACGTCAGGAAGCTCCATCGAAAGATACCGGTGGCTGCCCTGGAATAAATGCTTGAGCAGCGTTGTCTTCCCGGATTGGCGCGGCCCCATGAGCATGACAACGGGAAACTCGGAAACAGCCCGACGTATGACGGGCTCGATGGTTCGCTCGACGTAGCGCACGGCACCCCCTCTGTATTGTGTAACATCGCCCCTCTTCCATGTAATTATGCATTTCAAATGCAAATTTGCAAGCATTGTGCAAGTTCCTGGAAAAAACGAAGGGGTGTTTTGTAAATCCACTTCTCATGGCCGTATGTTCTTTGTGTGGTGGCCGGCGTTTATTCTGCCGCACCGTATGTCGAATTGCGAGCGCCACGGAGGCGGGCCCCCCCCTGCCAGGCCCGAATCGGGCGCGTGTATCGATACTGCGGGAGAAACTGTCGGCCCCGTCGGGGCCGGGTGTCGTTCCCGCATGAATGACGTAATCCAGGAGAACAGTCATGGAAACAGCAAGCGCCAAAATCATCCATCATCCCTCGAGTGTTCAGGACAGGGCGCCGTCGACCCGGGAAAGGAGTTATGCCGAAACTGATCCCGGGACCGATGGGATCGCTCAAGAGCTCTGCCCGGAGCCCCTCTCTCCGCCTGTCGCGGAGTCGTCTTACCCTGATTTCTTCTCGACCCTTGCGGAACAGGGCGTCAAGGAGGAGCGTGCGTGCGCCGAAAGGAAGAGGGTCCTCGGGGAAATCAGCGTCCTTCGTGCTGAAAACAGCTGGGAGGATATTCTCGCCCTCTTTCACCCCGTGGAAGAAAAAGTCCCCGAACTCGCCGCTCTTGGGCTCGCGGCTCCCGTGCGGGCGGAAGCCGCATTCGCCCTCGGCCACCTCGGGCGTCACGATGAAGCCATCGATCTCTACACCCGCTGCCTCGCCGATGAGCCCGAGAACTTCCATTATCACTCCGGGCTTGCCTATGCGGCCTACGACACCCTTTACGCCAGCAAGGGGAGGCAGCTCATGCTTCACCCTGCCGAGCGCAAGGTCCGTATCGAACTGGCTCACCGTCATTTCGCCATGGCTCAATCCCTGCGCCCTGAACGGGTCACCAACTATTACCTTATCCAAAATTACTCGCTTGTATTTTTAGATGGGACTGAAAACGATGGCGGAATATCTTCCCCGGTACCTTGAAAGCCCCGTAAGCAAGGATCTTGAACGGAAGATGGTTTTCGTCGGAGGTCCTCGTCAGTCAGGGAAGACCACCCTTGCCAAGCACCTTTGCGAAGAGGCTGGGGTTGACGTTGGCATGCGCTACCTCAACTGGGACGCCGCTGAAGATCGAGAGAACATCATCCGGGAGCGTTTTCCAACGGGATCGGGGCTGCTGGTCCTTGATGAGATCCACAAATACAGCCGATGGCGGCAGGTGGTGAAGGGGCTCTTTGACAAGCGAGGCGGAGAATTGCGCATCCTGGTAACGGGCAGTGCGCGCCTGGACCACTACCGCCGCGGGGGTGATTCCTTGCAGGGGAGGTACCATTTATTCCGCCTACTCCCCTTGTCCTGCGCCGAACTCGGCGCTACGAAACTTTCCACGGTGAAGGACCTGCTGGCTTACGGGGGGTTCCCCGAGCCGTTTATGCTTCAGTCGGCGAAGGAGAGCCGGCGTTGGAGCAGGGAATACCGTTCGCGCGCTGTCCGGGGCGATCTCTCAGACCTGGAAAAAGTGCAGGATGTGGGTCTCATCGAGCGGATGACCCTACGCCTGCCGGACCTTGTCGGTTCGCCGCTTTCTCTCAATGCCCTGCGCGAGGACCTACAGGTCTCCCATCAGTCCGTCTCACGCTGGCTGCAAATGCTGGAAAACCTCTATCAGATCTTCAGAATCTACCCCTTTGGGGCGCCCCGGGTTCGGGCCGTGAAGAAGGAGTCCAAACACTATCACCTGGATTGGACCGTGGTCCCTGAGATGGGTCCGCGCTTCGAGAATCTGGTAGCCTGCCATCTGTTGAAATGGGTGTTCTTTCTTCAGGACTCCGAGGGGCGTGAGCTCGATCTTCGCTATTTCCGGGATGTGGACAAGCGGGAAGTCGACTTTGTGGTGATCGAGGACCAGGTCCCTATGCATTTCGTGGAATGCAAATCATCGGGCAAGGTGCAAAGCCCTTCGCTGAGGTACCTGAAACTGCGTTTTCCGGCTGTACCCGCTACCCAGGTAACCCTTGAAGAAGACGTGGATTTGACCACCAAAGACGGCATCAGGATCTGCTCGGCCCACCTGTTTCTCAAAGACTTCATTTAAGGACCTCTGATTGCAGCTGCCGGAGCCGCTGATCCCTCCGGTCTTCCTGCGCTCGCGCCCTACGCCGGGCGGACGGGCGACAACAAAAAGACACCATGGAATCCGCTCAATAACGCAGGCATTCCTGTGGGATTTCCTCAATAAAGCGGCTGGGCTGCATTGGTTCACCCCTGCGGCTCTGGGACAAAGTCAGGTGCAGGTGGTCGGAAGCCCGGGTCATGGCAACGTACATCAGTCTTCGCTCCTCTTCGATTCCCTCATCGACGGCATCCGTCTCGTCACCCTGGCGGATGGACCTGCTGTGCGGAAGAATGCCCTCCTCCAAAGCCACGACGAAGACCACCCTGAACTCCAGACCTTTTGCCGCATGAATGGTTGAAAGCCTGATCCCGGCTCTGTTGTCCGACATATCCTGATCCTCACGCAGCAAAGCGGCATCTTCGAGGTATTCCACCAGGGAATTCTTTCGCGAGGCATCGAAGACCATCTGGCTGATGTTTTCCAAGCGGCTTTCGAAATCCTCCACATTCTCCGCAATTGCTTCCAGGTGTTCCTCGTAGCGCATCTCGCGAAGCACCCTCTCGATGGCGACGTCGGGTCTTTAAGGTTACAG
>Ga0233425_10008109_pt1 | contig 14202 bp, 7 predicted proteins | sample Watercolumn_Towu_2_FD_181712 | JGI IMG/M metagenome (GOLD analysis project Ga0233425, IMG submission 181712) | Freshwater microbial communities from Lake Towuti, South Sulawesi, Indonesia - Watercolumn_Towuti2014_140_MG | ecosystem: Environmental > Aquatic > Freshwater > Lake | place: Indonesia...
GCTCACAGGGCGGCGGGCCTCCGTGCGAAGGCCGGCAGACCATGCCTTTTCCTTGAAGCACACCGGCCTATCTGATATAAACGAGGAGACATCGAGAGTGCCCCGGATCGCCTCGAAAGGAACCCAGCGCGGTCGGCTTGGAGGGACCCAAGAATGAGATGAGCGCCGATTCTCTTTTGAGGATCGGCATCTTTTCTTATGGGGGCGAGACTGGGCAATGGAGTTAACCGACTACCACGCGAAGTATTACGCCTACGAGCTGACCCGACGCTTTCCGCCCGACAGCGTCGAGAAGCTGACGGGGGCGCTGGTGGATGCCCAGGTCGATCTGAATCCCCACCAGATCGATGCTGCCCTCTTCGCGTTCCGCTCGCCTCTGTCCAGGGGGGCCATCCTGGCCGACGAGGTGGGCCTTGGGAAGACCATCGAGGCGGGCTTGGTCCTCTCCCAGAAGTGGGCGGAGCGGAGGCGGCGAGTCCTGGTCATCACGCCGGCCAATCTCCGCAAGCAGTGGTACCAGGAGCTGACCGAGAAGTTCTTCCTCCCCTGTCGCATCCTGGAGACGAAGTCCTACAACGCCGCCCTCAAGCTGGGACAGCTTCGGCCCTTCGAGGCCCCCGACATCGTCATCTGCTCCTACCAGTTTGCCAGGAGTAAGGCGGGCGATGTCGCCGCCATCCCGTGGGATCTTGTGGTCATCGACGAGGCCCACCGCCTGCGTAACGTCTACAAGCCGTCCAACGTCATCGCCAACACCCTCAAGCTGGCCCTGGCCGGGAAGGACAAGCTCCTCGTCACCGCCACGCCGCTCCAGAATTCGCTGCTCGAGCTTTTCGGCCTCGTCAGTTTCGTGGACGAGCGCGCCTTTGGCGATCTCAAGAGTTTTCGCGAACAGTTCGCGAATCTGGACCAGCCGCAGGTTTTCCAGGCTCTCAAGGCGCGCCTCCAGCCCGTGTGCTGCCGGACGCTGCGCCGCCAGGTCCTGCCCTACATCAAGTACACGCGGCGCCTGCCTATCATTCAGCCGTTCACGCCGGAGGAGAGCGAGGACCGCCTCTACAACCTGGTGTCCGAATACTTGCGGCGTGAGAACCTCCACGCGCTCCCGGCCAGTCAGCGCTCCCTTATGACCTTGGTGCTCAGGAAGCTTCTCGCCTCATCCACATTCGCCATTGCCGGCTCACTCGTCGTTCTTTCTGCCCGCCTCAAGGCCAGGCTACGCGCACAGGAACCGGCGGAACCGCTTGAGGAAGCGCTCGGCCAGGAGTACGAGGCCCTCGAAGCGACGGCAGAGGAGTGGAGGGAAGAAGAACCAGTTGAGCCCCTCTCCGCCACCGATCGCCACGCACTGGAACAAGAGATCGCCGATCTCGACTCATTTGCGGCGCTGGCCACCTCTATCGAGCACAACGCCAAAGGGAGGGCTTTGCTCAAGGCGCTTGAGATTGCTTTCGGCAAAGCCGAGGCGCTCGGTGCCGTGCAGAAGGCGATCATCTTCACGGAATCCCGCCGCACGCAGAGCTATCTGCTCCGCGTTCTGGCCGACAGCCCCTTTGCGGACGGGATTGTCTTGTTCAATGGCTCCAACACCGACGAGCGGTCCAGGCAGATTTACGCCGAGTGGCTCCGACGGCACGAGGGCACCGACCGGGTGACCGGCTCACGCACCGCCGATTTGCGGTCCGCGCTCGTGGACTACTTCCGTGAGCAGGGCCGCATCATGATCGCCACGGAGGCTGGGGCGGAGGGCATCAACCTTCAGTTCTGCTCCCTCGTGGTGAACTACGACCTGCCGTGGAATCCCCAGCGGATCGAGCAGCGCATCGGCCGGTGCCACCGCTATGGCCAGCATCACGACGTGGTGGTGGTGAACTTCTTGAACCAGAAGAACGAGGCCGACCAGCGGGTCTTCCAGCTCCTCTCCGAGAAATTCCGGCTCTTCGAGGGCGTCTTCGGGGCGAGCGACGAGGTCCTGGGCGCTATCGAGTCGGGCGTGGACTTCGAGAAGCGCATCGCGGTGATCTACCAGCGCTGCCGGAAGCCGGAGGAGATCCAGGCTGCCTTTGACCAGTTGCAGCTCGAGCTAAACCTGGAGATTGGCGAATCCATGTCCCGCACCCGGCAGCAACTGCTAGAGAATTTCGACGACGAGGTACGGGAGAAGCTTCGCATATGTGACGAGGACTCGAGGGCCTATCTGAACCGGTTCGAGCGACTCCTTATGCAGCTCACCCGGTACGAGCTGGACGGTCACGCAGAATTCGTCGGCGATTCGGCCTTCCATCTGAGATCGTGTCCATTTCCGGAGAAACGCGACCGGATTCCCATGGGACTCTACGAGCTTCCGCGCCGATCCGGCGAGGCTCACCTGTACCGTCGAACCCACCCTCTTGCCGAGGCCGTATTGGCTCGAGCCAAGAGCCGCGATCTCCCGCCCACGGAAATCGAGTTCGATTACAGCGCCTACGAGGGCAAGATCAGCGCGCTGGAGCCGTTGGTCGGGAAATCCGGCTGGCTGACGATCCGCCTCTTCAGCGTGGAGTCGCTCGATCAGGCCGAGGACCACCTGCTTTGCGCCGCGGTCACCGACGGGGGCCAGACGTTGGAAGATCCGGTGGCGGCACGCCTGCTGACCCTCCCCGTGACCCGCCCCCCTCTCCCTCTGGGAGAGGGTCGGGGCGAGGGCGCAATCCGCAGCGTACTCGATGCCATCATGGAAGAACGCCAGGCCGCCATCCAACGTAGCATCACCGAACGCAATGCCCGCTTCTTCGAGGCCGAGGCGGAGAAACTTGACGGCTGGGCCGACGATCTCAAACTCGGTCTGGAGCGTGAAATTAAGGAACTCGACCGCCAGATCAAAGAAGCCCGCCGCACAGCAACGACCGCCCTGACATTGGAGGATAAGCTGGCCGGCCAGAAGCGGATTAAGGCCCTGGAGTCACAGCGCAACGAAAAGCGGCGTTCGCTCTTCGACGCCCAAGATGAAGTGGACAGGCAAAGGGATAGCCTGATCGCGAGCATTGAGGGTAAACTGACACAACGCATCACCTCGACAGAGTTGTTCTGCGTTCGATGGGGACTGCGATGATTCCAAAGCTGCCCGCGAACCTCAAGGGGCTTCGAGTATTCGTACGCCAGGGCGAAGGTCGGGCTTTGGAGTTCAAGCGCTCCACCGGGGAACTGAAGGATGGCATGCAGGCGCTGTGTGCGTTTCTGAACGGGTCTGGCGGAACGGTGCTTTTTGGGGTCCGGCCCGACGGGGGTATCGAGGGGCAGGATGTTTCCGACAAGACCCTCCGCGAAATCGCACAGGCCGCAGACCGTTTCGAGCCTCCTGCCCACGTTTCCATCGAGCGCATCAATGTCAAAGGGAGCCGTGGGGTCGTGGCCGTCACGGTTGAGAGCGGAAGGGATGTCAGGCCCTTCGCCTATGAGGGTCATCCTTACGAGCGCGTCGGCAGCACGTCGCGCCGGATGTTGCAGACCAAGTACGAGCGCCTGCTTATCGAGCGAGGCCACGCGAAGCGCCGGTGGGAGAACCTCCCCGCCGAAGGGTTGGCGCTCAAGGACCTGGACCGCAAGGAAATCCTGCGGACCCGGGAACTTGCCATTCAGCAGAACCGGATCTCGCCCGACACCCGCCGGGACGTCGGCGAAATCCTCGACCGGCTGGGGCTGCGCGTGGATGGCGTCCTGACGCATGCGGCGCATGTACTGTACGGCAAGAAGTTCCAGGCTGACTACCCCCAATGCCTTCTCAAGATGGGCCGCTTCCGGGGCACCGAGATCACCGGCGAGATCGTTGACAACCGGCAGGAGCACATGAACGCCTTTGCGATGGTACGGGAGGGTATGGCGTTCCTTGAACGGACCATGCCGCTGGGAGCGCGATTCCCTAGGGGCAAGATCTTTCGAGAGGACCGCTTCCCGGTTCCGCTGGACGCCATGCGGGAAATACTGCTCAACGCCGTGATGCACCGGGACTACTCCCACTACTCCGGCTACGTCGCCATCGTGGTCTTTGACGACCGGATCGAGATCCGAAGCTACGGACGCCTTCCGATCGGCATCACGGTGAAACAGCTTTCGGGCCGGCACGATTCGAAGCCGGTCAACCCGTTGATCGCCGGGGCCTTCCACCGAACCGGAGCGGTAGAGGTCTGGGGTCGGGGCACCAACCGGGTGATTTCGATGTGTAGGAGACACGGAACGCCGCCGCCCAGGTTCGAGGAGCGCCAGGGCTTTCTGATCGTCACGTTCAAGGCGCAGATGGTCGCCGGTGGCTCGGCGAGGGTAGGGTCGCAGGTAGAGTCACAGCCGGAGTTCAGTACCAGTCCGGTACCAGTGCAGTACCAGTCGCTGGAAGCGCGCATCTTGATGCTATTGGAGGATGGCGAGTTGCCCGTTTCCATCATCTCCCGAGGTTTGGGGCAGAGCCGCGTCTCTGGACAGCTAAAAGTGGTGCTGAAGAGATTGCTCTCAAATTCACTCATTGCTTTCACGATTCCCGATAAGCCCAACAGCCGTTTGCAGAAGTACCGGCTGACGGAAGCGGGGCGACGGGCGCTATCGGGAAATGAGAAGTCAAAAGAGTAGAGCTATTTACTGATTGATGCCCAAGGTGATATCAAGAGGTAACAGCGAGGTTAATTGAGCGCGGAGATCAAGATGAAGCTGTCATAAGATGGGCTGGCGCAGGGACTATTCCGGCTGCGGTGGAGGCTGCGGTGATGGCAGAGCCAACAATCATTTGTCCGAGCTGTAAGACCGAGATCAAGCTTACGGAGTCGCTTGCGGCCCCTCTGATAGAAGCCACCCGGAGAGAGTTTGAGGAACGACTTGCGAAGAAGGACACAGAGGTCGCCAAGCGTGAGGAAGGCATCCGCTTTCGAGAGGAGGAGCTTTCCAAGAAGAGCGACACGATCGACCAGGAGGTATCGGAAAAGCTGCGTGCCGAGCGGGCCAAGATCGCAGCCGAGGAAGCAAAGAAAGCCAGGCAGGTGCTGGCCATCGACCTTGAGCAGAAGGAAAAAGAGATCGAGGGCCTCCAGGAGACCCTCGCACAGCGGGAAACGAAGCTCGCCGAGGCCCAGAAGGCCCAGGCGGAGATGCTCAAGAAACAGCGGGAACTCGATGACGCCAAGCGCGAGTTGGACCTCACCGTCGAGACCCGTGTGCAAGAAGGGTTGGGTGTGGTACGCGAACAGGCCCGCAAGGAGGCTGAGGAAGGACTGAAACTGAAGGTTCAGGAGAAGGAAGAGACGATTACCTCGATGCAACGACAGATCGAGGAGTTGAAGAGGAAAGCCGAGCAGGGATCACAGCAACTCCAGGGCGAGGTGGTGGAATTGGAGTTGGAGGCTCTGCTGCGAACCCGATTCCCCGAAGACTCCGTCGAGCCCGTCCCCAAAGGCGAGCATGGCGGCGACGTAATCCAGCGAGTCGTCGGTCCTGCAGGCGTGGCGTGCGGCACGATTCTCTGGGAGTCGAAGCGGACCAAGAATTGGAGCAACACCTGGCTTGCCAAGCTACGCGACGACCAGCGGGCGGCGAAGGCAGAGGTGGCGGTTATCGTCAGCTATGCCCTTCCCAAGGATGTAGAGACGTTCGAGTTGATCGATGGGATATGGGTCACGCACCCACGCGCCACCGTACCCATGGCTATGGTTCTGCGGCATTCGCTGATCGAGGTCGCGACAGCGCGAAAAGCCACCGAGGGGCGGCAGACGAAAACGGAGCTGATCTATCAATACCTCACTGGCCCACGCTTTCGGCAGCGGGTTCAAGCAATCGTCGAGGCCTTTTCCTCCTTGCAGGAGGACCTCAACAGGGAAAAGAAGGTCATCACCAAGCAGTGGGCCAAGCGCGAGGAACAGATCGAGCGCGTCATGCAGGCTACTGTCGGCATGTACGGCGACCTGCAGGGCATTGCTGGCAAGACGCTACAGGAGGTCGAGGGGCTAGAACTGAAGGCCCTGTCTTCGAGTGATGCAGAGAGCTGAGGGCTTCGCTCTCTATAGGGGTCAGAAATGCCAGTGCAATCCCCGGCCAAGCCAACTTCGGTGCTTCACGAGATCCTTGCGTGGTCGAAGGGACGACCTGCATGGCAGCAGGATGCTCTCAGACGGATCATCGTAAACGGCACCATTGGATCGTCAGATCTGAATGAGCTGGAAGCCCTTTGTAAAGCGGTACACTTCCCGTCTGATTGCCAGAAAAGTATGGTCCATGCCCAGCCACTGGAGGCTGCGCATTTGCCTCCTGCCCCGGGAGCTGAGGCGTCAGTCTCTCTCGTCTCCATTGGTGCCCTCCACCATGTCAATCGATTGCCTTCGACACAAAGCCTGCCCTTTGGGCCGTCGCCTGGATTGACTGTGATCTATGGTGATAATGGATCAGGAAAGTCCGGCTACGCCCGCGTCCTCAAGAAGGCATGCAGAGCTCGGGGTGCACCGCCAGTGATTCGTGACGATATATTCGCCACCAGCCCGCCGGCGAAAGCATCGGCCACGATCATTTTTCGAGTCGGCGGTGTGGATGTCTCAGTCACCTGGATGGACGGATCACCTTCGGACTCTCGGCTCGCCAATGTGTTTGTATTCGATGCTTCCTCCGCGACGCACTACCTACAAGACGACAGTTCGGCTGCATTTACACCGTTTGGATTGGATGTGCTCCCATCCCTGTCAAAGGCATGCGACACGATTGGCCAGCGCCTTAAGGAGGAAATCGGTCAGGCAAAGTCCGCAATTGCCGGAACTATTGCCAACTGGAAGTGTTCTCCCACCACTGAGGTTGGGAAGATGGTTGCAGGTCTGTCGGCCAAGACCACGGTCAAGGGTGTCGACGGCCTATCGGAACTGCAACCGAAGCAAGAGCAACGACTTCAGGAACTTCGCGAAGCACTGAAATCAGATCCTATCCAGAAGGCAAAGCAGACGCGAGCGGCAGCCGCCCGTCTTGACGCTTTCGCGGCTAAGCTTCTTGTAGCAGCGGAGGAGTTGGGGAAAGAGAAGGTGGACCACCTGCGAAAACTGATGGACGAGGTGGCGGATGCGGAAGTTGCTGCCAGGTCCTTCGCTTCTGGGCGATTTGAGGGGGCCTACCTAACTGGTACAGGCTCTCGGGTGTGGCGATCGCTCTGGGACGCGGCGAACGAATTCTCAATTTCACACGCATATGTAGGCGAAGCATTCCCTTTCATTGGCGATAAAGCGCGCTGTGTTCTTTGCCAGCAGGATTTGGATGAAGGAGCGGTCGAACGTTTGACGGCGTTTGACTCATTCTGTAAGGACAAGAGCCAGGAGGTTGCAGCAGAAGTCGCAATGCAACTTAAGGAAGCTGCGGAAGAACTTGAGGCCTTGAATGCACTCGGCCCAGAATTGATTAAGATCGAGGCCGACCTTGCCGGATTTTCGCCCGAGCAAAGCGCGATCCTGCGGGAGTACGTAAAGAGGGCGGACGAAAGACTTGAAGTAATCAAGCGCAGCGTTGTGGACAAGGCTTGGAATTCAACAAGTGACCTCCCGCGCTCACCACATCCAGCCCTCAAGGACCTGTGCACCGCCCTTGAAGCCCGCGCCAAGACTGAGGAATCAGCTCAGGACCCAGAAACCCGCAAGATTCTGGAAGCCGAACTCGCTGAACTTGCCGACCGGGAGTGGCTTGCCGGGGCGAGAGGGGATGTCTTGGCGGCTATCGAGCGGTATAAGACAATCCAAAGACTGGAAGCATGTCTCAAGGATACGGTGACCACATCCATCACAACGAAGAGTAAGGATCTAACCGATCAATTCATAACCAAGGCGTATTGTGTACGCTTTGGCAAGGAGGTTAGAGATCTCGGCCTTTGTACCCTGGATGTCAAGCTGGATGCAATTCAGGGGAAAAAGGGGGAGACCAAGTTTGGCCTTCGGCTTTCATCCGCGGGAGAAAGGAAGGTTCTGGATATCGCAAGTGAGGGAGAGGAGAGGTGTGTTGCTCTGGCAGCCTTTCTGGCGGAATTGTCGCAGGCGTCGCATTTGTCATCTTTGGTGTTTGACGATCCAGTTTCCTCCCTCGACCATCCGCACCGAGAAGGGATAGCACTACGCCTCATACGAGAAAGCAGGACCCGGCAGGTGATCGTGTTCACGCACGACGTGGTATTCTTGAATGACCTACAGTCTTACGCATTGCGGAACGGCTCAGCCCTGGAGACACTTCATCTTGAATGGGAGGGACGTGTTCCTGGGCACTGCGTCAGGGGACTGCCATGGGACCTGAAGACCGTCGATGATCGATTCGACAGGCTTGAGAAGGAGCAAAGGGCAATTGAAAAATCGTGGAACCCCGTGCCCAGCGAAGGGAACATTCACGCGATTCGCCAAGCCTATAGTTGGCTACGTGCAACGCTCGAGCGTATTGTCGAGAAAGAAATCTTCGCAGATGTTGTCTTTCGGTTTCGGTCGTACGTCAACCTGAAGAATCTCGATAAAGCTATCGGCTTTGAGATGTCGGAATGCAAAGAACTGAAGAGACTTGTTCAGCGCTGCCATGATGTCACTGAGGCCCACGATACGGCGCAAGGGAAGCAGGCGGCGGTCCCAAAGCCAGCGGATCTCGCAACTGATATTTCGGCGGCAAGGATGTTGGTGGTGAATATTCGGAAGCGTCGTAAGACGACCCCTGCCACCATCAATTCATCATCTCAAGGATCGCAACCGTGAGCCCGACTAAGCCCAAACTCGAATTGAATTGGATTGGCAAGGAGAACCGGCCGAGGTTGGAGCCGCGGATCCTGCTGGAGGACCCAGAGAAGTCCTACCACGCCAAACACCGTGTGACCGAACACGACATCTTCGACAACCGCCTCATCTTCGGCGACAATCTGCTGGCTCTAAAAGCCCTTGAACAGGAGTTCACCGGGAAGATCAGGTGCATCTACATCGACCCCCCCTTCAATACCGGCTCGGCCTTCGAGCATTACGAAGATGGTTTGGAGCATTCCATTTGGCTGGCGATGATGCGAGATCGATTGGAATGCCTCCGCAAGCTGCTTGCTAACGATGGACTCGTTTTCGTCCAAATCGACTATCGGGAGGGAGCACGGTTGAAGGTACTGATGGATGAAGTTTTTGGGGGAGCATCCTTTAAGAACGAGATCATTGTGCGCCGAGGAACAAAGAATGTGCAATCTCAGTTTCAGACGATTGATGCTCTCTCCACAGGACATGACACGGTATACCTCTATGCAAAGTCGGATGCCGTAAGGCTACCAAAGCTCGAAGCGTTGGATGGGGAGGGCGAACCTGGCAAATGGGATACATTCTGGCGTGGAACCGACAGGCCGAGTATGCGCTATGAAATATTCGGGTTCAAGCCGGACAAGGGCCAGTGGCGATGGAGCGAAGAGCGAGGCTATAGGGCAAAGAGGAACTATGAGATGTACTGCGAAGAATTCAAGAGCCTCATGTCCCTCGATGAATACTACGGACTGAAGAAGCAAGAGCAGGGGGTAGAGCTGGACTTCGTGCGATTGGGACCTGAAAGCACCGTCCAATACTATGTTCCCCCACGAAACTACAGGATACTTTCGGATGTCTGGATGGACGTGCGGACATCGGGTAAGATCACAGATTTTCAACACGAGAAGCACGAAGAATTGTTGGAGAGGATCATCCGATGGAGCACGGTGCGTGGCGACTGGATTCTTGACTCTTTCGCAGGATCCGGCACGACCGGAGCGGTGGCGCAAAAAATGGGGCGGCGATGGATCATGGTGGAGCTGGGCGAGCACTGCCATACGCACATCATCCCGCGACTGAGAAAGGTCATTGATGGTGAGGATCCCGGTGGCATTACCGAGGCAGTGGGCTGGAAGGGCGGGGGTGGGTTCCGGTACTACCGGCTCGCGCCGTCGCTGCTCGAAAGGGACAAATGGGGGAACTGGGTCATCAACAAGGAATACAACGCCGGCATGCTGGCCGAGGCGGTGTGCAAGCTGGAGGGGTTCCAGTACGCACCGAGCGACACGGTGTACTGGCAGCACGGGCATTCCACCGAGCGGGACTTCATCTACGTCACCACGGCTCACCTAAGCCACGATCAGCTCCAACAGCTTTCCGACGAGGTCGGCCCCGATCGGACGCTGCTCGTCCTCTGCACCGCCTTTCGTGCCAAGGCGGACCGCTATCCAAACCTGACGATCAAGAAGATCCCCAAGGCCGTCCTGACGCGCTGCGAGTGGGGCCACGATGATTACAGTCTCCGCGTCGAGAACCTGCCGAAGGCCCCGCCTAAGCCGGGGCAGTTGAGCATGTTCGGCGAGGAGGTGAAGTAATGGCGCGCACAACTAAGGTGACACCGAAGGGCTCGGCCGTCTACGCGCGGATCCGCCAGATCCTCGAATCGGCCCGGGCAAGCGCCGCCCGTTCGGTCAACACGACACAGGTTGTCGCAAACTGGCTGATAGGTCGGGAGATTGTCGAGGAGGAGCAGAAAGGAACTCACAAGGCCGGATACGGCGAACACCTTCTGGCGCAGCTATCTGCGCGACTTGTGGGAGAGTACGGACAAGGCTACTCGGCAACCAACCTGCGATGGTTCCGGCAGTTTTTTCTGTGTTACCCGGTCCTGGCTGGCCCGCAATTCATCACACACTGAGTGATGAATTGGCGGGGAGGGGGTTGGGCCAGCCGCGGGGCATTCATCACGCAACGACTGACAAATCTAGCGGAGTCGGCAGAAATTCCGACGCACTGCCTCGGAAATCCGTGCCGATAGCTTCAGGAGACGCTAGCCCGCCAATTGGCTACGCAGTGCGTAGCCAATTGAAGCTCCCTTGGGGGTTCCGGGAGATTCTTGACGCACCGCGTCAAATATCCGACGCGCTGTGTCGGAATTCCATCCCGGCCGGTTTGGGGATCGCGCTGTCGGTAATTCGCGACGCGGCGCGTCGCGAATTCTCGTATCCCTGCATTCAATGCAGGGCGGGAAGGGGAAAGCCATGGCCGATAAGGCACCCTCGACTCAGATTCTGCTTTACCAGACGGAGGACCGCCGGACGCGCATCGAGGTCCGGCTGGAAAACGAGACCGTCTGGCTCTCCCTGAATCAGATGGCGGAATTATTTCAGCGAGATAAATCGGTGATTTCCAAGCATATCAGCAATATCTTCCAGGAGGGCGAGTTGCCCCGAGAAGGAACTGTTGCAAAATATGCAACAGTTCAACGAGAAGGCGGGCGAGAGGTCACACGGACCATCGAAGCGTTCAATCTTGACGTCATCATCTCGGTGGGCTATCGGGTCAAGTCCCACCGGGGAACGCAGTTCCGCATCTGGGCTACCCAGCGCCTGCGCGAGTATCTGATCAAAGGCTTCACCCTCGATGACGAGCGGCTGAAGCAACTCGGGGGTGGCAACTACTTCGACGAGCTCCTCGCGCGCATCCGGGACATTCGCTCGTCGGAGAAGGTGTTCTGGCGGAAAGTCCTGGACATCTACGCCACTAGCATCGACTACGACCCGAGCGCCGAGGCATCGGAGCGATTCTTTGCCACCGTTCAGAACAAGATGCACTGGGCGGCCCACGGTCACACGGCGGCAGAGATCATTTCCAACCGTGCCGACGCAAACCGGCCGACCATGGGACTCACGAGCTGGGGCGGCAGTCGGGTCCGGAAAGCCGATGTAGCGGTGGCCAAGAACTACCTCGCCGCTGAGGAGCTGGACGCTCTCAACCGAATCGTCACCGCCTACCTGGAATTTGCCGAGCTGCAGGCGCGGAATCGCCGCCCGATGTACATGGGGGACTGGATTGCCAAGCTGGATGATTTCCTGCGCCTGAGCGAGCGGGAGATCCTGACCCACGCTGGCCGAGTGAGTCATGAGGTGGCCCTGGCCAAGGCCGAGGGGGAATTCGAAAAGTTCCAGGTCAAACAATTGGCCCAGCCCACCGAGGTCGAGAAGGAGTTCGAGGCCATGGTCAAGGGACTGAAGAAGCTTCCGGCCAAGAAGCCCACCGGGAAGAAACGGGGGAAGCGCGCATGAACCGCCAGGTCAATGCCATTGCCGGCCGGCTGAGCCTGCGGCCGCCACAGCGCCGGTCGCTGGAGATCCTGGACCGGATCACAGAGATCGCTCCGCCTAAGAAGGGCATGGACCTTCAGGCAGCGCTGGATACCATCCGCAGCGAGTTCGGCTCGGTGATGGATTTCGAGCGGGAGTTCCCCTCACTGTGCTTCGCGCTGGCAACGGGCGTCGGCAAGACACGCCTCATGGGCGCCTTCATCAGCTACTTGCATCTCGCTCACGGCCTCCGGAACTTCTTCGTCCTGGCTCCCAACCTGACCATCTACAACAAGCTCATCGCAGACTTCACCCCCAACACGGCAAAATACGTGTTCAAAGGCATCGCCGAGTTCGCGGCAGAGCCGCCCGTGATCATCACCGGTGACACGTACGAGCAGGGCGCCGGCGTGCGCACCGACATGCTTCCCGGCTTTGAGCACGAGGTGCACGTCAACATCTTCAATATCTCCAAGATCAACACGGAGGTGCGGGGCGGGAGATCTCCAAGGATCAAGCGTCTATCTGAATACGTCGGCCAGAGCTACTTCGATTACTTGGCGGGGCTGGAGGACCTTGTCCTTATCATGGATGAGTCGCACCGCTACCGCGCGTCCGCGGGCGTCCGCGCTATCAACGAGCTGAACCCGGTGCTGGGCTTGGAGCTGACCGCCACGCCCTTCGTGGAAACGAGCAAGGGGCCGGTGCCCTTCCGGAACGTCATTTATGACTATCCCCTTGGCGGGGCGATGGCCGACGGCTTCGTGAAAGAACCGGCGGTTGTCACGCGGAAGAACTTCAACCCCGCCGGCATGTCGCCCGAGGAAATCGAGCGGCTCAAGCTGGAGGACGGGGTCCGAATGCACGAAGGCGTGAAGGTCGAGCTGGAGACCTACGCCCGCGAGAGCGGGAATCCGATCGTCAAGCCGTTCCTGCTGGTCATCGCCCGCGATACGACCCACGCCGGCCAACTCCTCCAGTTGATTGAGTCCGCCACCTTTTTCGAGGGCCGTTACAAGGACAAGGTCATCCAAGTGGACTCCAGCAGAACCGGTGCGGAAGAAGACGAGATGATCGAGCGGCTTCTCAAGGTCGAGCACACGGACGAGCCGACAGAGATTGTCATCCACGTCAACATGTTGAAGGAAGGCTGGGACGTCACGAATCTTTACACCATCGTGCCGCTCCGCCCAGCTAATGCCCGGGTCCTCATCGAGCAATCCATTGGCCGGGGGCTCCGGCTGCCCTACGGCCGCCGGGTGGGTGTCACCGCTGTGGACCGGCTGAACATCGTGGCGCACGACAAGTTTCAGGAGATTATCGACGAGGCGAACCGGCCTGACTCCGTCGTTCACCTGCAGGCCGTGGTGCTGGACTCCGACCAGTTGGGGCAGAAGATGGTCACGGTTGTCTCGCAGTCGCAGCTCGCGTCGAAGCTCGGGCTGCAGCCGGAGCAGGTTACAAGCAGCACTGCTGTGGCAGGGGCGGGTGCTGCCCCCTTGTTCACGAAACCGGCGGAACAGCACGTCGCGAAGATCGCGTACGAGGTGATTCGGAGGCTGGAGAGCCAGCCGCAGAAGTTGCCGACGGTGAACTACCTCCAGCGGCCCGAGATACGAGAGGGCATTATCCAAGAGGTTATCGCCCAGTACCGGCCAGTGCAGCTCACCATGGACGCCGTCGTCGAGCCGCCGGACATCGCCGAGGTGGTTGCGAAGACGGCCGAGGTTGTTGCCCAACAGACGATCGACATCCCGCGGATTCTGGTAGTCCCGACAGGCGAGGTGAAGTCGGGCTTCAATGCCTTCCAGTTGAAGCTGGACACGCTGCGGTATCCGGCTGTGTCCGAGGAGCTATGGGTGCAATACCTCCGCACAGGCGGGACCGAGACGGTGGCGCTCGGACGAGGAGGAATCGAGGAGGCGAGATTAGAGGACTTTATCGTCAGCGGCTTGGTGGACTTCGATGATATTTCCTACGACGATCACGCCGACCTGCTCTACGACCTGGCGGAGCAGACGGTTCGCCACTTCCTGACCTATCTTTCAGAGGATGAGACGCGCAAGGTGCTGCGCTGCTACCAGCGAGACATTACGCGGTTTATCCACGCCCAGATTCAGGAGCATTATTGGGAAGAGGCAGTCGGCTAC
>Ga0233425_10008110_pt1 | contig 14201 bp, 10 predicted proteins | sample Watercolumn_Towu_2_FD_181712 | JGI IMG/M metagenome (GOLD analysis project Ga0233425, IMG submission 181712) | Freshwater microbial communities from Lake Towuti, South Sulawesi, Indonesia - Watercolumn_Towuti2014_140_MG | ecosystem: Environmental > Aquatic > Freshwater > Lake | place...
GGCTCGGGCTTGGCCGGCTCGCGTTCCGGCGTTTGTTGCTGGCGGAGCACGGGCGGCGGGAACGACTCGGCGCCGCGGGCATCGGGCTCGGGTGGTAGCGACATCGACTTCGGCAGCGGTTCGACGAGGCGCCCGGGCTGGCGCTGCAACGCCGCCATGACACCGTCGAGCGAGGCATTCGCACGCCCGCCACTCCGCTCTCGCTCGCGCTCCACCAGTGCATCGGCCAGCGGCATGGCGCGCGGAGCGGACGCCGGCGACGCCACGACCGCACCCCGCTGCATGTACGCCTTAATAAACGCCTGGTCGAGCGAACTCATGGGTCGTCCTGACAGGAGGTGTATCGATAATGCCTTCGATGCGCGCGACACCGGGTTGCCCGGCGCCGGTCGGCTGTCCACCGGACGGCGGCGGCGTCATGCGGCGGTCGGCCAGACTGGGCGTCGCGCCGCCGGGGTAGTCGGCTGCCGTGTCTTGGCGATAGTCGGCCGGCATCTCACGCCGGTAGTCGGTCGTTGCCTCGCGGCGACAGTCGGGCACGTAGTCGCGGCGATCGGACGGCCGATAATCGGGCACCACGTCGGTCGCCGGGTCGGCGACCGCCATCGGCCGATTCACACCAACGCGCGACGGCGAAGCGTCGCCGGATCGCTCGTCGGTCGGTGCGGGCCGCCGCGTCTCGTAACGCGTGTCGCGCGGCTCGGTAAGCGGAGCGTAAGGCGGAGCGCCCGTCGACGGATACCGCGGCGGTGGAATCGAATGCAACCGCTCGTCGTTCGGGGACGCGGGAGGGGCGACCCGATCGCCGAATAACGGCGTCTGCACACCGGTGACCGGCGGCTTGGCCGCGCCGCGGAGATCGGCCGTAATGGGTACAGCGTTTGACGCGGTTGCCTTCTCCTTGTTCGCATCCCGCAGCGTTGGACCGCCGGTCCACTTGGCTGTGCCATCGGCCTTCGGCGACACGGGACCAGGCTGCCAAACCGGTGCGCTGTCGGCTATCGGTTTCGGCCGGTCCTTCTTGCCGAACAGGAACGGCACGATAGCCGCCACGACCAACACGGCCGCCGCTGCCAGCAACAGCTTGGCCGAGGCAGCTTGGCTGAGGAGCCGCCCCAACGGACGGCCTGCCGATGTGGTGCTTGCGGCGGGGACGGACGGCGCATCGATGTCCGGGATGAATGCCAACACGTCGGCGTCGATCGGCGTGGGCGGGCGTTGTTCGTGATCCATGTCGAGACTCCCTTCCAGACAGGTCACCAACGGGCGCAGCGTGCCCGCGGCGATGGAATCACACCTTCATGCTAAGTATCGGCCCCGACTTTGCCGTTCTTGAGTATTAAGCAAGGTCTAGCGATTGGCGAAGATGGGAAGACTGGAGAAATTGTCTTGACGCGCTCGTAGGACGGCCGCGTAGGGTGCGTGAAACGCACAGCGTGTCGGGAAAAGCACCTGTCCCTGTCTTGGTGCGTTTCACGCACGCTACGCATCCTTCTTTTCCCACTTCTCTTCGGCCGCGCTGCGGCGGCAATAGTGGGGAAGGAGCGACCAGAGGTCATCGCGGCGACCGGCCGCGTGGTAGCGAACCGCGAGTTGGGCCACAGTGGATGCCCGTGGAGCCCAAAATCGCGAGTCAACCGTCTTGAGATTCGCCGGCACGCGGCCCGCCAGTTTCTTCAACACCGGACCGCAAAGCCAGATTCCGCTGGGCAAGTTGGAAAGCCACGCATCAAGGGAAACCAGTTCGGCCGGACCAGACGAATGAAGATTGCCGTTAGCTTCCCGGCGGAAGAACGCGGCGACCACATCGCCGCGCTGGGCGTCCACGGCGGTCGAAAGCAGATCGATCTCCTCGGGAGCACCGGCGGCGATGACCTCCAGCGTGTCCAAGCCCATCACCTCGGCCTGGGCCGCGTAGGCGAAGGTCTTGGCCGCGGTGACGCCCACGCGCAGGCCGGTGAACGATCCAGGGCCAACCGTCACGGCCACCAAGTCCACGTCGCCGGTTCGCCAGTCGACCTGCTCCAAGAGGGCCTTCATGCCCGGGGCCAACGATTGGGCACTGCGGAGCCTCAGCTCTAAAGTCAATTCTGCCAACAGCTTACCATCGCACATCGCGGCCACGGTGCCGATGGCTTCGGTGGTTTCCAGGGCTAGAATTCGCACGCGATTCGGCCTCCGCCAGAGGGTATCTCGACTTGACCGCGGAATTCGGTAAGAATAGAGTATTGTCTTGTGTTGGGCGAGCCCACCGAATCCCCTTGCTCCCACGATCCACGCGCGGGCAATTGAAAGTCTACGAGCGTGAAACGAGCCCTCATCAGCGACATTCACAGCAACATCGAGGCCCTCGAGGCGGTCCTGGCCGATATCCGCGGCCAGCAGATCGGCGAGATATTCTGCCTGGGTGACCTCGTGGGCTACGGTCCCAACCCGTGCGAGTGTATCGACCTTATTCGCCAATGCAAGGTCTGCCTGTTGGGCAATCACGATCAGGGGGCGCTGTTCGATCCCGAGGGATTCAACTCGGGAGCCGAACGGGCGATCTTCTGGACGCGGGGCCAGTTGGAGAACGGCCGCGGTTCGCCTGCCGAACGCACCAAGCGCTGGGACTTCTTGGGCGAACTGCGGCGCAACTACCAGGAGGGAAACTACCTGTTCGTTCACGGTTCCGCCCGCAATCCGCTGAACGAATACGTCTTCCCCGAGGACATCTACAACCGGCGGAAGATGGAGAAGATATTCACCCTGATCGCGCGCTACGCCTTCCAGGGGCACACGCACGTGCCGGGCGTGTTTACCGAGGATATGAACTTCCTCAGCCCCGAGGAACTCAATTACGAGTATCGGTTGACCGAGCAGAAGGCGATGGTCAACGTGGGTTCGGTTGGACAGCCCCGCGACGGCGATCCCCGGGCGTGCTACGCGATTCTGGAGGACGGGGTGGTCCGGTTCCGCCGCGTCGAGTACCCGGTGGAAAAAACGATCGCCAAGATCTACCAGGTTCCGGAACTGGACAATTTCCTCGGCGACCGACTCCGCGACGGCCGGTAGCCCGCCGAGAGAAGACATGGAAAAACGGTTCGTATTGTTCCTGGTGTTAGCGTTTGGCGTTCTGCTTGCGCACTTTGCCTTGACGGCGAAGCCGCGCAAGCCCCGCCCGCAAGCCGACGCCGAGAAGACCAAGACCGAAGACGCGGGCGAGAAGACCAAGTCCAAGGACGCGAAGACCGACGCCAAGACGAAGGGCGAAGCGCCGAAGAGGGAGTCCGCCCCCCAGATCGCGCCCGCCAAGCCCGCGCTCGACGTTGACAAGATTCCGTCGAAATGGGTCGCGCTCGGGTCGGCCGACGAAAACGACCCGTACCGCATGTTGGTCACGCTCAGCAGCAAAGGGGCGGCGGTCGCCCGCGTCGAACTGAGCAGTTCGCGGTTCCACGATCTCGAGGACCGCAGCGGGTATTTGGGCCACGTGGTCGTCGACGAGACGATCCGCGACAAGAACTTCAAGGGCTGCCCGGTGCAAGTGGTCGGCGCAGGCACGCCCGCGGCCGAAGCCGGCTTGGAGGCCGGCGACATTATCACTGCCGTCAACGGCCAACCGGTCAAAGGGGCCGCCAGCCTGCAAGCCGTGCTGTTGAAGACCAAGCCGAAGCAGCAGATCGAGCTTTCGGTCGACCGCGACGGCGAGGAATTGACGCTTGCGGCGACGCTCGTCCGCCGCCCGCTCGAGATCATTCGGCCCTACAAAGCGCCGAACGCGGACGTTTGCGACCCGCTTTCGCTGCGGCTGACTTTGGAACAACTCAACGGTCAGACGCGCGACCAGCCCAGCCCGACGGTTGCCGTCGGCGAGGAGATCGCGGGCCTGGACCTTTGGGAAAAGAACTGGGAGTTGCTCCCGGGCGCCACGCAAGAGGAGGCGCGTTTCCAGCGCGAGTTGAAGTCGGCAACAGGCGAAGCGATCCTGCGGATCGTCAAGACGTACAAGTTGGCGAAGGTGCCGCCCGAGAGGCAGCACGACGTCGCGTGCCCGGCTTACCATTTGGAGTTGAGCGTCGCGATCTACAACTTGAGCGCCGACAAGCAGACGTTGGCCTATCAGCTCGACGGCCCGAACGGCCTGCCCACGGAAGGCATCTGGTACAGCTACGCCTCGAAGGTGAGCCGCGCCGGCGGGGCCGCGGGACTCCGCGACATGCTCGTGATGCGGGAAGGCGCCGGGGAACCGGTGATGGTCAACGGCCCGGCGATTGCCGAGGACTCGGCCGACAAGGCCGCCGTCGAAAAGCCCTGGGAAGAGGAAACGTTGCGGTACATCGGCGTCGATACGCAGTACTTCGCCGCCGTGCTCGTACCGAAGACCGAGAAGTCGTTCGCTCAGGTCAATCCGCTGCGCATGGGCGACACCGATCCCAAGAACCTGATCCTGAACAACACGTCGTTCCGCATCGTCAGCAATCCGATCGCGCTGGCCGAGGGCGAATCGATCGAGCACAAGTTCCTATTGTTCGCCGGCCCCAAGAGACCCGACTTGTTGGCCGCCGAGGAATATAGGCTCGACGAGGTCGTGTACTACGGCAATGCGGTGTTCTCTGCGGTTGCCCGGCCGTTGGTGCTGGTGTTGCACGTGCTCTACGGCGCGGTCCGCAACTACGGCCTGGCGATCATCATGCTCACCATGCTCGTGCGCGCGTGCATGTTTCCCATGAGCCGCAAACAGGCCATGAGCGTGCAGAAGATGGCGCTCCTGCAGCCGGAGATCAAGAAGCTGCAGGAGAAGTACAAGAACGACGTCCAGGCCCGCCACCGCGCCCAGCAGGAGCTCTTCCGCAAGCATAACTACAACCCGTTCGGCGGCTGCCTGGTAATGCTCATCCAGTTGCCGATCTTCATCGGGCTGTACCGGGCGCTGTCGGTCGACGTGGAACTCCGCCAGGCGCCGCTGATTGCCGAGAGTATCCGCTGGTGCTCAAACCTCGCCGCGCCCGACATGCTCTACGACTGGAGTTGGCTGATGCCCGGCTGGATCACCAGTGGGCAGGCGTTCTACTCCCTGGGGCCGTACTTCAACCTGCTGCCGATCCTGACGATCTTCATGTTCATCTACCAGCAGAAGAAGTTCATGCCGCCGCCGGCCGACGAGCAGGCTGCCATGCAGCAGAAGATGATGAAGTACATGATGGTGTTCATGGGCGTGCTGTTCTACAAGGTGGCCAGCGGGCTGTGCATCTACTTCATCGCCTCGAGCGTCTTCGGCATCGTCGAGCGGCGGTTCCTGCCTAAGACGACGCCGCCGGGGGGCGCCGGTAAGGCGGAAACCCGCGCCGACGCCAAGGCCCGCGACAAGGCGGTCCAGGAGGCTACGCAAAAAGCGGCCCAAAAAGCGGCCGCCGAACGCGACCGCGCCGCGCGCAAGAAAAAGGACAAGAACCGCAAGAAGCGTTGGTAAATGCAGCCGTTGGACGACACCATCGCCGCCGTCGCCTCGCCGCCGGGGGGCGCGGCGCGAGGCATCGTCCGCCTCAGCGGGCCGCAGGCGCATCAGTGCGTGATGCGGTATTTCGAGGCGGCCGTACGTGGGGCAGGTTGCCAACCTGCCGTTCTCCAGGCAGGTTGGCAACCTGCCCCACGGATCGCCATTGCAGGCGCACTGCGGCTGCCGGGCTTCTTCTCGCTGTTGCCGTGCGACTTGTATCTCTGGCCTAACGGGCGGAGCTACACGGGACAGCCGGTGGCCGAGATCCACACGTTCGGCTCGCCGCCGCTCTTGGATGCCGCGCTCCGCACTCTCTGCGCGGCCGGCGCGCGGCTGGCAGAGCCCGGCGAGTTCACGCTGCGGGCCTTCCTGGCCGGCCGTATCGACCTGACGCAGGCCGAGGCCGTACTCGGCGTGATCGACGCCACCGGTCCATACGAGTTGCACGTGGCGCTAGGCCAGTTGGCCGGCGGCCTGGCAGGGCCGTTGCACCGGCTCCGCGAAACGCTCGTCGATCTCCTGGCGCACCTCGAAGCGGGACTCGATTTTGCCGACGAGGACATCGCCTTCATCGCCCCGAGCGAATTGCAGTGGCAGTTGGCCGACGCCGCCCGCAGCGTCGCCGCCATTGCCCGGCAGATGGTCTCGCGCACGGAGACCACCCAATGGCCGCGGGTCGTGCTCGTCGGCAAGCCGAACAGCGGCAAGAGCAGTCTGTTCAACGCCCTGATCGGCCGCTCGGGTGCGCTGGTCTCGCACCATCCCGGCACTACCCGCGATTATCTCACGGCCGAACTGCACCTCGACGGCCTCGACTGCCGGTTGATTGACACGGCAGGCGTAGAGACGGATACAGCCTCGGACGTCACGGGCACCCATCACAGCGAGATCGCAGCCGCGGCCGAAGCGGCTAGCGTCGCGCAGCGGGAGCAAGCACGCGTGCGCGTGCTGTGCCTCGATGCCACGCGGCCGGGCGAAGCGGCTACTTGTAGGACGACTTTTCAAGTTGTCCCAGCAGATGAACTGGTTGAAGACCGGCTCTACCACGACCGGAAATCCGGCATGGAAGGGCCGGCCTGCAGTACCACGGCGCAAGTTCTGGTGTGGACCAAGGTCGATCTGGCTCGGCCCAGTGATGCGATTCCGGGCGCCATCGCCACGAGCAGCATGACCGGCGAAGGGCTCGACGCCTTGCGGACGGCAATCCGTGCAGCGCTGCTCGACGCCACGGGAACCAGCGGCGAAGTGGTCGCCGCCACGGCCGTCCGTTGCCGGCGGTCATTGGCCCGGACGTCCCGCGGCCTTCGGAACGCCCGCAAACTCGCCCGCGATGAGCAGTCGGAAGAACTGATCGCCGCCGAAATCCGCGCCGCCCTGGAAGAACTGGGCACGGTGGTTGGCGCGGTGTATACCGACGATATTCTCGACCGCATCTTCAGCCGCTTTTGCATCGGCAAATGAACGGCGTTCAGCGTTCGTCCGGTACTTCCCGCCACGCTCGTTCCAGCAAGTCGGCGACGCCGAGTTCGGCGGCCCAATGGCTCAAATAGGCGCGGTCGAGATTGTGCCGTTGGAGGGTCAAGACCCCGAGAACGTCGCGCCACTGCGTTTCGGACACCTCATCGCCGAGCCGATACCATTCGAGTTTGGCCAGCACCACGTCTTCGGGCGCCGCCACGAAATACTGCACATCGGGGGTCGCTTCGTCGATCGGCCGCTTGCTGGTGCGCTGCAAAGCCACGCGATCATAGGGCCGATTCTTGACTGCGAATACGTCGACCTTGAACGACGTGGGCAGATGGATAAGATTGAAGCACGACTTCCGCGCGATGGCGTCGGAGATCATCCGCGCGTCGGCATAGTACGCCGTGCCGAGTGCGGACACGAATGCCGGCACGTGTCGGAGCGCCAAGTCGGCCACCAGATCGATGTCTAACGTCGAGCGGGCGATTCCGAACGAGGAACTGGCAGCCGATCCACCCACGTAGTACGCCACGCCCAACCGTTCGAATGCCGCTGCCACGGGGGCGACGGCTGCCGAAGCGTCGGAGGGGACCATCGGCCTACCTCCCCTCCACGCAGGCGCGGACGCGCTCGGCCAGTTCGCGGCCGTACGACAACTCGATGAACTTCAAATCGAGTTCCCTTGGGCTCAGGCCCGGGTTGGCCTCGGCAATCGCCCGCCGGGAAAGGTTGACGGCGTAGGCCGTCAATGACGCCATTTTCGCCCAGCGTTGGGCGAAGGTAAACTGGCGGATCAACTCGATCTGCACGCGCTGGGCGTCGGGATGGGTGTCGGAAAGCATGGCCCGGAACGGTCGCTGTTACTGCCCGTCGATAGTCATCAAGAAGCAAACGCCTGTTCCAATTCCGCGAGCACGGCCTGTTCGGCGGCGGAAACCTTGTTGCCAATGCCGAGGAAACCGCCGGCCGCCTGCGCGACGTCGCGGGCGCGGTCTAACAGGTCGTGTTTGAGCCGCTCGATGTCCGCGCGCTCCAAACGCCCGCACAGCGATTGGATGTAGTGTTTCCACGCGTCGATCAGCGCCGCACCCGGGCGCTTGGTCAGCCAGAACTCCAACAGCGGATAGCGGCCGTCCTGCGACTTGACGCCGGCGGCCTCGGCGGCGGCGATGATCGCCCGCCGCTCCTCGTCCTGGACCTTCTTGTCGGCCCAGGCGACGCAGACCAACGGCACGACGGACATCGCGGCCAGCGTGTCGGGCCCGATGTCCAACTCGATCAGGCGGTCCAACACGGCCTCGTCGTAAATGCCGGACACGGCCGCCAACTGGGCGCGGCGGTCCATTTTCGCCGTCCGCTCGCGGAAGGCCTGCAAGAGCCGCTGGTCCTGCTCGTGAAAGAACGAGTCGATCAACGTATTCTGGTAGTTTGCGTATCCGCCGGGCATGATGGCACGACCTCTCCGGGGTGGATGTTGCACACAAGTATGGTACGCGCGCACCGGCCGTTTGGCAATACGCCGGGCAGGGCCGCGACGGCCGAAGGGCGATAGCCAACAACGCCGGCACGGTCTATACTGGCGATGTACCGGATTCCGCCGTGCCCCCAAGAAAGCAGGATCACCATGAAAGCCGCGTATGCGTTGCTTGCCGTTGTCCTCGTCACAAATATGGCCGTCGCCGCGGAGAGCGGGAAGCCGGCCCCGGCCAAGAAGGCGGCCGATCCGGCCATGACGCCGATCAAGGACGATCCGGCCTTGCCGCGCGTGCTGCTGATCGGCGATTCGATCTCCATCGGCTACACGGTGCCCGTCCGCACGGCCCTGGCCGGCAAGGCGAACGTGCATCGCCCCAACACCAATTGCGGCCCGACCACCACCGGCATCGCGGGCCTCGACAAGTGGCTCGGCGACGGGAAGTGGGATGCGATCCACTTCAACTGGGGCCTCCACGACCTCAAACAAATGGACGGCGGCAAGCGGCAAGTGCCCATCGACGAATACGAGAAGAATCTCCGCAAGCTCGTCGAGCGGCTGAAGAAGACCGGGGCGAAACTCATCTGGTGCAGCACTACGCCCGTCCCCGAAGGGAAGACCCAGCCACCGCGGACGAACGATGACGTAATCGCCTACAACGCCGTGGCCAAGAGAATCATGGACGAGAACGGCGTGGCCATCGACGATCTGTATACCTTCGCGCTGCCGCGGCTCAAAGAGATCCAGCAGCCGGTGAACGTCCACTTCACGCCCGCCGGCTCGAAGCTGCTCGCCGGGCAGGTGGCCGAGTCGATTCTCAAGGTGCTGGAGAAGCCGGGGAAGGGACGCGGCTTTGCGCCACCGTAGGATGGAGTATCGATTTCAAATTGGACATTTCAAATCTCAAATTCCCTTGTCCGCACGCCTTACCATCCTCGCCGGCCCGCCGCAGAGCGGCAAAACCCAACGGTTGTTGGCCCGCTATCGGGCCGCGCTGGCCCAAGGCACGCCCGGGGCCGGCCTGTGGCTCGCCCCGACCTGGCGGGCCGCCGCCGAGGTCCGCGGGCGACTCGTAAAACGCAGTTCCACTGCGTCTCCTAACGTAGGACGGAGTTCCACTCCGTCTTCCATGTCATCGGCGACGGAGTGGAACTCCGTCCCACGGACCGGTTACTTTGCCCCTGGCATAACGACCTTCGCCAAGTTCGCCGCTGGCGTGTTGGAGCACCTGCCCGAGGCCATCCGCCCGATCGGCCGGCTGATGAAGCGGCAACTGGTGCGGCGGCTGATCGACGAACACGCCAAGCACGGTCGGCTGCGACACTTCCGCCCCATCGCCGGCACGGCCGGGCTGGTCGATCTGGTGTGCGAGTTCATCAGCGAACTGAAGCGTCTGGAGATCTGGCCCGAGCACTTCCGCCAGGCGTGCGACGAGCGGGGCAGCAGCGACATGGACCAGGAACTGTTCGAACTCTACGATGGCTACCAGCAGTCGCTCCGCGAGGCGAACCTATACGACGCCGAGGGTCTGCTGTGGACCGCGCGCGATTGGCTCGACAAGAGCCTCCGCTCGAAGCGTCCACCACCCGGCATGAAGCGGTTCTGGGAGCGGCTGCGGCTGGTCGTGGCCGACGGCTTCACCGACTTTACGCGCACGCAGCACGAGATGCTGGAGATCCTCGCGCGGCGGGCGGAAGAGGTCCTTATCGCGCTGCCGCTGGAGGCCGAGCCGCGGCGCGAAGACCTCCTCGCCAAGCCGCTGAAGACGCTCGAGGAACTCGGCCGCCGGTTCTGCGGGCGGACGACGGTCGAAGAGTTGCCGCGGCGCTCTTGTTGGGGTGGCGGTGCAACTGCCACCCCAACGGAAAGCCCGAGCGCCATCCCCTGGCCGGCGATGGAGCACTTGGAACGCACGTTGTTCGGCAATCCGCGGCAGGCCGTGCCGGCGGCCGACGCGCGGGGCATCGAAATCCTGGCCGCCGCCCGACCGATCGGCGAAATCGAATTGATCGCCGGGCGAATCAAACGCCTCCTGGCCGACGGCGAGGCGAAGCCCGGAGAAGTGGCCGTCGTCTTCCGCTCGCCGCCCGACGCCGATTCGCTGGTGGCCGAGGTCTTCGGCGAACTGGGCATCCCGTTCTCGCTCGAAGTGGGGCAAACGCTCGATCGCGCGCCGGCCCTGCGGGCACTGGTCGCCTTGCTGCAACTCGAAGAAGACGATTGGCCCAGCGACGATCTGCTGGCCGCGCTGGGCAACAACTACTTCCAGCCCGATTGGCCCGAATGGGACGACGGCCGGGCCTTGGTCGCCGTCGAACGGGCCGTCCGCAAGCAGCAAATCCCGCACGGCAAGAAGCGGCTGCTCGGTCAGGCGAGCCCCGGGTGTCAGCCCGGGGATGAGAGCGATTCCCCCGACGCACGCCATCCCCGGGCTGACGCCCGGGGCTCGCCTGACGCCGTCCTCCACCGCCTGGCCGCCGCCTTCGACGAACTCCCGCAGAAGGCCACGCTTGCCGAGTGGGCCAAAGCCTGGCAACGATTGGCCGGGCACACCGGCTTGCATCGGGCCATGACCGACCGTACTCCTCACGCTCCGCGTGAGGGAAGCCATCACGCGGAGCGTGATGAGTACGAGCGAGAGGAGTACGCTTTCGACCGCCTGGCCTGGGACCGCCTGCAGAGCGCATTGGTCGAAGGCGACCGGCTGGAACGCTGGCAGGACCGCCGTGCGCCGGAATTCGACCGCCGCGAGGCCCTGGCGGCCTTGCTCGACATCCTTTCCAGCGAACGCCTCGGCGGCACGGGCGACGAGACGGGTCGCGTCCGCGTGCTCTCGGCCCCCAGCATCCGCGGGCTGCACGTGCCGTATCTGTTCCTCGCCGGGTTGGCCGAGAAAGCGTTCCCCGTGCCCGACCGCGAAGACCGCCTCTACAGCGAGGCCGAGTATCAGCGGCTGATCGAGCAGGGGCTGCCGTTGGCCAACCGCGCGGACCGCAACCGCGAGGAGATGCTGCTGTTCTACGAGGCCGTCACGCGGGCCACGCGGCGGCTGTTCCTCAGCTATCCGGCGCTCGACGATGCGGCCCAGCCGCTCTCGCCCAGCCCATACGTGTTGGAAGTCGAGCAGGCGTGCGGCAAGGACCGCATCGCGCGGCACGAACTGCTCGACCTCAGTCCCGTGCCGGCCGACGACGAGCCGCTCTGCGCGACGGCGTTCCGCCTCAAGGCCGTCGCCACCGCGCTCGACGGCAACGTGGCGCTGCTGGCGGGACTAATTCGCACAGTTGGGGCGGCAGTTGCACTGCCGCCCCACGATGCGCCCACAAGGGGTGGCAGTACAACTGCCACCCCAACGAACGTCGCCGTTGAGAGCCTCCTGGCTGCCCTGCAACTGACCTTCGACCGTCAGGACCGCGAACGTTTTGGGCCGGCCGAGGGTCTGTTGCTGGGCAAGGCGGCGAAGGCGTGGTTGGCGAGCTATTACGCCCCGCATCGCACCTTCTCGGCCACCGAACTCGAGGCTTACGCCGTGTGTCCGTACCGTTTCTTCCTAGAGCGGGTGCTCAAGGTCAAGCCGGTCGAAGACCTGGCGTTGCAGATCGATTACCTGGAGCGGGGGCAAGTTGCCCACGACGTGCTGGCCGCGATGCATCGCCGCGTGAATGCGGTGCTGGGCCGCCCCGCTTCGCCGCTCGAACTGGAACCGGCCGACTACGAACGCGTGTTGCAGGAGGCCCTGCAAGAAGCATTCCCATCGGAGGAAGAAGAGGGGACAGTCCCCATTTGTGCGAAGCACCCTTCGGGCCGTTCCGGCAAATGGGGACTGTCCCCTTTTCTTCCTCCGGTGACGGCCGCACTCCGCGAAGTCGATCGCCGGCTGCTGCTCCAGTGGCTGGCCGACTATCGCCAACAGCACGAAGAGTACGACGCCTTGTGGCAGGGCTGCGACGCGCCGTTGCGTCCGGAGTTCTTCGAAGTCTCGTTCGGCCGCGGCGACGAACAACCGCCATCAACTCCCGAACCGCTGGAACTGTCGACCGAGAAGCAGACGATCCGCCTCTCGGGCCGCATCGACCGGCTCGACACGGGCCGCGCGGCCGGCCATGCCGCATTCAACGTGCTCGACTACAAGACCGGCGGGAAGATCGCACTGAGCGTTGAAAGCGTGGCCGCCGGCCTCACCCTGCAGCTCCCGCTCTATGCATTGGCCGCCGCCGAACTGCTCTTGAACGACCGCGACGCAATCCCCTGGCGGGCCGGCTATTGGTACTTGCGTGACGGCGGCTTCAAGCCCAAGCAGGCGCTCACAATGTACGACGCGGCCGACGGGCACATCGCCGTCAACGAAGATTGGGAGCAGATCCGCGGCTCGTTGGCCGAGACGGTCGCCGCACTGGTCGACCGCCTGCGGGCCGGGCAGTTCCCTGTGTTCTGCGCGGACGAAGATTGCACGGGCCGCTGCCCGTTGAAAACCGTCTGCCGCATCAATCAAATCCGCTCGCTGGAGAAGACGTGGCCGCCGATCAAGTGAATACGTTGGTGCGGCAGTCGTACTGCCGCACCTCCCGTCGGGAAAGGGACGGCAGTACAACTGCCGTCCCAACGTGAGAGAGAGTTGGACAAGCCGTGGCCGACCGCAAAGACAAGCTGACCGACCAGCAACGCCGGGCGATCGAGGAGCGCACAGTTTCCGTTGCGCTGTCCGCGGGCGCCGGCTGCGGTAAGACGTTTGTGTTGACCCAACGGTTCCTCGCGCAGCTCGAACCCGAAGCGCGGGCACAGAAAGGGGACAGTCCCGTTCTTGCTGGCACAAGAACTGGGACGATCCCCCGCACGCGATTGAGCCAGATCGTGGCCATCACCTTTACCGAGCGGGCGGCGCGGGAGATGCGCGACCGCATTCGCGCGGCCTGCCGCAAACGCCTGCTGGAATGCCCCGAGGAGCAGGTCGAGCACTGGAGCGAGTTGATCCGCGAGTTGGACTCGGCGCGGATCAGCACGATCCATTCGTTCTGCGCATCGCTCTTGCGGTCGCACGCCGTCGAGGCCCGGCTCGATCCGCGGTTTCGCGTGTTGGACGAGGCCCAGTCGGCCACGCTCCTCTACGAAGTACTCGACACGCATCTCCGTGAACGCCTGGCCGCGGGCGATGAAGCCCTGATCGAACTGCTGGTGCAGTACGGCCTCGATCGCCTGAACAACATGGTCGCCGCGCTGTTGGGACGGCGTCAGGAGATCGACTGGGGTGCGTGGCGCGCGGAAACGCCCGACGCCTTGGTCGCGCGGTGGACCGACTATTGGCGCACGCACACGCTGCCGGCCGCGCTGAAGCAGATCGCGGAGTCGGCGGCAGCCCGCGCGGTGCTCGCCATCGTCGGCGATCGCTGCTCGACGCACGCATCGATGCAGGCGCGGCGAACCGTGCTGCTCGATTTGCTGCCCAAGCTAGCCGAAAGCCGTAATCCGGCCGCCGATATGGCCGAAATCCGTGAGGCCGCCAAGATCCAGGGCGACGGCGGCAAGAGGGCCTGGCCCAGCGAAGACGACCGCGCGGCCTTCGGCGAAGCCGCCAAGGAACTCCGTGAGACGATCGACAAGTTCCGCAAACGCGGGCTGCTGGAGTTTGACGCTGTGAAGGCCCGGTCCGCGGCGGTTGCGGCACTCCGCATCTTGTCGCTAGCCGGCGGCGCGGCGGAAACCTACGCCCAACAAAAGCAAGAGCTGGCCGTACTGGATTTTGACGACCTGATGATCGAGGCCCGACGATTGCTGGTCGGCGAGGGG
>Ga0233425_10008111_pt1 | contig 14199 bp, 14 predicted proteins | sample Watercolumn_Towu_2_FD_181712 | JGI IMG/M metagenome (GOLD analysis project Ga0233425, IMG submission 181712) | Freshwater microbial communities from Lake Towuti, South Sulawesi, Indonesia - Watercolumn_Towuti2014_140_MG | ecosystem: Environmental > Aquatic > Freshwater > Lake | place...
TAGCCGCAAAGGGAGCTCCTGAAGCGATATTCGAACTTTGCCACCTGAAAAAGAATGAACACGACAAGCTGATCAAGAACGTGGAGGAGCTATCCAATGAAGGACTCAGGGTCCTTGGTGTTGCAAGAGCATATTTCGACGCAGAAAAACTCCCTGAAAACCAGCACGATTTCGAATTCGAGTTTTTAGGGTTGGTGGGCCTTGAGGATCCGGTAAGGCCAGAGGTTCCGGCGGCAGTTAAGGAGTGCTATGACGCAGGCATGCGGGTCATAATGATAACCGGAGATTACCCAGGAACAGCAAGAATAGTTGCGAAGCACGCGGGATTCAAAAGATATGATGACATATTAACCGGGGCAGAACTGGAGAATATGAGCGATGAGCATCTGATGGAACGTACCAGGACAGTGAGCATATTCGCAAGGGTTGTCCCTGAACAAAAACTCCGTATCGTAAACGCCCTCAAGGCGAATTCAGAAGTAGTCGTAATGACTGGAGACGGAGTGAATGATGCTCCGGCATTGAAAGCAGCAGGAATCGGAATAGCAATGGGAAACAGAGGTACTGAAGTCGCAAGGGAATCCGCGGCCCTTGTACTTACAGATGATAATTTCGCTTCCATAGTCAAGGCAGTGAGAATGGGAAGAAGGATTTATGACAACATAAAGAAGGCGATGGCATATATCATTTCTGTCCACATACCTATCGCAGGGCTCTCATTGCTCCCTATTTTCATGGGCTGGCCGATAATACTGTATCCTGTCCACATCGCATTCTTAGAGCTCATAATAGATCCGGTTTGTTCGGTGGTATTCGAAGCAGAACCCGAAGAGAGAAACATAATGAAAAGGAAGCCCAGAAAGATAGGGGAACGCCTTTTTGATGATAGGATTTTGATGATAAGCGCCTTAAGGGGTTTGGGGATCCTTGCAGTTGTGTGCGCGGTCTATTATCTGTCTTTAGAATGGAACGTCGGTGTTGACCATGCGAGAACGATCACTTTCACCACATTGGTCCTAGCTAACCTCATACTTGTGCTTTCCAGCCGTTCTAATACCAGGACTATCTTTGAAACACTTGAGAGCAGGAATGATTCCCTCTGGATAGTCTGCGGTCTTGCAGTGTTAGTTCTTGCGATGATGGTTTATGTGCCATTTTTACAGCAGTTATTCAATCTCACGGCACTCCAGCCTAATGACATCCTCATCTGCGTTATCGCGGCAGTCATAGGAAACATATTCTTCGAGATTGTGAAAATGAGAAAGAAAGATAAAATATCTTAATATTCCTTAACCCCGATCTTCTTGAAATATCTTGCATATTTCATATCATGGGTTTTTAGATGATTTTCCAGCCAGTCTTTCAAGAATAAAAGGAATTCAGCAGTTACATCATCCCCTAATTTGAAACGATCATAAAATTTTGCTGCGTTTTCAAGAAGCTTTGCGTGCTCCAATATGTGTTCTTCAGCATAAGGATAATTATATTTCTTGAAATATTTCTCTTCGGTATCGAAATGATAGCGGACATAGTCCAATATCCTGGCTATCAGAATCTCAAGCTTATTTCTATTAGATTGAGGGGAATCTGAGATCGCCGCGGCTTCATTCAGACAACCAATAAAAGTCTTGTGCTGGTCATCTATTTCTTTTATCCCTACGCTAAGGCTTTTAGTCCACGTTATAAACTGCATGTAATCACGCTCATCACTACTCTTTCCTACTCTTAGTAAAGAACTTTATTGCCTCAGCCAGCTCCTTGTGGGTTTTCGCATATTTGGCCAAAGGGATCTTCTTTGTATATGATTCACAGGCCTGAACCAATGCTGTTGCTCCTGCGCGCGTTCCTTTTGGATGCGCATGGCAACCTGCACCCATAGTTGTGATGAAATCGATATTGCCCATGACATCTATGAATGGCTTGAGCAGAGTGGGATTAAGACCTCCGGAGATTATAGGGCAGCATTTCTTCATGCCTCTCCAATCATCATCTTCCAGTATCACATGATGAGTGAGATCCTCGTGAACCAGATGCATGGCGTCTTTGTCTTTTTCCGGTATGGTTGCCCAAGATTGCTCGAAGAAATGTCCCTTGTCTTTAAAATGAAGGATGTTGTGTGCTGCGACGACATCCTCTTCAGGGCTTCCTGCCATTTTCCCAACACCTGCAGTTCCAGTATGGATTCCCGAAGCACCTGCAAGCCTTGCGAATTTTGAAAGAACGAGCACTGTGAAACCCAAGGGGTTTTCTTCTCTTGTGAACGCACCATGGGCTGCTCTGTGGAAATGTATGAACACACCAGGGTATCTCCTTCTCAGCGTTTGAACCGCCATCCAACCTGCAGTTATACCATCTATAAGGAACGCATAGCTACCTGGTTCGAATCCTGCATTTCTTATCATCTCGCATCTTTCGATCATGATGTCGAAATCAGCAGCAGATACGTTGAATGAATGGACTTTCTTTTTTCCTGTTTTTTTAACTGCCATATCCATGGCTTTTTTCACGTGCTTTACCATCTTATCATATGGGCAGAAATCTTGATCTGCCTGAGGCTCGTCGTTTTTTACGAAATCTCCGCCTCCAACCCAGAAATCATAGCAGACTTCAGCGTATTCCGCAGATGTCAATCCCATCTTGGGTTTGATTATTGTTCCGAGAATAGGACGGTTGTAGACTCCGAGGTATTTTCTCATATCATCCAAAGTATAGCTCGGGCCATCATACTGCTCAAGCATGGAGGGTGGGAACCACACATCCAGCAATTTAAGGGCTGAAACCTCTTTCATGCCCAGCACATTGCCAACTATGTAGGTAAGTATATTCTGCACATTCCCTCTTCTGTCAAATAATCTCCAGGGGTAAGCAATCCAGACAAGATTGCGTTTCAGATCCAATTGATAGACCAATGCATTCATCTGCCTTGAGAACGAGGTTTCTGTATTCACTGGGAAGTTCGTTCCTGTAGAAGATTCTGCTGCGACTTCTGCGGCTGCCTGAAGAATGTTCAGTTTTCCGCCAGGAACCAGATGGAAAACCGCAAGAAGATATTCTCCGTTTCTTGGGTCCTTGAGATCCATGTTAACATATGCCTGTTGCTTAGGATTAAGAGTTTTGGTTAGATTCATACTATCACGTTTGAATTGAAAACCAAGACTAAATTTATATATGTTGCTTTGCCTCATTGAAAGTGAGAATCTATCGCTAACCTCCCATTGTGACTTTCATATAATACATCAGCGCCAATCCTAAGATTATGCAGAAGAATTGCGGAATTGCTGCACTCAATCTTTGCTCTTTATGCAGTTCTGGGATAAGATCTACTGCGGATATATAGATGAAACCTCCTGCTGCGATAGGAAGCAGGAAAAGAGCAAGGGAAGGGACAGAAGATATTGAGAAATAAGCGACTAACGCTCCGATGATCGCCATAAGCGCAGTCAGCAGATTATAATAAATTGCTTTTTTATAGTTCAATCCTGATTTCAGCAGAACAGCAAAATCCCCTATCTCCTGCGGGATCTCGTGGAGAAAAATAGCAATAGTGCTTGCGATCCCTATTTCTATACTTGTCAGGAACGAAGTCGCAATTACTGCTCCATCTATCAAATTGTGAACTCCGTCACCGATTAGATTAAGATATGCAACCGGATGGACCTTGCAATCATGTTCATGTTCATGGCAATGCCTCCAGTGAAGGAATTTTTCAACTACGAAGAATGCCATGAAACCAGATATCACCAAGATAGAAACCAGCATGGGATCTTCTGCGTTTTCTTCAAAAGATTCGGGTATTATATGGAAAAATGCACTTCCAAGCATGGCACCTATGGCGAATGAAACGAGCAGATGAATTATACTATTCAAAAAATCTTTTTTCAAGCCGAGAAGGAATACTCCGACTAATGATGCAAGACTTACACCGAATGAAGCCAGGATGATGACGATCAAAAGTTCCATGGATAAAAATATACTCCAAAAAGTTAATAAATGCTCGAATGATCCGATAATTTTCTGATGAAGATACGCAGAGGTAAGATCTTAGCTGAGGCTACACATAGTAACAACGTTAAAAATAAGTGCAGGCCCAATTTACTGCGGTAAATGGTCCAACAATTTTGAAAAATTGCAGGGGAAGATCTTGACTTCGGTCAAGTTTCCCCAACAATTTTGAAAAATTGCAGGGGAAGAGGTTCGAACTCTCGTAGGCACTTAGCCGAACTTCAGGACTCGAAACCCGAGACCCAAAACTCTTAAGCCACTAGGCCCTCAACCTAGCACGTTTGACCAATGCGGCAATTCCAGAACCCGAAACTCGGGACTGGAAACATTGCGTCTCCGCCACCCCTGCATGATAAAAATCAACAGATTTTTGTCAGACTTGGTCAGAAAACCAAGCAAATGTAAAAATTTAGCAAAATTTTTACTGTCTTGACGCAAGAGCGTCAAGGACTCCCTAAATTTGCGAAGCAAATTTGGGGCAAAAAATTATAAAACAAGAAAAAATTACTTCGCCTTCTTCAAACCTTTTGTGATATCAGCGATGTCATCAAGGATCACATCGCATGCGCGAAGCATGAGATCTTTCGGTCCCATCTGATAGAAGCTCTCCACCTTGAATGAGAATTTTCCATCGTCATCCATTCCATAGCTAAGAAGCCCGGACTGGAATTTGGCGTGTTCTTTTCCTGTGCCAATCCTTGCCTTTGCCTCAAGCCTCAGCTTCTGCCCTTCATTGAGAGTAATCACTGGAATCTTATCCTTAGCTGGCTTCACATCATCATCCTTTGTTTTCATGTCGGATGAAAAGACGACCTTTGGCCCTACTTCATCGATCACGAAAACTATTTCTGCATTCCCAGCTGCTTTCACCGGAGTGACAAGCGGAATGAGACCGATCCTGTGTGAAAGATATTCATCGAAAATCGAGCTTGTGTTCTCATACATCACGATGCTGTCCACCGCAAATGTAGGAACGCAGACCATACCATATCTTCGGACTGTGTTCGCAAACTCAACGATTATTCCTTCAACTGTGAAATCCAGTTTGTTCCCATTGGGTTTGGATACAGAGACTTTCATATAACAGTTACACCCTTCTTCCTCTTCTTCCGCCTTTCCTCTTCATTGAGTCAGTCGGAATAGGAGTGACATCATCGATCCTTCCGATCCTGAGACCGGTTCTTGCGATGGTCCTCACTACAGCCTGTGCGCCTGCACCAGGTGTTTTTGCACCCGAACCGCCAGGAGCACGGATCCTTATGTTCACAAAGGTTATTCCCTTTTCCTTTAATAGGTTTGCTACTTTCAGGGTCGCCTGCATTGCTGCGTATGGACGCCCTTCTTCCCTGTCTGATTTGACCATCATGCCACCGCTTGCCCATGCGAGCGTCTCTGCGCCGCTCTGGTCTGTTGCGGTAATTATAGTATCATTCTTGGATGAGAAAACATTGACGAGCGCAATTCTTCTCTTTCTTGGAGTATACGGCTTCGGGGCTTCTGCAGGAGTTTCCTTTGGAACTTCTTTAGGTGCTTCCTTTGGCTCCTCCTTTTTCTCTGGTTTAGCTTCTTTTGGAGTCTCCTTCACTTCCTCCTTTTTATGCTCGTGCTTCGTTTCCTTGTGTTCTTCCTTCTTCTCGTGTTTTTCTTTAGATTTCTTTTCAGTCGTCATAAATATCACGCAGTTGCATTAGTAGGAGTTATTGTGCCCTCTTTCGGGGCTTCCTTTGGAGCAGGTTCTTTCACAGAAAGATCAATCGGCCTCGCATAAGAAACAGTTGATTCCTCAGCTGCAGAGACGAAATAGCTCGGCGCAGATATCCTTCTTCCATTCACGGATATGAATCCGTGGGTTATCAGCTGCCTGCTTTGCCTCATTGATTTTGCAAGCCCTTTCTTGAGTACGATTGTCTGCAATCTTCTGTCAAGGAATTCTTTTACATTCAAAGACAAGACAGTATCCAGAGGTGAATCTGGCTTCAGTATCCCCATCTTGTTCAATTTCGCAAGGATCTTGACTGCATCGTCCTTTCTTTCTTCTTCAGTGAGAGAAAGCAGTCTTCTTGCTTCACGTCGGTATTTCTTGAGTTCCTGTGTAGCAACCCAAAGCTCTCTCATGTTCTTGAGCGAATATTGAGATTTCAATCCCTTCTCTTCCCCGATTCTGGCTTCATCCCAGAGTTTCTTGGGTTTTTCGTATTTATTCTTTAATTTGTGCGGGTCTCCCATTGAAAATCACCTATTTCTTCTCTGCCGGCTTTGCGGCTGGCTTTGCTGCAGGTGCTGCGGCCTTTGCTGGTGCTCCTGCTGCTTTTGCTGGTGCTCCTGCTGCCTTAGGTGCTGGTGCTCCTGCAGGTGCTGCTGCTCCCGGAGCTGCTGCCCCTGGTGCTGGTGCTCCTGCCTGTGCAAGCACAGTCTTTCTGAGCACACCGACTGCCATTCCGGTTCTTCCGGTGTTCCTTGTTCTCTGGCCTCTAACTTTTTGGCCATAAGCATGACGATATCCTCTCCAAGTGTATGCTTTCTTTTCCCGTTCTACATCCTGCTTCACTGAGAAAAGAAGGTCGTTCATGATGACGTGCTTGTCTGCACCACTGTCCATATCTCCTCTCCTGTTGAGCATGAATTTTGGTATCGAATAACTGCCAAGATTGAACAGTATCTTGTCGATGCTTTCTATCTGTGAATCAGAAAGCGTTCCTATCTGAGTGTCAGTTGGAATATGAAGTTCCGAGGAAATGACCTCTGCGACAGGTGCGCTCAGGCTCGTGCCTATTCCGCGCACGTATTTCAAGGCCTTTTTCAGCCTCACTGTACCGAAGATATCTTTGCCTGCAAGACGAACGATGCCTTTCATGTTGGACTCTTCCTCTTCTTTCTTTACTTCAGGCTTTTTCTTCTTCGGCGCTTCCTTGTGTTCCTTTTTTTCTACAGGTTTATCGGTTTTTTCTGATTTGTCAACCATAAATTCACCATAAATATTAGATTCTGCTTACATCTTCCAACTGAGTTTCGCTCACTCCGTCTATAGAACGTAATTTCTCCTCCATCTGGTCTATTCCGCCTTCCGAATCTTTGAACATCAAGAATGAACGGAGCACTTTTATTCCAAAACCAACGTCTTCCTCGACAAATTTGTAAACCTTTGCCATAGATCCGATTTTATCTTTCACTTCCTGGATCTTTGAAGGATTTTCAACATAAACCTTGAAATTCGCTATAACATTATATTCGTCTGACATGATATACCTCTAAGGACCTACAAAACTGCACTTGCATTTATACTCACTCTTGTTCTCCCTGCAAGAATAGCATCTTGCGATAGATTCTCCGCACGTAGGGCACGGGAAGCTTGCAAATATCCTGGCGGTTTTACCGCATGTAACGCAACGTTTCATCAATACACCTCAAAGATCGAATAATCATTTTGCAGCGATGGCTGTAGAATACAACTCGCTACTAGCAATTTAGGATACTAAAATGCGCATTTAGACTTTGATGAGATACCTATTTAAACATTATCTTATGAGGGTTTAGAGGATCAAGTAGCGGATATTTATGAACATTATAGAAGCCTTAGATGTTAAAAAGCAATTCGGAGACCTTGTTGCAGTAGATTCAGTATCGTTCAGCGTGAAGCAAGGTTAGATTTTCGGTCTGCTCAGGGTTTCGATAAACACAGTAAACATAATTCAGATATTGGTCATGGTGATGCTCATCTCCATGCCATTCGTATCTTTAGGTGTCGCGATTGCTTCCATAATAGATGATATGCACGGATTCCAGCTGATAAGCAATTTTCTTATAATGCCGATGTTCTTCTTATCTGGAGCATTGTTCCCTCTGAATTCCGCGCCTGAACCCATAAAACTCGTTTCTGCAATAGATCCGTTGACTTATTCTGTTGATGCACTGAGATTTTTGATGAACTGACAGGGAACTATGCCTTTGGAACTAAGCGGAGGAGTTACGATAATTTTCCTGATCATTACTTCGCTTGCTGCTGTTTACCTGTTCGAAAGGATTGAGAATTAGAACGCAAAATCAGAAACGCTTTTAATCTGCAGTGGATAAAATAATTTTAAGCCCTCATAGTCTAACCTGGATTAGGACACGACCCTGCGGTGGCTTTTTGGCTAAGTTTAAACCATGCCAAAAACCCAGGAAAAAGGCCTGAGATAAAACAATCAACGGCTTGCAGCAAGGTTGAGGCTCGGGTTCAAAAATAAAAATTGAAAATCCCGATGAGGGCGTTTTTCTTATAGAAAAAAGACCGACAAGAACGAAGTTCTTGCTGAGGGCGAAACTTTTTCTTTTATTCTTCTTGTTTCGATTGACTTGTCAACAGACAAGCTGAGGGCGATTCTTTTTCTGAGTTAACTATTGAATCGCCTGACTGGAACCGCAGTTCCAGCTGAGGGCGAAACTTTTTCTGAGAGATTAATTTTAGAAATATTTAAAAACACAAATAAACAGAATAAAATACATGTCAGTAAAAAGAATACTCATAGCGGCATCCATGAACGGGGGTGCAGAAGCAGTCGCTCCAGTTGCAAAAAGACTGAGAGAGCAATGGAGAGAAGTAGACGTAATATCATTTAAAGCAGCAACAGATTCTTTCAAAAGCTTAGGAGTAGAGCCAGATATAATACTTGAAAAAGCAGATGCAACCAGGGTTGCAAAACTATTTTCTGATCGAAACTATTCTGCAATATTGACTGGAACCCAAGGCCAGAGTAAAGATCAGCCCATTACATTAGAACAGATATTATGGCAAATTGGAAAAAATCACCCATGGTTGACTACAATTGCAGTAATGGACACTTGGGGAAATGAAAGAGAAAGATTCAGCGATTTGAACTTTGAAGGAGCAAATCCGCTTCGCATAAAAAATCCTCTTGTTCATCTCCCGTATAGAATCACAGTGATTGATGAATACCAATTCAAAACAATGCAAAAGCTTGGTTTTGACCCAGAAATATTAATAGTGGTTGGAAATCCATATTTTGAAATGGTCAGGGAAAATTTTTCAAAACTATCTCCGAGTACAAGACAGGAATTGCTTGCAAAGCCAAGATTCTCTAAGTTTAATCAAAATGGAAAACTGATAGTTTACATGAGCGATAACTACGATGGAGATTTAGGATTCACTGAAAAAAGCGTAATGGAATCATTCTTAAGAAAATTAGACGCTGTCGCTGAAAAAACAGGAATGGCGATCAATGTTATCGTACGTCCTCATCCATTCAGAGGTGCAGATGCAAAAGATGCATTTGATAGCATAGAAACGCCATATTTAGTAAAAGAATTGCATAATCCAGTGACTGCGAAAGGATCTGATCCGGCAAACAATTATTCTATGGAACAGTTGCTTGCATCCGCAGATTTAGTAGTCGGAACCTGCAACAATCCATTGGTAACTGCAATGATCATAGGAAAAAGAGTATTGAATTACATGCCTAACCTTAATCCAAAATATGATTATCACGAAAACTTAGCGAATGCAGGATTAACTACAAGAATAACTGCTGAAGGTGCACTCGAAGGCGCGATAAGTGATTTGCTTGAAGGAAAGATTGTTCCAAAAGCGATGAAAACAATCGAAGGTTCAACTCAAAGAGTAATTGAATTGATTGACAGAACAATGCGCTGGCAATAATTCGCTAACCCCCCTCTTTTTATTCTTTTTGTTACTAAGAACAGTCATACTCTTTCTAGGGTGATTAATTGACAGTGGAAACACAGCAAAAACCTATGGTAGCATATCCAGGAAATGAAAACAACATGATCATACGCGATACCGTGAAGAGAAGCGGAGATGACGAAGAGATACTGAAATTCATAGAGGAAAGCAAACAGAAAATTGTTGTCATTGGCGCAGGCGGAAGCGGTACGAACACAGTAGATAGATTGTTCGAATTAGGTATCGAGGGCGTCTCGCTAATCAGCATGAACACCGATGCTAAACATCTATTGAGAGTAAGAGCTAACAAGAAAATCATAATAGGAAAAAAACTCACTCAGGGAAGAGGTGCAGGAAGCAACCCAATGATAGGTGAGGAAGCAGCAAAAGAATCCAATGCTGAGATAAAAGAAACACTCGCAGGTTCATCGCTTGTATTCGTAACATGCGGATTGGGAGGAGGAACCGGAACTGGAAGCGCACCCGTAATAGCTGAACAGGCTAAACAGGCTGGCGCGTTGACAGTCGCAGTTGTCACTTTGCCATTCATCTCAGAAGGAAAGATAAGAATGGAGAACGCAATACAGGGATTGGAAAAACTGAAGAAACATACTGACACAGTCATCGTAATAAAAAACGATAAGTTGCTCACATTAGCTCCAGACCTTCCGTTGAACACTGCATTCAAGGTTTGCGATGAAGTTCTCGCAGGATCAGTTAAAGGGATCGCAGAACTAGTGACAAAAGCAGGTTTGATAAACGTAGATTTCGCAGATTTGAGAACAATACTGACAGATGCAGGTTACGCAGTAATAGGATTTGGTGAAGCATCGCTAGATGCAAAGCATGAAGACAGGGCAAGAGTTGCAGTCGAAACCGCATTGACTTCCCCGTTGCTTGATGCAGACATAAGCACATCTACACGCTCACTGATAAATGTAGTAGGCGGAGAAGACATGACGCTGAAAGAAGCTGAGCTTGTCGTAGCCGAGACTGGAAAGAGGATAAATCCGAATGCTCACATAATCTGGGGTTCTAGAGTAGAGGAAAACATAAAAAAATCCTCCATGCGAGTGCTTATAGTACTTGCGGGAGTTAAATTCCCCAAGTTTGAATACCAGCCTCAACAGGCAGGTATAGAAAGTTTGGATTTAGATCTCGTAGGGTGAATGAATGGACATCAAAGACCTGATAACGCGATGCATAAGGATAATTCACATATCAAGAAAGCCGACAAAAGAAGAATTTGAGCAGGTTGCAAAGATTACAGGACTGGGAATCGTCGTGATAGGCGTCCTCGGATTGGTCATCTCAACCGTATTTTCGCTTATATAAGGTGAAACAAGATGATATTTACCATAAGAGTTACAACCGGACAGGAAAGAATAATCGCAGAGATGCTGTTGAAAAAAGCAAGGGCTGAGAAGCTTAATATATTCTCAATAACGAATGTGGAAAATGTAAAGGGCTACCTATTCATAGAGGCAAGCGATGAAAATACTGCCGTAAAACTCATCCAAAGGGTGAAGCATGTCAAAGGAATGCTCAAGAAACCGATTGAGATAAAGGAGATAGAAAACCTTGTGACAAGCACAAAGGAGACTGTAGCAGCAGTGGAAGTCGGAGACCTTGTCGAGATGATATCTGGTCCGTTCAAAGGAGAACGCGCAAGAATCATAAAGATAGACGAAGCTAAGGACGAAGTCACTGTAGAGCTTGTCGAAATCGCAGTGCCGATCCCGGTTACAGTGAAAACAAAGATGATCAAACTGTTCCAGAAGGCAGGCGCTGAAGAAGCAGAAGAGGAAAGGAGAAGGAAAAGATAATCTCCTAATCCTTTGTATTCTTTATTTTCTTTTGTATTATAGAGTATACTGGGAAGGGTATCTCTATCTTGTTCTCTTTGAACGCATAGAAAATATCCGTATTGACCTGTTTTTTAACTTCGAATCTTTTATCATATTTTGTTATGAAATACCCGTACTTGAATATCAGAGAATAATCCCCGAACCTGTCAAGCCTTACCCACGGTTCCTCTGATTTAGAGAAGAATTCGTTCTTTGACTGCACTCCTTTGAGGGTGGAGATTATGACGTCCTCGACTTTCTTGACATCCATATCGTATGAAACTCCTATTTCTGCTATCTGCTGGACTTTCTGATCCGGAGCATAGAAGTTAGTTATAACGCTTTGAGCAAGTTTTGCATTCGGAACGATAACAAAATTGTTGTCTGCGGTCTTTATCTTCGTGCTTCTCCATCCTATGGAATCGATCGAACCAGTTACTGTTGGGTTGGTTCCATCCACGCTGATTATATCTCCTTCCTTAAACGGCTTATCTGTAAGTATATGTATCCCTGCAAAGAAATTCGTTAGTGTATCCTGCAATGCAAGACCGACGGCCAGACCTGCGATGCCCAAACCCGCAAGCAACGGAGCGATCGCGATACCCAACCTTTCGAGCATGAATACTATGAAGATTACGTAAATAACTACCTTGATTATGTTTCTGACGAATGGAAATACCTCATCATCAAGCCGGGATTCGGTCTTTGGAACGATTTCCTTTCCATACCATATAAGAAAAACATCTGCAAGCCTTGCAAGGCTCACGGCTATGAGCGCGTAGAAGATTATGACGTATTCGTCAATGATGTCCATTCCAAAGAGTTTCATTCCTGGGAAAGAGAACTGTATTGAAAAATATGCTGCTGAAACAGTTGCAAAGATGCGTAATGGAAGCGCCAATGCATCTAATATCTTGTCGTCCAGATCTGTTTTCGTCTTTCCTGCAATATGCTTGAACAGCTTAATGATAACTATAACTGCGAGGTTAAATGCGATTGCCAATGCTAAGAATAAACCTATGAAAACAAGATAATCCCATTTCGGGAGAGAATCTATGAATGCTAAGGGCATGGAAATCATAAATTAATATAGAAAAAGTAAATAATTTAAAGGAATTGGGAAAAGAATTGCGATACATCGATTGCTATCGCTTATCTCATTTGAAATAGTTACTACGAAAAACAAATGCGATCTGCAAGAAACTATGATTTCTTGTCTTGCAATTCACGAAGAATTTTCGGAAAAGAATTGCGATCTGCGTGCCTGCTGGCACATCTCGCACTTTTTCTGATGAAAAATATGCGACTGCCGAGATTTTCAGGGAATTAAACCCGTTTGAACTCGGGTCATGAGCTTGGGAAGCTCAGATCCTACCGTTGTCCGCATATGCTCTAGACTACAGTCGCATAGGTAAAAAATCATAAATCATTATATATCTGGAACTTTGAGCACAAAGCCTCGACTTCTCCCCTCACTTTCAGCTTGAGTTCTGAGTTGTTCGGATCAGAGATCACTTTCATTATCAGTTTTGCAACCTCTTTCATCTCGCTTTCCTTCATCCCTCTGGTTGTAAGTCCTGGAGTTCCTAAACGAATGCCGCTTGTGACGAATGGGCTTTTAGTGTCATATGGGATCGTGTTCCTGTTGCAGACAATGCCTGCTTCTTCCAAAGCTATTTGCGCGTCTTTTCCTGTAATCCCTTTCGGGGTGAGATCTGCAAGTATAAGGTGCGTGTCAGTGCCTCCGGAAACCAACCTCAGTCCCAGAGTGGAAAGCTCTTGTGAAAGAGCTCGAGCATTCTTCACGATCTGATGCGCGTAATCCTTGAAATCAGGCTGCATAGCTTCATGGAAACACACGGCCTTTGCTGCGATGTGATTCTCTATTGGTCCTCCCTGCAATCCCGGGAAAACCGCTTTATCTATTTTTTCTGCATACTCTTTCTTGCACATGATCATGGCGCCTCTCGGACCTCTGAGAGTCTTGTGCGTAGTAGTAGAAATCACATCTGCATAAGGGGCAGGGGAAGGATATGCTCCTCCTGCGACCAACCCTGAGAAATGGCTCATGTCAACTAGGAGTATCGCTCCGATTTCATCTGCGATTTCCCTGAATTGCTTGAAATCTATAGTTCTAGGATACGCAGTATATCCTGCAATCATCAGTTTAGGCTTTTCCTCATGCGCTCTTTTCCTGATTTCATTGTAATCCAGCATTTCCGTAGTCTTATCCACAGAATAGGCGACTGCCTTATACCATTTCCCTGAGAAATTGACTGCAGAACCATGGGTCAAGTGACCGCCTTGGGGAAGCTCCAAACCCATGAATTTATCTCCTAAATTAAGGAATGCGAAGAAAACTGCCATGTTCGCAGGCGCACCTGCGTGAGGTTGCACGTTCGCGTGGTCAACCCCGAAAAGTTTCTTGGCACGCTCGATTGCCAATGATTCCATAGGATCAACTACTTGGTTTCCTGCGTAATATCTTTTTCCTGGATAGCCCTCAGCGTATTTATTTGTGAAAACAGAACCGCTTGCCTCAAGCACCGCAGTGCTTACGAAGTTTTCAGATGCGATAAGCCCGATCGTCTTCTGCTGCCTTTCTATTTCCTTACGAACCAGTTCGTAAACTGCAGGATCTGTTTGTTTCAAAGACATTGGAAAAACCTC
>Ga0233425_10008112_pt1 | contig 14198 bp, 12 predicted proteins | sample Watercolumn_Towu_2_FD_181712 | JGI IMG/M metagenome (GOLD analysis project Ga0233425, IMG submission 181712) | Freshwater microbial communities from Lake Towuti, South Sulawesi, Indonesia - Watercolumn_Towuti2014_140_MG | ecosystem: Environmental > Aquatic > Freshwater > Lake | place...
GCTCCATCACCCGAATCTGCACCGTGCTCGTCTGGCTCCGCAGGAGCCAGGCGCCACGCTGTTGGGACGGCAGTTGCACTGCCGTCCCCGGCGTACCGGCAACCGCATCTCGGGACGGCAGTTCAACTGCCGTCCCAACGGCCACGGCAGCCGTGGCCAGATAGAAGTTCTCCAGCGGATCGCGGGCCGGGTGCTCGGCCGGGATGTTGAGGGCCTCGAAGTTGTGCCACTCGTCCTCGACCTCGGGTCCGTCGGCCACGGTGAAGCCCAGGCGGCCCATGATGTCCTTGAGTTCCTCGATGGTCTGCGTGATCGGGTGCAGATGGCCCAATCGCGGCCGAATACCGGGCACCGTGGGGTCGAACTGCTGGGCAACGACCGCCGGCCCGCTCGCCCGCTTCAATCGGGCCGTTGCTTCTTCCAGCGCGGCCTCGATCTGCTGCTTGACCTCGTGGAACCGCTTGCCGGCGGCCGGTTTGTCGGCCTTATCGACCGTGGCCAGCCCCTTCTGCAAGTCCTTGATCCGCCCGCTCTTGGCCCCGGCGAACTTGATGCGCGCGTCCTCGACCGCCGCGGCATCACCGGCCGCGGCGAACGCGGCAACCGCCTCGTGGGCCAGGGCATCGAGTTCGGCAAGGAATTCGGGAAGGGCCATGAGTTCATGTGATCGGGAACATGCCTTCGCACAGGGTGGCATGCCTTCACGCGGCGTTGCCGCGAGTAGGCATGTTGCCTCGCGCCGCACACATGCTCACCCGACGCTGCGCGTCGTGAGAGCATGCCACCCACTCGTCGTGAGAGCATACCACCCTTGAAGGACGCTACGCCGTGGCCGGCACGTGCTGCTTGGCCAACTCAACCACCTGGTCGAAGGCCGTTGGATCGCTGACCGCCATTTCGGCCAAGACCTTGCGGTCCAACTCGATCTTGGCGGCCTTCAGGCCGGCGATGAACTGGCTGTAGCGCAGCCCGCGCTCGCGCACGGCCGCATTGATGCGGATGATCCACAGGCTGCGAAAGTCACGCTTCCGCACGCGGCGATCGCGGACCGCGTAGACGCCGGCGCGGATCAGCGTTTCCTTGGCCGTGCGGAGCAGCTTGCGGCGCCCGCCGACGTAGCCTTTGACTTTGTGAAAGAGCCGTTTCTTGGCCCGCGTGCGGGCAGCGCCTTTGGTCGTTCTCATGCTCGAACCTCGTTTTCCGCGGAATCAAGGCCCTCCCCGATGTCGGGGAGCGTTTGGTCCTGCCCGTCCCGCGTCGCGTTGCGACTTTCGTAGGGTGCGTGAAACGCACCTCGCTCTCGTAGGACGCAGCTTCCGCTGCGGCCTAACGCAACCGAGCGGAAGCTCGGTTCTACCTGGCGACATGCGGGGCTAGTAGCTGTACTTGCCCAGCACGATGTGAATCTTCTTCACCTCAACATCGTCGGTGTTCACGCAGCCGCGAAGCTGCCGCTTGTTCTTGTGGGTCTTGCGCGTTGCCAGGTGGCTCGTGCCCGCCTGACGGTGGCGGACCTTCCCCTTGGCGCTCAGCCGGAAGCGTTTCTTTGTGGCCTTGTGGGTCTTCATCTTGGGCATGGCGGAACACCTTGCAATATCGGTCGGGAGCAGATAGACCCGTCATTATAACCGCCCCAGCGCCGGGTGGAAGGGGGATTCACGGCGGAGCGCCGGCGGCCTCTTCTTGGCGAGCCTACGCCGCTTCAGTCCTCCGGCCGGATAGGATCTGGTCGCAGGCCGTACAGACCGATTCCACGTCGATCGCCTCCATATATATGGACGACGCCCGGCGGCGCTGTCGCGTCGTGCCCGCGAATCGCAGTTTCTGGATCGCGATGTGCTGCGGGCCGTAGGGGCCGTGTTTTTCGGCCGGCCAGGGGCCATAAAGGGCGACGCACGGCGTACCCACGGCCGCGGCCAGGTGCAGGGGACCGGTATCGGAACCCACAAAAAGACGTGCCCGCCGGATGAGGGCGGCCACACCCGTGAGGCTCATCGCCGGTGCCGGGCGGGCGTGTCCGCCGGAACCAGCCGCGATCTGGGCGGCCCATGTCCGCTCCTGCTCGTTGCCCGAGATGACCAGCGTCGGCAACTGCCGCCGGTTGCCAAGGTATGCGGCCACCGCCGCGAACCGTTCGGCCGGCCAGACTTTCGACGGCCACCCCGCCCCGGGGGCGATGACGGCAAACGCCGAGATCTCTTGGCGAGCCCCGGGCGTTAGCCCGGGGATTGTGTCGCTTAGCGTCTCGACTATCCCGGGGCTTACGCCCGGGGCTCGCCTAAGGTGTGAATCGACAACCTCTTCCGCCGCGGTTCGGTCGATCTCCGTCTCCGGTACGTCGAACCGCACGGCCGGCGACTCGATGCCCAACGGCCGGAGCAGTTCCAGGTGCCGGTCAACGGCGTGTGGCCGCACGGTATCGACCAATTGGTTGTTGAGCCAGCGGCTCAGTTCGCGGCCCCAGGGCGTGCCGAAACCGATCCGCTGCCGCGTGCCCGCAAGCCACGCGACGACGGCACTCTTGGTCAGCCCTTGGGCGTCAATGGCCAGATCGAACCGGCCGCGGAGTTGCCGCCGGAGTTGCCACACGCGGCCCGGCGACTTGAGCCACCCACGGGGCAACTCGACAAGCTCGTCGAGCGCCGCATGGTTCCGCAGCAGGGCGGCCGCGCGATCTTCCACCACCCAGGTGATACTCGCCCGCGGAAACCGGTCCCGCAGAGCACACAACAGCGGCAGCGTATGGATCGCATCGCCTATCGCACTGAGGCGGACCAGCAGGATGCGCGGGGCGTCGGGGAGTTCGATCATCGGCGGCATGGCGAGGGCATTATAGTGATGCGGCCCCCGATTCCCCAAGGGACATTCGCCGGGGACTGTCCCAGTCTTGTGTCAGCAAGAACGGGACTGTCCCCTTCCGCGGAAGATGGGACGGTCGCCACAGCTTGACCATCGCCGGCCGTGGTGTTATACTTCTGGCATGAAGGTAATACCACGATCTCCGCAAAGCCGACCATGAAGACACTTTCTCTTAAATTGCCCGAGACGCTCGATTCCCGCCTGACGGCCGCCGCCCGCCGGCGCGGCCAATCGCGGTCGGCCGTGGTCCGCGAAGCATTGGAAGCCCTATTGGGCGGCGACAATGCGGGCCGCGAGGGCTCCTGCCTCGATTTGGCGGCCGATCTGGCGGGCTGCTTGACCGGACCGGGCGATCTGTCGGTCAATCCCGACCGCCTGCGGGGATACGGCCGATGATCCGCCGCATGTTGCTCGACACCGGACCGCTCGTGGCCCTGCTCGACCGCGGCGACCGCTACCACGCCTGGGCCGTCGCCCAGTGGGAACGCATCGAGCCGCCGCTGTTGACCTGCGAAGCCGTGCTCTCCGAGGCGTGTTTCCTGTTGCGCGAGTATCCGCCGGGCGTTAAGGCAATCTGGGAACTTGTGGACCGTGGGATCGTTGCCGTGTCGTTTCGCCTCGCGGACCACGCGGCGGCCATCGCCCGGCTGATGGCCAAGTACGTCTCAACGCCCATGTCACTGGCCGATGCCTGCCTGGTCCGCATGGCCGAACTCGATTCCAAGAGCGCCGTATTGACCCTCGACGGCGATTTCCGCATCTACCGCAAATCGAACCGCCAAGTCGTGCCGGTGATCATGCCGGAGGAGGAGCGGTGACTTGACAGTTGCCCAACCATCCGCCGCCAAGCAACTGCTGCCGCTACCGATGACCGCGGCCGAGGTGGCGGAGCGCGGGTGGGATGCGGTCGACGTGGTGTTTGTGACGGGTGACGCTTACGTCGATCACCCGAGCTTCGCGATGGCCATTCTGGGGCGGGTGCTGGAGGCCGAGGGGTTTCGGGTGGCGATTCTCAGTCAGCCGGATTGGCGCTCGTGCCGAGCGTGGCAGACGTTCGGCCGGCCGCGGGTGTGTTTCGCGGTCAGCGCCGGCAACATGGATTCAATGCTCAACCATTACACGGCCGCGCGCAAAGTCCGCAACGACGACGCCTACAGTCCGGGCGGACGGATCGGCCGGCGGCCCGACCGCGCGACGCTCGCCTATTGCCAGCGGGCCCGCGAGGCGTATCCGGGCGTGCCGGTGATCGCCGGCGGCGTCGAGGCCAGCCTGCGGCGGCTGGCCCACTACGACTACTGGAGCGACAAGGTCCGCCGCGCGATCATCCTCGACGCCAAGGCCGATCTTGTGGTTTACGGCATGGGCGAGCGGACGATCGTCGAGATCGTGCGGCGGCTGGCCGCCGGGCAGACGGTCGCCGACTTGCGGGATCTTCGCGGCGTCGTGTATCGGTTGGGGGCGAGTGAAACACTCGGAGGTTGGTGCGGCAGCGATTCTTCAAGTTGGTGCGGCAGCGATTCTTCAAGTTGGTGCGGCAGTTGTACTGCCGCACCTGGCGAGCCGGCACAAGGGATGGCAGTGCAACTGCCACCCCAACACGATCCACAACTGCCGCCCCAACGTAGGACGCAGTTTCACTGCGTCGCCGATGGACGCAGTGAAACTGCGTCCTACGATGTTACCTTGCCCAGCTACGAACAAGTCGCCGCCGACAAGCGTACGTTTGCCGAGATGACGCGGCTCGTCCACCGCGAGACGAACCCGTTTTGTGCGCGGCGGCTGGTGCAGTTCCACGGGCGCGAGGCGGTCGTGGTGAATCCGCCGGCGCTGCCGCTGGAACAGGCCGAGATCGACCGCATCTACGGCCTGCCGTTCACGCGCCGCCCGCACCCGAGCTACGGCCGCGAGCCGATCCCGGCGTTCGCCGTGGTGAAGGACTCGATCCAGATCGTGCGCGGCTGTTTCGGCGGCTGCACGTTCTGTTCGCTCACGGCCCACCAGGGACGCGTGATCCAGAGCCGCAGCCAGGAGTCGGTGCTGGCCGAAATCCGCCGGGTGGCGGCCGACCCGGCGTTCGGCGGCACGATCAGCGACATCGGCGGCCCGACGGCCAACATGTACGCCATGCACTGCTGCCGGCCCGAGGTGGGCGCGAAGTGCCGGCGAACCAGTTGCCTGCACCCGAACATCTGCCGGCTGCTCAAGACCGATCACGGGCCGCTGGTGCAACTGATGCGAGCCGCGCGCAGCGTGCCGGGCGTGAAGAAGGCGCTGGTGGCCTCGGGCGTGCGCATGGACCTCGCGCGGCGGAGCCCGGAGTACATCGACGACTTGACGCAGCACCACGTCGGCGGGCTGCTGAAGGTCGCACCCGAGCACGTCGATCCGGCCGTGCTCGCATGTATGCACAAGCCGCCCATCGAGGAGTTCGAGCAGTTCGAGAAGGAATTTTGCCGCGCGGCCGGCCACCGCGAGCTGTTCCTGGTGCCGTATTTCATGGCCGGGCACCCGGGCTGCGACCTCTCGGCCGCGATCCGCCTGGCCGAGTTCCTCAAGCGGACCGGCTACCGGCCGGACAAAGTGCAGGACTTTATACCCGCCCCCATGGACATCGCCACGTGCATGTACCACACGGGCATCGACCCGATGACGGGCGAGGCGGTCTACGTGCCCAAGGGACAGCGCGAACGGCGCATGCAGCGGGCGTTGCTGCAATTCTTCAAGCCGGAGAACTACCGCGACGTCCGCGCCGCGCTGGAAGAAGCCGGCCGGCTCGACCTGATCGGCGACGGCCCGCAGTGTTTGATTTCGTCGCGCCCGCCGAAGGTTGCGGATACACGTCTTGAACGCGATGCAAGGGGCAAAGGCAAGTCCTCCGGCGGCTACCGCCCGCACCGCAAAACGGCCGAACGGCGGGACAAGAAGGGGAAAGCACCACGGAGGCACAGAGGACACGGAGAGTAGGAACACTAATCGCCCCTAATCTCCGCTGGTTGTCCCCATTAGTGGAGATTAGCGTGAATCAGTGTTCCTCTTGCCTAAGATGGAGAAAAGGGGACGTCACTGATTTGCGGCTCTCTGTTCCCGTTGAATATCAGTGATGTCCCCTTTGTGCGTCTCGTGCGTCTCTTCCCATCTGAATTCGAGAATTGCGTTATTGAGGTTTGTTCCGTCCCCCTCGACAACCTTCACGAGCAATAATCGTCGACCGGGCTCATCGAGGAGTGGGTCATACATACCTATTCCTGTTAGTTCAACGGTCACTGCTGGACCAGGGCTTGTTACGATTCCCACGCACCCAATATCCTGGCACTTCTCCTTCGATAACACCCGCCATCGAGAACATGCCATTCCTCAGGGCCATGCGATGCAGGACTCGAAATATTGTAGTGTTCATTCTGCCGTACTCCTGATTCAGTGTCTTCCTGTCACCGGGCGAAAAAGGGGGACATCACTGAATTGTGGCTCTCTGCTCCCGTGGAATATCCGTGATGTCCCCTTTTTCTCTCCCTCGCAGGGACGCGGAGCGTCCAAGACGTGCGTTCCCACGCGGAGCGTAGGAACGAGTTAGGGAGCCGTGTGCCGCTGGATCGCTTGGCTCATCGCCTCGATCTCTTCCGCGGCCAGCCGGATGTCGCCGGCGGCGGCGTTCTCGGTGGCCTGGGCAGGGTTGCGGGCGCCGCAGAGGGCTACGGTAATGCCGGGCTGGGCGATGGTCCAGGCAATGACGACCTGCGGGATGGTGGCGCTGTGCCGCTCGGCGATGGGCTGGAACTCGGCCAGGAGCGCGGCGATCTTCTCCAGGCCCTTCCGCCCGAAGCGGGGATTCATCCGCCGCAGGTCGCCTTCGTTGAACTTCCGCTCGGGCGAGATCTTCCCCGTCAGCAGCCCGTTGGCCAGCGGCGAGTAGGCCAGCACGGCGACGTTGTTCTCGCGGCAGTGGGCCAACCGGCCGTCCTGCTCCATGCCGCGGTCCAACATGCTGTATTTCTCCTGGTCGGAGTCGATCGCTCCCCACTCCTTGAGTTGGTCGAGGTTTGCGTTGGAAATGCCGATCGCGCGGATCTTGCCCTGCTGCTTGAGCTTCTCGAGCCCGGACAGCGTGTCGGCGATGGGCGTGCTCGGGTCTTGCCAGTGGGTCTGGTAGAGGTCGATGCAATCGGTGCCCAGGTTCTTGAGGCTGCGTTCGATTTCTTCGGCGATGGAGGCCGGCTTGAGGCACTTGAAAACTCTGTACTCCGCCGGCCGCGGCGAGGCGCCCTTGGCGTCGGAGTGGAAGTGGAAGACGCCCTCTTCGCGGTCCCAGATCAGGCCGCACTTGGTGGCCAGCACGACTTTGTCGCGTCGGCCGCGGATCGCCCGGCCGACGATCTGCTCGGAGCGGCCATAGCCGTACATGGGCGCGGTGTCGATGAGCGTCACGCCGCGGTCGAGGCTGGCGTGGATGGCGGCCACGGCGTCGTCTTCGTCGGCCCCGCCCCACATCCACCCGCCGATGGCCCACGCCCCGAAACCCACGGCCGAGGTTTTTGTGCCCGAGTTGCCCAGTTGGCGGTATTGCATGATGTCGCCCCTCATGTCGTTCGCATTCGCAGCAGGATTCCCGTAGTGTAACGCTCGGGAACGAACGTGAGAAGTACCGTTCCATCTTGTACCGTCCGCGGCGGCCGCCTTTACTATAAGTGTGGAACCACTTGGCTGGATGGCTGTTCACACCATCGCGCAATCGCGCGGCGGGGCGAGCGAGGAGTTGACTCAACATGAGCATTACACTGACCCCGCAGCAGTTGCACGATCTCGACAGCGAGGCGGGCGGCGCCCCGCGCGCAGTCGATCCGCGCAGCAACACTGCATACGTACTGGTCCCAGAAGTGGAATATGAAACCGTGCGCGAGGTGCTGGACGACGAGCGCCAGCAGCAGGCCATCCGGGTGGTCGGTCTGCGCAATGCGGCCGGACGCATGGAGGAATCGCCGTAATGCGGCCGGGTGAAATCTACATGGCCGACTTCTTCATCACGCGCACGCCGAACACGCCGCCGGCCGTCGAGCCTTTGTGCGCCTGGAACTTGACGGTGATCTTGTCTTTGCCCTTGAGCAAGTCGGCGGGCAGCGGATAGACCTCGTCGTAGAACTTGTCGGGGCGTTTGTGGTTGAGCCGCTCGGTGGTCAGCTTCTGGCCGTCGATCAGGATGTCGAACGTGCGGCCGCCATCGCTGCCCCAATAGGTCACCCAAAGTTCCTGCGGCTGCTCGGGCAGAACCTTCAGATCCCACGAGAACCAGCCGTCGGGGCCGTGGCGGTATCGCCGGCCGCCGAAGTCGCCGGCGTTGTTCCGCTCGCCCTTCAGCGCGTGATCGCGTTCGTTCTGCTCTTCGCCCGGATTGACGTGATCGACTGTGCGGGCTTCGAGTTCCCTCTGCCGGGCCTGCTCGGCCTTGACCTGCTCTTGGCGGGCCTGCCACTCGGCCGGCGTGTAGGCGTCCCAATAGACCGTGTAGTGCCGGCCGCCGTGCATCTTGTAGAACGGTTCGAGCGTCACGCCGGGCGAGGTCTTTTCGCCCGGCAGGCGGAAGATCTCGCCCGGGCCGGTGAACGTGGACGGCCGGGAAAGAACGGGGACAGGCACCTCGCTGCCACCTTTCTCTTTCGCGCCGCCGTCGGCCGGCTCGGAGCCAGTCCCCGTTCTTTCGGGCCTTAGCGACGCGACCGCCTCGGCCGGTTCGCCCAGCACGATCGGCAGCGGCTTCTTCATGTCCACCTCCGCGCTGAGGACCACCGGCCCGTGCAAGAAGGCGAACCGCCGCGGATTGTCGCGGAAGCCTTCGGTATAGAGCGAGAAGGGCATGGCGATGTCGATCGCATCGCCGCTCTGGAAGGTCCGCGTAAGCGTGGCATAGCTGCCGGGCTTGCTCTCGACGGCCAGTCGCTTGCCGCTTAGGCTCAGTTGCATTCCCTTTGTGGCCCACCACGGATGGCGGATGTGGAGCGTCAGTTCGACCGGCTTGCCGCACGTCAACACGAGCCGCGACGCGGCCTCGTCGGGATACTTTGTCTCCTGCCGGACCTTAACGCCCTTGGCCTTCCAGTCGAGTTCCGAGGCGATGAACAGGTTGACGAACAGCCCCTTGCCGCCGTCGTGGAAGTAGATGCTGTCGCCGTACTTGGCGTGGTTCTCGACGCCCGTGCCCGTGCAGCACCAGAAGGCATGCAGCGGGCTGCTGTAGTTCTTGCGCGAGCCGGGCCGCAGCGGGACGTAGTAGCACGTGCCGCCGGTCTCGGGGTCTTGCGAGCAGAGGATGTGGTTCAGCAACGCCCGCTCGTAGTAGTCGGCGTACTCGGCCCGCGGCTCCCAGCAAAAGAGGTGCCGCGTAAGCTTGAGCATATTGTAGGTGTTGCAGGTTTCGGTGGTGTTCGGGCCGAAGGCCTGCGAGAGTCTCTCTTTGGGCGAGAATCCCTCGCCGTCGCTGTGCCCGCCGATCACGTACGACCGCTCGTAAACCACGTTGTTCCAGAAGAAGTCGGAGGCCGTCTTCAACGGCTCCTGGCCGGTCAACTCGAACAGCCGGGCGGTGCCGATGAACTTGGGCACCTGCGTATTGGCGTGCAGGCCGGTGAGCTTGTCCAGGCGGTTGGAGGCCGGGCCGATGACGGCCGCATGGTTGAACCGCAGCGCGATCTTCAGATACCGTTCGTCGCCCGTCAGGCCGTAGAGATTGGCCAGCGTCTCGTTCATCCCGCCGTGTTCGTTGCCGAGCATCCGCTGCATCTGCTCGTCGGTCAGGCGCCCGTTGCGGGCGATGACCCAGTCGGCGAACTTTTTGCACGTCTCGAGCGCCTGCTGGTTGCCGCAGTAGACGTACATATCCAAGAGGCCGGCGTAGATCTTGTGCAACGTGTAGTACGGGGCCCACACGCGCTGCTGCGTTTCGACGCGGTCGAAGAACGTCTCGGGATAGGCGCTCAAGTAGCCGCTGCCCATCTTCGCCTGGCAGGCGGCCAGTCCGGCCACCACCGCGTCGCCCTTTTCCTTCACGCGCTGGTCGCCGGTGCTGGCATACATCAGGGCACAGGCCGTAAGATAGTGCCCCACGAAATGCCCGCGCAATTCGCACTTCGGCTCCTCCCAGCCGCCCAGCGGCTTGGCGTCCGACGGCAGCCCGGCGTTCAGGCGGAAGGTGTGCAGCAGGCGGTCGGGCTCCAGCGAGAGGAGGTACTGGTGGTCGAGTTCCATCGCCCGCCGAAACGGGCCGTCCAAGAGCCGCACGTCGCGCAGATCGAAGGCCATCGCCTTTAGCGGCGTCTTCGGCGCGACCTTCAGCAGCGGGTTCGGCCCCGCCAGCGGATCGGCCGCCGCAATCGTCGTACCAAGGCAGAAAGCCGCAAAGAACGAAACGGAAACCAAACGGCAGGTGGATCGAAGCATGGGAAGGCTCCTGATGATTCAAGGAGCCTTCAAGGTACGCGGCCCGCGGCCGGAACGCAAGCGGCGATTGCGCACAAGAAGCCAGCTTTTGCGCAAGGCATCATTGAAGCGCGTCGGGCTTCCATGCGGCGGCGAACGACGCGAATCAGCCCCGGGCGGCGGTTTCCAACACCTTGAACCGGCCGACCAGATTGCGGAGCGTGCCGGCCTGGGCGCCGAGTTCTTCGCTGCTGGCGGCCATTTCCTCGCTGCCGGCAGCCGATTGCTCGACGACCTGGGCCACGCGCTGGATGCCCTTCGAGACTTCCTGCGCGTTGGCGGCCTGCTCGACGGTGGCCGCAGCGATCTCGGCAATCTTCGCAGCAGTGCCTTCCGCGGCGCGGATGATCTGCGTGAGCGAGCCGCCGGTCTGGCCGCTGAGTTGCGTCCCTTCTTCCACGCGCTGTGCCGATTCCTTGATGAGCGTGGAAATCTCGCGCGCGGCCTGGTTGCTGCGTTCGGCCAGCTTCCGCACTTCGTCGGCCACCACGGCGAAGCCCATGCCGTGCTCGCCCGCGCGGGCGGCTTCGATGGCGGCGTTCAGCGCCAGCAGGTTCGTCTGGCTGGCGATCTCCGAAATCACCTGGATGATCTCGCCGATCTGCTGCGAACTCTGGCGGATCTGGGCCATCGATTCGATGGACCGCTGCACGGCCTTGCCTCCTTCGTCGGCCAGGGCGTTGGTTTCGCCGGCCACGCGGTTGGCCTCGCGGGCGTTCTCCTTCACCGCTTCGATGGAACGGGTGAGGGATTCGATCGACGCACTCATCTCTTCGACGCTCGTGCTCTGCGTTTGCGCGCCCTGCGCCAGGGTCTGCGAGCCGTCGGCAATGACCCGGGCACCTTCGTTGAACTGCGCGGCGCTCTCCGTAACCTGACCGATCACGGAACCCAAGTCTTGGAGCATCTTCTTCAGGCCGGCGGCCAGTTCGTCGATGGCCTCGTTGCCTTCCACCGCGATGTTCCGCGTCAGGTCGCCCTGGGCCGCGGCGTTGACCACCTCCAGCAGGCGGTCCACCTTGCGGCGGAGCGTCTCGTTCTGCCGGCGCTCCTTCTCGGCCACGGTCTCCGCCTGCTGCTCGGCCTCTTGCTTGTTGGCGAAGAACCGCCGCAGCCCGTCGGCCAGTTGGCCCAGAGCGTCGTTGCCTTGCACCTCCAACTGGCGGCTGTAATCGCGGCGGCCGACGCAGTCGACCACTTCCAGAATGTGGCGGACCTTGCGTTCCGCGTCTTCGGCCTGGTGGCGCTGCTCCTCGGCCTGCCTGGCCGCGGTTTCGGCCCGCTCGGCCTGGGCGGCGTGCTGTTGCTCGGCGGCCGTGCGGACCTCGTCGGTCACCGTCTGGAACTTCTCCACGCAGCCGTTGAAGCACTCGGCCAACTGGCCGATCTCGTCGCGGCGTCCGGTGGGCAGCCGCGTGCTCAGGTCGGCGTCGCCGGCCGCGATGTTCCGCAGCCCGGCAATCACCTTCTTCAGCGGCCGCACGACGATCCAGGCAGAAATCCCGAACAGCAGGCCGCACATCACTACCACGCCGACAAGCGTGTACTTCGCGGCGCCGGAGAGGAACTTGCGGCCCCCTTCGGCCTTGTTCTCTTCGGCCGCGGTCGTCAGTTGTTCGGCGCGGGCGGAAACTTTGGCCAGGGCCGCGTCGACCGAATCCAGACGCACGCCCACGCGCACGGAACCCAGGTTGCTCCCTTCCAAGACGAGCGGTTTCTCGTGAACGTCGGTCTTACCGGCCGCGCCGGCCTTGGGCTCGGGCGTGAGGGCCTTCCTCTTGCCGTCGAAGAAAACGCAGTAGGCGACGTCGGCGTCGCGCGTGGCACACTTGGCCAGCTCGGCCAGGCCCGTGAAGTCGTTGGTCACCACGTAGGAGCGGCCGGCGTCGGCCAGCAGCACGGTGAGGGCCTCGCCCTTGCGTTTCAAGGCGGTTTGCAGGAGGAGCCCCTCTTCTTCGCGTTCCTTCTCAATGCCCCGGGCAAACAAGTCGTTCTGCGCCGTCAGCAGGCGGCTGCCCAGGGAGATTTGCGAGGCGGCCAGAGCGGCGAACATCGCCACCGTGACCGCGGCCACCGGTCCCATGAACTTCAACGCTACTCCGATCTTCCAACGTCGTGCTTGGCTCACGGTGCTTCTCCCCCTAAGAAACGAGTTGTTCGGAAGGCCCGGCCCGCGGACTAGTGCCGTCCGCGGGACGGGCGCAATCAACTGGCACTTCTTCGACCATTGCGACGCGACCGGCTCTTACGCTAGTCGCGCTTGTAGAAATCCTCGCCGTAGACCTTTTGGATCATCTCGCGGATCGAGTTGTAGTCTTCGCTCTTGGCCGGCTCGCAGCCGGTGTACTTGTCGTTGATCGACGTGAGCACGTTCTTGCCTTCGGCGTCGTTGGCCGACAGGGCCAGGAGGGCCTTGGCGATCTTCTCGCAGAGGTCCGAAGGGAGGTGCTTGTTCACGCAGATGGGCGTGTCGGGCATCTCGGGCGAGCGGGCGATGATCTTGATCTTGCCTTCCTTCTCGAAGCGGTCGGCCACCGAGTCCATGCAGCCGCCGCCGGCAAATTGCTTCATGGCCACGGCCTGGGCGACGTTGGTGTGCGAGCCGAGGAACTTGTTTTCCGTCAGATCCTTGTCGGCGTCGATGCCCGCCTCCTTGAGCATCGCCCGCGGCATCAAGTGCGAGGCGGCCGAGGTCTTATCGCCGAAGGCGAAGGTCTTGCCCTTCAACTCGGCGACGGTCGCCGCGCCCCCTTCGGCCGGCACGAAGACGCACGTCTTGTAGATTCCCTTGCCGTCGGAGAGGAAGCGGACGATGGGGCGGATACCGGCGTCGGCGTATTGCCGCTCGCACTTCGGATAGGCCGTCGGCGTCAGCAGCGCGACGGAGACCTCGTTTTTTCCCAACGCGTCGATCGTGGCCTGAAAATCCTTGCCGACGACCAACTCCACCTTCACGCCCAGTTGCTTCGAAAGGTACTGCGCCATGGGCGTGAACTTCTTGAACATAATCATCGGCGCCTCGCGGGGCGTGACGCCGAACTTCAGCACGTCTTCCGCCGGGGCTGAAACCGCACTGCACAGCACTGCGACCACCGCGGCCATCGCCAGCAACCCGACCGTCCACTTACTCATGGCATGTTCCTTTCAAGACTGGAAACGTGGTAGAACCACACGAACACGGGCAACGTGGAAACCCACAGAAGCGTGTCACGAAACCATAGGTTGCTCATACGCGACCGTCAACTAGGGCCGTACCGCGTTGCGACGAGCGAAGACCGCGGTCCCCGAAGCGGCCGGTGCAAGTGCAATGTAGCCAAGCATCTGCCATATGTGCCAGTGCCAGTAGGCAGAATATGACCGCAGGTCAGCGCGGCGCTGGCACCTGTCCCTGGCTAAGACTATCATCAAACGATTGGCGGCCCTTCCTCGACGTAACCCGTGGAGCGATGCAATGAAACGGACCGTTCTCCTGTCGATTGTCGCGATGATCCTTCTCGCCCGGCTCCATCTCTCCGCGGCCGCGCAAACTGCCGCGATGGCCGACCCGCAGAAGACCTACACCGAGGCCGAGGCCTGGCGGATCGGCTGGCCGATGCTCCACGGGCCGTGCGGCAACTTCTTACCGCTGCGGACCGGCACGCCGATCGTCGATGACCTGCTGCAGGCGCGGCTACTCTGGGTGTCGGAGGAAAACGATTTCGGCTCTGCCAAGACGGGGAGCAAGACTTTCGCTACGGCGGCCGACGTAACGGCCCGCCTCGGGCCCGACGCGGTCGTGCGGCCGGGCAATTGGGCCGGCGTGATCGTGGCCGACGGCCGCGTGTTCGGCGCGTCGTTCCGCCCGGCCGGCAAAGTCTACGAAGGCACTGTGAAGG
>Ga0233425_10008113_pt1 | contig 14191 bp, 14 predicted proteins | sample Watercolumn_Towu_2_FD_181712 | JGI IMG/M metagenome (GOLD analysis project Ga0233425, IMG submission 181712) | Freshwater microbial communities from Lake Towuti, South Sulawesi, Indonesia - Watercolumn_Towuti2014_140_MG | ecosystem: Environmental > Aquatic > Freshwater > Lake | place...
GCCCTCTTGATCGTGGCTGAACTCGCTTTGCTTTCCCAGTATGTTATCCAGACGGGCGAGGTATGGGAGCTGCAAGCGATCAGACAGGAGCTTCTCAACGCCCGTGAACGGACTTCGGAATTTTCTACGGCTCTGGAGGATCTGAAGCGCCGCGTCCTGGCCATGAAGGAAGTAAATGAAAAGTTGCGGGTTATGCTGGGGATCGAGTCATTGAAGCCGGAAGATTACCTGAACGGACAGGGAGGCGAGGAAACCCCAGTCGTAGATGGTGACGGCCTGAGTGCGGGAACCGATGGCAGGGGACCGGTAGAGGGGTCGGGTGAGGGAATGGCGGAGAAGTCCGACCCCAAGGCCGAGAATGAAACCAGGGGCTTGGAGCAAAGCCTGGTCGATAAACTCCAGCAGAAAATCGCCTGGTTGCAAAACGAGGCTGTCTATCAGGAACGGACCCTCGATGAGCTGACTGAGGCAGCCAAGGAACGGTCCGCTCGCTGGGCCTCCACCCCCTCCGTCTGGCCGGTCAAGGGCTGGGTGACCTCGGGCTTCGGACTGAGAATTTCTCCCTTCACCGGCCAGAGAGCGGTCCACGACGGTCTCGATATCGGAGCCCCGCCCAGTGCTCCGGTCCATGCCCCGGCTGGCGGTCAAGTTGCTGCGGCCGGGTTTGACGCCAAGATGGGCAACCTGGTTGCCATCGACCACGGGTACGGCTTTGAGACTCAATACGGCCACCTGTCCAAGGTCCTGGTCAAGCAAGGGCAGAGGGTCAAGCGCGGGGATGTGGTCGGATTGGTCGGCAGCACGGGGCTTTCAACCGGCCCGCACCTCCACTACATGGTCAAGGTCAATAGCCGGCCCGTCAATCCACAACGGTACATCCTGGATTAAACCCCTCAGATTCCTGTCCGGACCCCACTCCTCGATTCTTCCTCGCTAGCTCTTTGGAGCTATTCCTCGCTGTTGCCTGGCCCTGCCTGGTTTAGGGGCTATGCTATACTGTGCCCCGCTTTGCGCGAGACCGTCAGTCCCACGTTGCTCTGTGACTAAATTGGAGACTGGCTGTGAGTGATCGTGAACTGGCTCGATCGGTGCGGCCTCGTCCCATCTTACAAGTCGGCGAGGATCTTGGTCTGCAAGCGGATGAACTGGTCGCCTACGGGCGATTCAAGGCCAAGGTGGCCTTGTCCGCCTTGAGTCGGCTGGCAGGCCGCCCGGTCGGCCGGTACGTGCTGGTCACGGCCATCACGCCGACCCAACTAGGAGAAGGCAAAACCACCACTGCGATCGGACTGGCAATGGGGCTCACTCGGCTGGGCCACCGGGCGGTGGTCACCCTCCGCCAACCCTCCTTAGGGCCTGTCTTTGGAATCAAGGGAGGGGGAGCCGGAGGAGGAAGAGCCCAGGTCATTCCGATGGAAGACATCAATCTGCACCTGACCGGGGATGCCCATGCGGCGGCCTCCGCGCACAACCTCCTGTCGGCTTTCGTGGACAACCATCTTTTTCACGGCAACAGCCTCGACCTGGACCGGGCACGCTTGATGTGGCCGCGGGCAATGGGCCTAAGCGACCGAGCCCTCAGACGGGTGGTCGTCGGCTCGGCCGGCCAGCCGGATCGTGCAGGGGAATTTGTCATGACCGAAGCCTCCGAGGTCATGGCAATCCTGGCCTTGGCGGTGGATCACAAGGACCTTCATCGCCGGCTTGGCCGCATCCAGGTGGGGTTCACCCAAGAGGGGAAGCCGGTGACCGCCGAAGACCTCAAGTGCGCGGGGGCCATGGCTGTGCTCTTGCGGGAGGCTCTATGTCCGAATCTCGTGCAAACGCTGGAGGGGACGCCGGCTCTAGTCCATACGGGACCCTTCGGCAACATTGCCCACGGCAATAGCTCGATCCTGGCCGACCAACTGGCTCTCCGCTGTGCCGACTATGTCGTGACCGAGGCAGGCTTCGGGAGTGATCTCGGGGCGGAAAAATTCTTTCACATCAAATGCCGGGCTTCCGGCCTCCGTCCCGATGCAGCAGTGATTGTAGCGACCCTGCGGGCCTTGAAGCTCCATGGAGACGGAGGGACTGTCAAGGCGGGAACGCCGCTCCCTTCCGGCTTGACCGGTCCGAATCGGGAAGCCTTGACCAAAGGGCTGGCCAACCTGGAGCAACACATCGCCAACGTGCGGGCGTTCGGGGTCCCGGCGGTGGTGGCGATCAATGCGTTTCGAGATGACCCCGAGGAAGAGCTTCAATTGGTGAAGGACTGGGCCGCATCGGCCGGCGCGGTGGGGGCAGCCGTCTCAACCCACTATACGGACGGAGGCAAAGGGGCGGAGGGGTTGGCGCGAACAGTCATGGCGGCTTGCAGTCAGCCTTCCGCCTATGCCCCGCTCTATGATGACGCGGCGCCGATCAAGCAGAAAATCGAGATGGTCGCGCGCCGACTCTACGGCGCGGCCGGGGTACGGTATGAAAAACAGGCGGAATCGCAGATCGAAGAGGCCACGAGGCTGGGATTCAGCCGCCTACCGGTCTGCATGGCCAAGACCCCCTTCTCCCTCTCGCACGATCCGGCGTTGAAGGGCCGGCCTTCGGGGTTCACCCTGCCCGTCAAGGAACTTCGGATTCTGGCCGGTGCGGGGTTTCTGACTGCCGGCTGCTCCGGCATCCAGCTCATGCCGGGGTTGCCCAAGAATCCCGCGGGCGAGCGGATCGACCTGGACCAGGAAACGGGGGAGATCGTGGGACTATCGTGAGGAAGGCGAGCAGTCCCGTCATCCGTAACTCGTCATTCGTAAAGAGTCGGAGCCGGTGCCGTTTCTCGGCTCCCCTGCGATTGACGAATGACGGCTGACGAATAACGGGTTTTGGTCAGCGCTGCTTCAGGTACTTAAAGAACTCCGAATCGGGGCTCATCACCAGGGTGGACGTGCCGCTGAAGCTCTTCTTGTAGGCTTCCATCGAGCGGGTGAATTCGAAGAAACGCGGGTCCTGACGGTAGGCCGACGCATAGATCTTGAAGGCTTTGGCGTCCCCTTCGCCCCGCAATTCCTCCGAAGCCTTGTAGGCCTCCGCCAGGATGATCTCCCGGTCCTTTTCCGCGTCGGACCGGATCTTCTGTGCCTCCTCGGCTCCCTCGGCCCGGTACTGTTTGGCCTGCCGCTCCCGTTCCGCCTGCATGCGGGCAAAGACCGCCTTCTCGTTCTGCTCCGGCAGGTCGGCCCGCTTAATTCGCACGTCCTGGATCTCGATGCCGTAGACCGTGGCCTTCTCGTTCGCCCGCTGGGTCACGACCGCCATGATTTCGGCCCGCGTCTTGGACACGATGTCCGAGAGGTCGTGGCGTCCCACTTCCACCCGCAACTCGGAATAGATGATGTCGTCCAAGCGACGCAGGGCGCCCCGCTGGGTCTGGAAGGCTTGGTACACCTTCAAGGGATCGATGATGCGCCACTTGGCAAAGTTGTCGATCAGCAGGGTTTTCTTATCCTGGGTGATGACTTCCTGGGCGGAGGAATCGTAGTCCAGCAGGCGCTTGTCGAAGTAGGTGACTTCTTCGATGAAGGGCAGCTTGACCTTGAGGCCAGGCTCGGTGATGTTCCGCTGCGGCTTGCCGAGCTGCACGACGATGGCGGTCTGGGTGATGTCCACGATGAAGAGGGGCGACGCGCCGAGCACGAACAGCAGCACGATAACGGCGATCAGCCCGATCAGAAGGTTCTGCTTGTTCATGGCTGGGTCTTCTTCTCCTCGGTCGGCGCCGGCGCCCTGGCTCCCCGCTGGAGCCGGTCGAGCGGCAGGTAGGGGAGCAGGCGGTCCCCCGCCTTGCCGTCGATGATGACCTTGTCCACATTGGCCATCACTTCTTCCATCGTTTCGATATAAATGCGCTTGCTGATGATCTCCTTGGCCTGGTCGTACTCCTTGAGCGTCTTGAGGAAGCGATTGGCTTCGCCCTCGGCCCTGGCCAGCCGTGCCTGCGCGTAACCCTTGGCCTGGTTGACGATCTGGGCCGCTTCGCCCTTGGCCTTGGGGATGATGTCGTTGCGATAGCCCTGGGCCTGGTTGATCAGCTTTTCCCGGTCCTCCTTCGCGCTGGCCACGTCTTTGAACGCAGCCCCCACGGCTTCCGGAGGGTCCACATCCTGCAACTGGACCGCGGCAATCTGGACCCCGGCCTGGTACTGATCCAGGATGCCCTGGAGCAGCGTCTGCGTGTCCTGCTGGATCTGCGCCTTGCCGGTGGTCAAGGCTTCGTCGATCTTGCTCTTCCCGATCACCTCGCGCATGGAGGCTTCCGCCGCCTTCTGGATGGTCTCTTCGATCTCATCCACCCGGAAGAGGTAATCCTTGGCGTTCTTGATCTTGTACTGGATGATGAATTCGACCGCCAGGATGTTCTCGTCACCGGTCAGCATGAGGGCTTCCTTCGGCAGCATCTGCTGGCGGCCCTGCCGATCCGTGCGGAACCCGACCTCCAGCCGGTGCAGCTTCTCGACTTTGGGTCGCTCGACGGTCTCGATGAAAGGGATTTTCACGTGGGGGCCGGGACCGGCGCTCCGCACCACGTCGCCGAAGCGCTTCACCACGCCCTCTTCATCCGGCGCGACGATGAACGTCCCTTGCCACACCAGGATGACGGCGGCGATGACCAGGAAGAGGGGCCGGAGACCGTGGAGCGGCATCATCTGGCGGAATTGCGATTGGGCTTGCCTGAGGACATCGTCGATGGGATCGGACTTTTTGCCCCAGGGGTCTTTCGGGTCCCAGACCATCAACCGCTCCTCTCGATACTCAGCCTATCAAGCGAGGCAGGAATAGCAAGCAGCAACGGGGCCACCATAGCAGACTTTGCCGAGAAGGAGCAACTGGGCAAATTGTGAGTGATGAATGCTGAGTGCTGAATGAGGCGATCTTCTCCCCTCGCTCCGCATCCCTCACGTGCTTTTTTTAACGGTGGACTTCATAAGGCCGTCGGCTTGAGGCGGGGAGAAGCCGAGGAACCCTTCGTGCCGCTCGGCCAACTCCAAGACGGAGAAGGGGACCCCATTCACCTCCTCGGGCACCGTGAAAATCTGACGAAGTGGGCCTCCCCGCTCGCCTACGATCGACCCGGCGAACCGGACGCCGGAATGGCTCAGTCGCTCCATCGCCCGCTCGATGTCTTCGACCTTTACCGCAATGTGGTGCAGCGTCCGGTCCCCGAACTTGGCGACCCAGCCGGGAATAATACTGGTCTTGCCCCGCTCGTCCGGATAAGCCTGGTCGATGAACATGGCCGGATAGCCGGGCTTGCGATAGACCTTGGCAAACCAGTCCTCATAGTTCAGCGTTTCAGCGACAGCATAGTCCAGCGAAAGGAATTCCTCCGCGCGGCGGTCGATGTCGTCCGTCCGGAAGGTGATGTGATCGGCCAGGGGCCAGAAGCCGACGCCGACCTCGTCCAGTTGCTGCTTGAGCGTCCTGGCCGCCGCGTTGCGCGCGACGAAATCAGCCACGTAGCGGGCCAGCACATCATCGAGTTGGCGTGCGGGGGGCATGGGATACCTCATTGCCGGGAAGCGTTCAGCCGTCAGCTTTCAGCCTAGCCTGAATGAGGATCGATTACAAGCAGGGGCTGACGAAGGGCGGGGGGCGGTGTGGCATGGCCCCGCTCCAGCGCCTCCTGGAACGATTCAAGGCTCGACAGACGAGTGTGGGCTAGCCGTCGAAGTGGTGGAAGTTGCTCCGGCGTATGCCCGCCTAGCTGCTGTAGCTACCGGTCGAACGGCTGCGGCTCCCCCCATCCCCCACATCGGAATGTGGGGGTTCTCCGATCCGCCCATGCCTGATGCCCACAGGCATGGGCGGTCGGGCCTCTCTCGTTCTGCCGCTACGCACATCAGCACGGCGGTCCTCCAATGTCGCTTTTCCACCACTCCGACGCCTCCGCGTCTATACCCTGCACACCGAGAAAAAAATAGGAAGCTGACCGCTACATTCTTGAAGCCCACCAATCACCGACACATAACCAGCAAACTGACGGGACACTAAGCGTGGCGAAGCGTTAAGGCGACGGGCTTGGGAAGCGGCCTGTCGCCTTTCTATTTTTCTTCTTGGCGGCTGGAAGGAGTATTCCCCCGCAAGGAGGCATGTGGCGGCGAGCGAACGTCCGCCGGGAGCGGCGGGGTTCCCGCCCGGCGTCTGAAGAAGGAAAGCCGGTACTGACCGAGGCACCACGATCGCAAGATCGTGGCTGAGAGAATACCGGAAGGCTTCCGCTTCGGAGCACCGCGGCAGGGGTGCCGCGGGAGGCGCGGAAGCGAGAGGCCGCATGCCTCCGTCCACTCTTCGTCAGCCACCGCGTTCTATAGCCGTCTCGTGCACTGTTACGTGACCGCGCCGCCACAGGAGGAGCCGGCCCCGGCGGTGCAGCCGTAACAGTGGTTGCCGGTGATGATGCGACGGCTGTACAAGCGGGCCGGATCGAAGTCGCGGATATGTTGCGGCGCCGTATGGTTCACCGGCAAGTCCAGCATCTGGTTGAAGTCGCAGTCGTAGAGGGTTCCGTCCCAGCCTACGGAGAGAGTAGAGCGGCACATCACGCCGGCAGCCGCCGCCGGGTTGAAGGCGTTCGCGAGCCGCTCCATGTAGTCGTCGTAATTCCCGCTGTCGATGAGGAATTCCAAGAATCGGCTGATCGGCATGTTGGTGATCGTGTAGAGGTGGTTGAAGACGACGCCGTGGGACCGTTTCAGCTCTCTGCGGAACTGGGCCTCGATCGCCTCCTGCTTCGGCGGGAGGAAGGCCCCGACCGGGTTGTGAACCAGGTTGAGGACCAGGCCGCTGCCTTCCGTGCCGTACCCCAGATCGTTCAGCAGCCGCAGGGCTTGGATGGACTTCTCGAAGACTCCCTCGCCTCGCTGTGCGTCGGTCTGGGACGGGCGGTAGTAGGGGAGGGAGGCGATGACTTCGACCCGGTGTTGGGCCAGGAACCCGGCCAGGTCGCTCTGGGAGGGCAGCAGCAAGACGCTCAAGTTGCAGCGGTCCATCACGTGGCGGCCGAGCGCCCGTCCCTGCTCGACCAGCCATCGGAAGTGGGGGTTCAGCTCCGGGGCTCCGCCGGTAATGTCCAGGGTGGGGATGTCGGTCCGGGCCAGCGCTTTGATGCATTGCTCGGCGGTCTCGCGCGTCATGCTCTCTTGGCGATCGGGCCCGGCGTCCACGTGACAGTGCCGGCAGGTCTGGTTGCAGAGCTTGCCGACGTTGATCTGGAAGACCGTGATGCCGGCTGCGCGGAGAGGATGGAGCCCGGACGTCCGCAGCCGCTCGTCGAACGGCCGGCAGGCCGCGGTGCGGGAGAGGATGCGCACCTGTTCGTCGGAGGAGACGAGCGGGTTGTTGCGAGCCAGCAGGCTGAGGCCCATGGGCTTGTGTCCTTATCGGCCGTGAACAGCGAGCGAGGCAACCGGAAAACTGAGCCGGCAGCAGCCGAAGTCGAACCCCTGCTCGCGCCGGTTTTCCAGGGATCGTCGAACCCTCGGCGAGATTCGGTAGCAGACGCGCTTCCCCTCACGCATCCCCTCTATGAGCCCCGCCTCCCGCAGAATGCAGAGGTGATGGGACACGTGCGGCTGCGTGCACCGGATTTCGGCCACCAGGTCGCTGACGCATTTCTCCCGGTCAAGCAGCGATTCCAGGATGTGCAGCCGGGTTGCGTCGCCCATCGCCCGCATGATGACGGCGCACTCGTTGGTGGTCAAAGTCATGCCACGGGTGGACATGGTCGCATCAGCAGCAGCTTCCGCCCGGGTCGCAGGAGACTTCCCGACCGCTCACGGCGGACTGCGCCCGGTTGATGATGGTAAACCGGCCGGCGTAGAGATCGCTCGCCAGGACCTTCAGGGTCTTCGAGCAGACCTCCAGCGGCGTTCCCCGCAGGTACCGGTGCTGGTCGTCGTCGCACACTTCCAGGAACGGGCCGGTGAAGAGGGCGAAGTGCCCCTGCCAGACGCAAGGCGCCTGTTCCGGCTTGATCGCGACAAGCCGTGGATCGGACTCAGCCAGCGTGACCGGCGCATCGGACAGGAGGAACAGTCCGTCAAACGGCGAACTCTTGAGCAGCTGCGCGGTCCGGGCCGTGATCGGTTGCGGTACGCCGCGAAGGTACGTCTGGCCCAGCTCGTCCACCGCACGGCTGAAGGGGCCACGCAGGGTGGCGAACCGGACTCCGTTGGGCTCGCCGGTTTCAGGGAGCTTGTAGCCGGTCAGGGTCAGCGACAGGAAGTGGATGCCGTCGATGACCTGCCAGGGGGTGAACTTCACCTGATGGACGCCGAGGAACCCGGCTTGCACGAGGCCGCCCAGATAGTCGCCCGCCTGCAAAGCGCCGGAAAGGCAATCGCCCCATTTTTCTGCGTCGTAGAGCAGGTAGTTCGGCACCGGCTGATCCGAGACGATGTCGGAGATCGTAAACCGCCCGCCCGGCTTGAGCACCCGGTACATCTCGCGGAAGACCTTCTGCTTGTCCGGCGCCAGGTTGATGACGCAATTGGAAATGATCAGATCAATGCCGTTGGCCTCGACCGGCATGGCCTCCGCCATGCCCTTGCGGAACTCCACGTTGGAGGAGGCATAGCCGAGGTTGCGCGCGACGGTCGGGGCGTGGCGCCGAGCGATCTCCAGCATCGTGTCGGTCATGTCGAGCCCGATCACGCGGCCTGATGATCCCACGCGGCGGGAGGCCTCAAAACAGTCGATCCCGCCGCCGGAGCCGATGTCCAGGACGGTTTCGCCGGGGCGGACCGTGTCCAGGCCGGCCGGGGTGCCGCAGCCGTAGGAAATCTTCAGGACTTCGTCTGGAATGAACGACTTCAGGTCGTCGAAGTTGTAGCCGGTGGGGCAGCACATCTGCTCGCCCGTGGCGGCAGCCCGGGCGTATCGCTCGCTGACCTGCCGCGTGATCGTGTCGTTTGTCATGGCCCTCGCGCTCCTCCAGATATCGAGATGGCTCCATATAACAGGTCACTTCTGTCACGTCAACCCGCCGGTTGCGGGATCGGCAGAGGGAACCGAGGACATCCAAGCCCGCGTCCAATTGAGGAAAGACCGAGCCGGCGGCCGGCCCGCCCGACGCGGGTTAGTCGAGGGAACGGCAGAACCCTTACAGCGGATTATTTCTTGTGGTTCTCCACTGGCTCGATAGGCCGGTGCGGGTGGCGTCTGAGCCAAGGGGACCGGCGTCGGGCCGGGAATAGCGAGGAGAGCGGGAGCGTGGGAAGCCTTACTCGGCCTTCGCCACGCCCTGCCAGAGCATGTCGTACCCAAGTTCCTTGGTTTCGGAGCACATGGCGGTCAATGCGGAGAATTTGCTCTTGAAGATGTCGTCCGCATGGGATTTTTCGTGATCCTCAAAGGAGTGCCAGTAGGTCACGATCGCGTAGTGGTCGTCGGTGGTCTTGGACTCGCTCAGGGACCCTTCGTCGGAGACGAACCCGGAGAACTTGAACACCTGCCCGGCAATGAATCCCCCTTTGTCGCCGCCGTAGGTTTCCTTGACGACCATGCACATTTCCCCGACGGCCATCTCCACCTCATCGAAGGTGACGCCGGGTTTGAGCTTCACGGTGTTGAACAGCATTTTGGCTCCGAAGGGGAGCGTGATAGGACCGAACATAACATCCTCCTCAAGGAGATGCGCAGCCTCGCGGGATGCGCGGCAGCGATCGGCGATGCGATCTGAACGGCACAACACTATACCATTGATCGCGGCAGATGCGGGCCTGCTCCCCCGTCGAAACCTCGCGCGCCGGCGTGCAGGGGCCCGGAATTCCAGTCCCCACAAGAGCGAGCGGCTTCCGCTGATTGACAATCCGGGGAAGCCTCGCTAGGGTGCCCCATCACCCGCCTACGCAGGAAACCACGGCTGCCTGTCCTCCGCGCAGTGGCTTGCTACGGAGGGTGGATGAAGCCGTGGAGGAGTGTGCAGCGGGTGTCCTCCGAAGCTTTAGCGAAGGAGGACGTGCTTCGGCGGGTTTCGCCGAGGAAACCTGAGGGACCACGGTTGCCCGGCTTTCGTAGCTGAGTCCTCTGCCGAAGGCTCCGTCCCCCGAAGGCAGAAGCGACTTCGGCGGAGTGGGCTGAAGCCGTGGGCTCCACGTTGGGTGCAAGGCGGTCGTACATGAGGAAACTCCTCGGCTATGTCTTGCTGGTCTTGTCCTGCGTCGCCTGGGGTGCTATCCCCACGCTCCCGTTCTTCGACATCTCGGTCGGCCAGGCCGCTGCTGCAACAACCGGCCTCATCGTCCTGGGTGAAGCGAGTTTCTTTCTCGGGGTTCTGCTCCTCGGCCGGGAAGTATGGGAGAAGATCAAGGCGCTGTTCAGAACGGAGCGAAAGGAAGAGAGTCGTGACTGAGGTGCCACGCGAGGAGGGCGGTCTGCCGCCCCCCGTGCTTGAAGCCCTACGGAAGGGGAAAAAGATAGAGGCCATCAAGCTGCCTCGCCTTGAGCGGAACCTTGGGCTCAAAGAGGCGAAAGACCTGGTGGACGCCTACGTCCGCCGTGATCCCTTGCTGCAACGAGCCTTGGAGCAGGCCCAAGCGGAGGCCAAGCGTGGCTGCCTGCTCTGGCTTGTCGGGTTGTTGGCGGCGAGCGCTGCCGGCTATTACTTGCTCGCAGGGAAGTGATGCGCGGCTAGGCGCAGCCGACTTTGGAAACCGGCAACTGGAAGGGGATACCGTCCGGAAGCGGGAGTTGTTGAATGCGTGAAGCAGGCCTGCGCCGCCGCACGCGCGGGCTCGGCAGGCGCAACAGGCCGGCGATCGCCTCCTGCGCAGCCTGCCCCATCTCGCGCCTCGTTCTGCTGGCGGTCGGAATCGGCGCCGCGAAGGCGAGATGGGCCTGCAGCGCCGGTGCACGCAGGAGGATACCGAGGGATTCGACGAGCGATGTCTCACCGACGAAGGCTGGGGCCTCGCTGCGCGTACCGTCGGGATTCGCATACCGGATCGCCGCCGGCCAGATGTGCGCCTGCGTCTGCCGCGCCGCTTCGAACAATTCGGTGTGGAAGGGTTTGATCTCCGTCCCGTCGGTCGTGGTCGTCTCGGGGAAGAAGACCACACCCTCACCCTGGTGCAGGAGACTTCTCATCGTTCGAATCACGGGGAGACAAGCCCCCCGCTTGCGGCGCGCGATGAAGACGTTCCCGGTCTTTTGTGTCATCCATCCGATCAAGGGCCAGTCGCGCACCTCGGCCTTGGCCACGAACCGGGAGGGGCGAACGGCATTGATCACGACGATGTCGAGCCAGGAAATGTGGTTGGCCGCGATCAGCGAACCGGCCGGCTCGCCGGGGGCGGGCAACCCGGCCGCTCGCAGCTCGACGTGAAGAATCCGCAGCAGCCGGCGCGACCATCGCGCGATAAGGCGGTCGCGGGCCTCCCGGCCCGCGACCGGCAGGACGACGGTGACCGTCAGGGCCCCTTCCGCCAGGAGAAACAGCAGGCGGGCCAGCCGGAACAGGCGGACCGGCAGCGTCGTCTCCTTCACACGCAAACCTTGCCGAGGAAGTGCCGCGCGTAGCGCGGATTCATGCGCGACATCGGGAGCAGGACCAGCAGATCGGCGGCGTTGAACTCCGGGTCCCAGGCGGGATCGCCGCAGATGTACGCTCCCAGCCGCAGATAACCTTTGATCAGCGGCGGCGATTGCACCGGGCCGACCGACTCCGGAAGGGGCGTCTCCAGCAGCGGCAAAGGGTGGCGTGGGAACACCCGCCACTCATCCGGACTGAGATGTGCCGCCCTGAGACGCTCGTACAGTTGGACCGCCGGACCATGGCCGTCGGCGAGGCTGATGCTCGCGCACCCGATCAGGTACTCGTAGCCTCGACTCAGCATGTAGTCGGCGAGCCCGGCCCACAGCAGCGCGATCGTCGCGCCCTGGCGATAATCCGGGTGCACGCAGGACCGTCCGACCTCCACGAGCCTCGGGGTCAGCGGCAGGATGTTCGCGAGATCGAATTCTGTTTCGGAATAGAAGGCCCCGACGCGCTCCGCTTGCTCCGAGGTCAGGATGCGGTAGGTGCCGACCACCTCGTTCGTATCCAGATCGCGCACCAATAGGTGCTCGCAGTAGGGATCGAAGATGTCCCGGTCGAGCCCCTCGTCTGCGCTCGCCAGCCGCGCGCCGATTTCATCCGCGAAGACTTTGTAGCGTAAGCGCTGGGCCTCGATCACGTCCGCGCCCGACCGCGCGAGGCTCACGACCAGGTTGCTCTTGAATCCATACGTCGCATCACGCTGATTGGGCATGTGACTCCCTCCGTCTGGTTGAGCAGCGTTTACGACTCAACTGTACCGGAGGGCTGTAACGCCTGGGTGAAGTGTTTGTGAAGCTCGCGTAAATTTTCCGGGCAAAAGGGGGGAAGAAAGGGCGGCGATGCCCCTTGCCCCGGTCAACCGGCAGGGAGGGCCGTCACTTCGCGTGGCAGGCGGTGCAGGAATAGGCCGAATTGAACATGATCTCCGGATGGTGTGTCGGATCGGGAGCGTGAAACTGCCCAGCCCGTTCATCGGCCTGGGCGATACGTTCTTCTAGCAGGGACTTGTAGCTCCAGGATTCGTAGCCCTTCGAGAGCTTGGCGATGGCATAGATCTTCCTGGCCGGCTCCACCTCGCCGTTCTTGACCAGCATGTCGCCCATGTTCAGGAAGAACCCCTCGAAATTGTGCGGGGCGATCCGGCTGTTCCAGCAGACCCGCTTGGGTCCGTTCGTCGTTTCCTGAGCCATGAATTTGCGGTAATCCAGATTCCGGCGGTCGAGCTTCTCCCCGGCGCAGAGGTCCAGGTTTTGCCACATGTCCTCCAGCCCTTCAAGGAACTTGTCGTCCTCCTTCGGGCGGCTGCTCAGGACGTAGCCGGCGCTGAAGTAGTTGAACTCCGGGAAGCGATCGATCGCGTCGTGGAGCATGAAATAGCCTTCGCGCGTCAGCCGTTCGTCCTGGTGAATCTGGCCCAGCGCCAGCTTGATCCCGCCCAGCCAGCCGGGAATCCGATGATCCTGGGGGTTCAGACGATAGGCCTCCGAGAAATACTTCTCCGCCAGGATGGCATGGTCCGTGATCCGCGGGTCAGGCTCCCGGATGCGGGCCCGCTCGGCGATCGCCCACAGGTGGGCATGGGCCAGAAGCAGGCTGATCTCCGGCTGGCGCGGGTTCTCCAGGTAGGCGGCGGTCAGGAGCCGGAGCGCCTCCGGGAGCTGCTCGTAGCGGCCCTCGTGCAGGGCCTGCCAGAAAGTCTGCTTGGCCTGGTCGGACAGGGCTGTGACAGCCGGGTTCGCGGTCTTTTCAGGAGCAAAACGGATCGCCAGGGCATCGCAGCCGGCGGCGAGCAGCAGGAGCCCGGTGCCGACGATCCATGCGGCCCTTGGCGTCGTCCCGATCCTCATGGCTTCGGCCTCGTTCTTCCCGTTGCCGCCCGGTCGGCCCAGACGACCAACTCCTCCGCATCCTCGATGATGTCCACCGGCACTTCGTAGTACGTCTTCAGCGTCTGCTTGGCGTTCGGCCGGAAGGGCTTCATGCGTCGGTCGCGGTAGGCCGAGACGCTGGTCGAGTCGGTTTTGAAATAGAGCCGTCCCTTGTGGATGATGCCGAAGAACCTCGCGTCTCGGTAGAGCCCGTAGCCGCCGAACATCGCGCGGCAGGTCACGCCGCGAAGCTCGCGCAACTGATCGAGGACGAAATCCTTGAACGAGTCGGTCTTCATGCCCGCGTATCATACCGATTGGGAAGCCGCGCGCCTAGAGGGGGGAGAGCGGCGGCCTGATTACTCCCCTTGCTCGCGCAACGCGCGGCCTCAGAAGGCCCTCGTTGGACGCGCGCAGTCAGGGACCAACCAGGCCGCCTCGCCAACTCGTCCAAGAAAAAGAACAACCAGGCGACAGGTCGCTACAAACCTGTCGCCTGAACGCTTCGCCCCGTTCTGTGTCTTTTGGCAAGCCGCCTCTTCCTCCACGCTTCCCTGCGTGAACGCCGGCCAACCCGTCGTCTCTCACGTCGCGGCTCCGCCCCGCTCCTCTCCGGAGGGTCACGTAGGGTGACGTAATCTTCTCTGTGTAAAAACAAGACGGGTGTAAGCTGGGCGCTGATGAGGCGAACCCATTCTCCACTGAAGGAGGCTTACACCCATGGCAACGCTAGCACCGTGGACCGAGCAGTGGC
>Ga0233425_10008114_pt1 | contig 14188 bp, 13 predicted proteins | sample Watercolumn_Towu_2_FD_181712 | JGI IMG/M metagenome (GOLD analysis project Ga0233425, IMG submission 181712) | Freshwater microbial communities from Lake Towuti, South Sulawesi, Indonesia - Watercolumn_Towuti2014_140_MG | ecosystem: Environmental > Aquatic > Freshwater > Lake | place...
CTCTTCCTAGCGCGTTTCCCCGCCCCGATCCTGCCCGAGCGGTCAAGCGACGGTCAGACAGCGCGGTGAACGTCGGATCGGCGCCGGATCAGTCGAGGTACTGCTCGATGGTCTCGACCGGGATGTCCGAGGCGTATTCGCCCGTGGCCACGATCTGGCCCCCGGGGGCCACCAGGTAGATGTTGGCACCGCCGGAGTAGTACAGGGCGCCGCCGCTGTCCTGGATGAACGGGAAGCCGTTGCCCGCCGAGGAGGCGAGGCCTTCGAGATCGGCCTGGGTGGCGTCGCCACCCGCGGCGCCGTCGATGACGGCCACCACCGCGAAGAGGCCCCGGTCGGCGTACTGGCTGAAGAGGGAACGCGCACCCTGCGCGTCGCCGCAGAGGCCTCAGGAGAAGGCGTAGTAGGTGAAGAGGTACGGGACCTCGCAGAAGTCGTGCACCTTCACCGGGTCGTTGAACTGATCGAGGGCGCTGGTGTTCGGGACGACCTGGCCATCGCTCCAGCCAGCCCCTTGCAGCGAGTGTCGGCACGCGCCGATGGGCCAGCCGCCGGTGTAGGGGTGGTCGCTCGGATCCAGCGGATCGGTGTAGGCGTAGAACTCCTCTCCATCGACCCAGGTGTCCTGGTCGGAGTCCGCCACCGCGGGGTCGGTCCCGAGGGCATCCTCTTCGTCGTCGAGCAGGCCGTCGCGGTCGCCGTCGAAGGGGAGATCCACCACCGGGACGGCGCAAGCCACTGTGAAGAGGAGGGGCAGGGCGAGTCGCCACATGGGAACCTCCAGGTACACGCGGGGCAGGATGCAGGACCGCGCTCACCGGGGATTGTGGCACGGGGGTTCGCGCCGGGCAAGCGCTTCTTTGTCATGGGCGAGCAAGTCGCTCAACGTGAGCCCCTCGCGCCACAGCGCAGCCAGCCCGAGCAGGGTCACCGGCAGGAAGCTCACGCCCCAGAGGACCACGGCGTAGCCCTTGGCCGGGGCCGCCGCCAGACCCCACAGCACCATGGTCTTCTCGATGGCCACGTGGAAGACGCCCACGAAACCGGGAGCCTGGGGCAGCACCACCGTCAGCGCCAGCGCCACCCCGGTGAAGGCCGCCGCTCCGAAGGGCAGCCCCAGGCCGAAGGCCTGGAAGAGCACGTAGATGGCCAGGGCCCCGTTGAACCACAGCAGCAGGGAGGCCCCGACGGCCGCCAGGATCTGGCTGGGGTGGGCCATGACCGCCATGCCGTCCATCAGCCCCACCAGCAGGCGGCGCGCGACCGTGCCCGGAGCGTGGGGCAGGACGGCGACCAGGCGTTCGACCCAGGGGGCCAGCCAGGCGCGGTTGCGGGCGAGGAGCGAGAGGAACAGGAGCCCCAACATGCCCGAGCCCCCGAGCAGGAGCCCATAGCGGCGGAGGTTGTCCACCAGCACGCCCTCGGGACCATGCGAGGTGGGCAGGGTGGCCAGGGCCAGGAGCAGCACGAAGAGCATGCCCACGAGGTCGAAGACCCGCTCCACCACGTTGGTGACCACGAGCGTGGTGACGGGCAGGCCGGTGCGGCGATGCGCGATGAGCGGCCGAGCCACGTCGCCGGCGCGCATGGGCAGGAGCGTGTTGACCGCCCCGCCGATGAGCGTGGCGGCGAGCAGGGCGGAGAAGGAGGCCTGGGGAGCCACAGGCTTGAGGAGCGTGCGCCATCGGACCGCGCGGATCGCGAACTCACCCAACAGGATCAGGACGGAGACGAGGACCCAGCCGGGGCGCACGTCGGCGAGCGCCTCCAGGAACGCCGACCACTCGGTGGTCCACAGGAACCAGCCGAGCAGCAGCACGCCGAGCGACACGCCGAGAACGAAGCGGAGCCAGGGGCGCTGCAAGGGGACCTCCCGGGGAGCGCGGGCGCGGTGTAACCGGACGGGGAGGGGCCAGCAGGCATCGGGGTCAGGTCGGAAGCCCCGGCCCTCCCGGCACCCGGGCAGTCCTTTGTCCGCCGTAGATCGGCGGCAAGCGACTATGCACCCGGCGGTTCGATCAGCGTCAACCCCAAGACCGTCGCATCGCGCGCGAAGTCGTGGTCTGCCGTGAGCAGCGGCAGGTCCCGCCGCAACGCCACCGGGCAGAGGAGGAAGTCCACCGACGAGCCGGCCAGGCCCGCGCCGCGGCAGCGGTTGGCTGCCCGCGCAGCCTCCACCCAGTCCGCCTGCCCGAGGGGAACGTCGGGGAAAGCCTCGAGGCGCGCACAGAGGCGCTCGAGCTGCGACGGATCGCGGATCCCGCTGAGAAGCTCCTGGCGAACGGGCCCGACGAGCACCGCGAGGTCATCCTCCAGCAGGGCTGTGAGCGCCTCGACGAAGCGGGTGTCCGCGGGACTCGCAGGCGCCAGCCGCCGCCGCAGTGCCAGCGACCAGACCGACGTGTCCACGAGCACCATCAGGTCCGCTCCCCACGGGCCGCCTTCCAGTCCCAGCCTGGCTCCCACTCCACCGTTCCGAACAGCTCGCGGACGCGCAGCCGGCGTCGGCGGCCGACGTACTCGGCGAGCGCGGCGTTCACCGCCTCGCGCTTCGTGCTGTGGCCGCCGATCGCGCGCGCCTCCTCGATCAGCCGGTCGTCCAGGGCGAGATTGGTGGGCATGGGCACCTCCACGACACAGGGCACCCAGTCCGGTGTGTGCGGGCAAGCCGACCGTACGGTTGACATTCCCTCGGTGCCGGGCAATGTTCATGCCCTCCCGAGCGTCGCCCCCCGGAGCCTGCCATGGAATTCGACTGGATGGAGTACAAGCTGCCCACGGATGTCATCCAGCGCAACGCTGTCTCCCGGGCGCGCCAGGTCCGCGATGACGCGCGGGTGCGCGCCAAGCTGCTGCGGCGGCTCGGCTACGATCAGGAGTTCGCGACCCAGCGGGTGCTGGGCAACAGCGCCTGGGCCTGCGAGCTGCTGCCGAACGGAAAGATCGCTTCAGATGAGGATCTTCGCGCCGCGGTGGCTGAGGCCTTCGCCCGATAGCCGCGGGCCCTACACCCGGTAGTACCGGGCGCGCGGGTGGGCCACCACCAGGGCGGTGGTGCTCAGGACGGGCTGGAGTTGTCCCTCGGGGGACAGGCCCACGCCGATGCGATCAGCCTGCAATGCAGCCAGGACCGGCTCCTGCTCCATGAGATCGGGCAGGGCCGGGTACCCGAAGGCAAAACGACGACCGCGGTGGTGTCCGCACGGGAGGCGAACGGGATCCGGATCGCCCTCTGCGGAAATGCCCAGCTCCTGCCACATGTGGCGGTGCAGCCAGACCGCCAGGGCCTCGGTCAACTCCTGGGCCAGGCCGTAGAGCAGCAGGTAGTCGCGGTACTCCCCCCGGGTGTAGTGGGCGCTGGCTTCCACCAGTAGCCCCTCCCCCAGGGTGGCCACCATCAGGCCGGCCACGCCAGCGGGCCCGCCGGGGGGCGGGAACCAGCCGCAAAGGCCAGGGATGGTCCTGCCGTGCGGGGCGGTCAGCCGCAAGGGGCCACCTCCGGGCAGGTCGAGCAGGAGGTGCGCGCCCTCGGCGTGGCAGGGAAACCAGCCGCGGGCGACGGCGGGCCTGAACCCATCGTGGGTACGCAGGCGCACCAGCAGTCCGTCCAGCAGCGGGTCGAGCCGCTCGCGCCGCTCGGCCTCCCAGGCCGGGCTGTCGGGGCGGTTCGCCCTGAAACCCCAACGAACACGGAACAGGGTGCGCCGGTCGAGCAGGGGGACCAGGGTGTCGAGGTCGGGCGCGGGCAGCGGTCCGCCCCCGTGGAAGGGGAGGGGCAGCGGCGGGGCCGGATCCCAGCCGGCGGTTTCACCGGGCACCTCGTCCTGCTCCTCCGACGGGGACGGAGCGGGCAGGGCCGGGAGGGACCCCGGCGGTCGGCCCCAGCGAGCGGGGAGGCCCGCCTCGCGGGCGCGCTCCAGATCCTCCATGAAGGCGAGCCCATCGAACGCGTTGGCGCCGTAGCCCACCGGCTGGCCGTAGGCCGCGGCGCAGTCCTCTTCGACGAAGCGCCGGGTCAGGGCGGCGCCGCCGAGGACGACCGGGGTGCTGACGCCCTGGCGGCGCAATTCGAGGAGATCCTCGCGCATGATCGCGGTGGAGCGCACCAGCAGGCCCGAGAGCCCGATGGCGTCGGGCGCGTGCTCCCGCACTGCCGCCAGGATGGCGTCCACGGGCTGACGGATGCCGAGGTCGATCACCTCGAAGCCGTTGTTGGTCAGCAGGATCTCCACCAGGTTCTTGCCGATGTCGTGGACATCGCCCCGCACCGTGGCCAGCACCATGCGCCCGCGGGCGGCCCGCGCGGCCCTGCCCAGATGGGGCTCGAGGAACGAGACCGCGGCCTTGACCACCTCGGCGGACTGCAGCACGAAGGGCAACTGGGTGCGGCCGGCGGCGAAATGCTCGCCGACGATGCGCATGCCCTCCAGCAGGTGCTCGTGGAGGATGGTCTGGGGTGCGTGCCGGGACAGGGCGGACGAGAGATCTTCCTCCAGGCCGGCCCGCAGGCCCTCCACCACCCTGCGGATGAGGCGCCGCTCGATCGGTTCGTCGTCGTGGACGGGCGCTGACTCCTCGGCGGCCCCCTCCAACGGCGCGGTCAGGGCCATGAAGCGCTGCAACGGCGTACCGCCCTCCAGCGGGTGGTCCAGCAGCAGGTCCTCGGCCGCGCGGCGCAGACCGTCGGGGATGGAGAACAGCGGCAGGACCCCACGGGCGTGCACGATGGCGGCCGTGAGCCCGGCCTCGCGGGCCAGGTGCAGGAAGACCGTGGAGAGCACGGCGCGGGCCCGGGGTTTCAGGCCGAAGGAGACGTTGGAGACCCCGAGCACGATCCCGACCTCGGGGAAGCGGGCCCGGATGCGGCGGATGCCCGCCAGCGTCCAGGCCGCCAGGGGCCGGTCCTGGGCCTGCCCCGTGCAGACCGTGAAGGTGAGGGGGTCGATCAGCAGGGCGGAGGGGGCGAGCCCGTGGCGGCCGCAGGCCAACTCCACCAGGCGCTCGGCCACCGCGACCTTGCGTTCGACGGTACGCGCCATCCCCGCTTCGTCGATGGTGAGGGCCACCAGGGCCGCGCCGTGCTCCCGCGCCAGGGCGCAGACGCGGTCGGCGCGCGCCTCGCCCGCCTCGAGGTGGACCGAATTGATCACCGAGCGGCCGGCCAGCAGCGCGAGGGCGGCCTGCAGCACGGCCGGGTCGGTGGAGTCGATCATGAGGGGCGCGCGCACCGCGGTGCGCAGGCGCGAGACCACCTCGACCATGTCGGCCCGCTCGTCCCGGCCCACCACGGCGGTGCAGAGATCGAGCGCGTGCGAGCCATGCGCCACCTGGGCCCGGGCGAGCGCCACCACCGCCTCCCAGTCCTCGGCCAGGAGCGCCTTGCGGCAGGCGGCGGAGCCGTTGGCGTTGGCGCGCTCGCCGATGGTGAGCACGTCGGCCTCCTGGCGCAGGGGCACGGCTCCGTAGAGAGAAGTGATGGCGGGCTCGGCCACCACCACCCGCGGGCGGCAGGGGCGCCCGGCGACGCGGCGGGCGAGGGCGGCGATGTGGGCCGGGGTGGTGCCGCAGCAGCCGCCCACGACGGCCACCCCGTCCTCCTCGACGAAGCGCTCCATCCAGGTCGCGAATTCCTCGGGATCGAGCGAGTAGTATGCGCGGCCATCGCGCAGCTCGGGCAGCCCCGCGTTGGGCTGGACGCTCACGGGTTTGCCGCAGTGCCGCCCGAGCCAGGCCACGTGCGGCGCCATCTGGCGCGGGCCGGTGGCGCAGTTGAGGCCGATCGCGCACAGCTCGAAGGGCTCGAGGGCCGCCGTGGCGGCGGCGAGATCGGTGCCTACCAGCAGGGTGCCCGAGGCCTCCACCGTGACCTGGGCCATGACCGGAACCGCGCTGCCGAGCGCGGCCTGGGCCTCTCGGAGGCCGGCGAGGCCGGCCTTGACCTGCAGCACGTCCTGGGCGGTCTCCAGCAGCAGCGCGTCGACCCCGGCTGTGATGAGCGCGGCGGCCTGCTCGCGGTAGGACTCGCGCAGCTCGGCCCAGGCGATCTGCCCGAGGCTCGGCAGGCGCGTGCCCGGACCCAGGGAGCCCACCACGAAGCGGGGTCGGCCGTCCATGGCGGCGCGGTCGCAGGCTGCGCGGGCGATCCGCACGGCGCGCTCGTTCAGCTCCGCGGTGCGCTCGTGCAGCCCGTGCTCCCGCAGCAGCGGGCGGGTGCAGCCAAAGGTGTTGGTCTCGACGGCGTCGGCGCCGGCGGCCAGGTAGGCGGCATGGACACCCCCGACGGCATCGGGGTTGGTGGCGTTGAGCAGTTCGGGGCAGCGCTCCAGCGCCGCACGGTCCGCGGGAGCCAGGTCGAGCCCGTGCAGCGCCGTCCCCATGGCGCCGTCGAAGACCAGCACGCGCTGGCCCAGGGCTTCGAGGAAACGGCTCATGGGGGCTCCGGGAGGGGAAGAACAGGACGGGGACTAACCGGTCACGACCGTGGCGCCCCGGATTGCCACCACCCCTTGCAGGCGATAGAAGGGGCGGCCCTTTTCTCGGGCCCCGAGCGCTCGCGCCCGGAGCCCCGTCGCCCATCCTGTCGGACCGAACCAGCGCGCTGCGGCGCGTGGCAGGGAGCCGGACTTGAGCCAGACCCAGCAGACCATCTCGACCCTCGTGCGCGAAGCCGCCAAGAGCGAGGCCAACTTCCTCCAGGTCTTGAACACGGAGTTGATCCCCGACACGCCCGAGCGCATCGAGGAGTTCTTCGCCAAGCTCAACATTCCGCGCTCCACCAAGGCCGACGACACCCTGGTCGAGCAGCTCGCCCTCAGCGGCACGGATCGCTTCGCGGTCACCACCTTCGCCGATGAGGTCAAGGTGGCCGAGGGCATCCAGAAGTTCATGGACCGCCACATGCGCAAGCTCAAGTGGCACGTGGCGCACCCCGCCCAGGAAGGCATCACCAACTGCGTTCGCCTGTACCGCGCCATGGGCATCACCACCGAGCTGCGCGTGCTGCGCGTACTGGCTTTGATGAAGAGCCGGCAGCGGCTGACGGTGGAGGAGTGGGGTCTCGCGCGGGAGCTGCTCAACCGTGCCTACCGCGAGCTGCGTGAGGCGACGGCCATCGTGACCGGCCCCTGGATCGACGCCCTGCTCAGCCTCGAAGGCCGGCAGGAAGTCCTGGCCGGGCTGGCGCCCTTCGCCGGGATCGTATCCGGCTACGTGAAGGTGCTGGAGAGCCTGCGCAAGGCCATCGAGGAGCGCCGCCAGGAGATGGAGGTCAAACCCGAGGGCTATCCCGTGGTGCGGCCGCCCCGCTATTTCGGCGGCGATCTGCTCGACGCGGGCTCCTGGAAGCACTTCTGGGGCGAGATCTCCGGCATGGCCGACGGCCTGAGGAACATCCTGGGGCAGTAGCGCCTCTGGAGTTCACACCCCCCGTTCCACCCCGGGCCACAGGATCTTGTGGAGCTGCAGTTGCAGCCGGGCGTCGAGGCGATCCGCCAGCATCCAGGCGGCCAGCGCCGCGGGGTCGAGCCGCCCCAGGATCGGCGAGAGCAGCACCGGCCAGCGGCGGGTCAGCCCGCGGTCGGCGATGATTTCGCGGGCCCAGAGGTAGTCGCGGCGGTCGGCCAGCACGAGCTTGATCTCGGCGTCCGCGCCGAGGATCTCCAGGTTCTCCCAACGCATGCGCTGAACCTGCCCCGAGCTGGGAGCCTTGAGGTCCAGCACCACGTGCACGCCCGCGGGAACCCGCCCCACGTCCTGCGCGCCGTTGGTCTCCAGCAGGACCCGCAGGCCCTCGGCCAGCAGGGCGGCGAGCAGGGCGGCGCAGCCGGGTTGCTCCAGCGGCTCCCCGCCGGTGACCTCGGCGAGCGGCAGGCCGAAGGCCCGGACCCGCGCGACCACGGCAGCCAGGTCCATGGGCTCCCCAGCCTCACCGGGCTGGGCCCAGGCGGTGTCGCACCAGGCGCAGCCCAGATCGCAGCCGGCCAGGCGCACGAAGGCGCAGGGGCACCCGGCGAACAGACCCTCACCCTGGAGGGAGGCGAAGATCTCGGCGATCCGCAGGGAGGCCGGGGAGGGGGCGGGAGCGGACATGCGGCGCCTCGCGGACAGGACCGGGCCGGGCCGGATATCTCGTTGGCCCCCTGGTGTGCCCATGCCCGCCCTCCGCTCACCCCTCGCCCTCGCCGCCTGGTCCCTGGTGGGGCCGAGTCCGGCGCGTGCCGAAGGCGAGGCCGAACCTCCCGCCGCGGACGATGGCGAGACCATCGTCGTGGAGGCCCCGAAGGCGGAGCTGGGCACCCTGCCCGGCGCCACGGTGACGATCCTCGACGTGTCTGACGAGGCGGCCCGGGCGCTGGACCTCGGCGACCTGCTGGTGGCCGTGCCCGGGGTCACGGTGCGCTCCACGGGCGGCACCGGAGCGCCCCAGCTCGTGCAACTGCGCGGCGCCGGCGGGGGGGAGGTCCGGATCCTGCTGGACGGCATGCCCCTGCCCCAGGACGCCAGCGGGGCGGTGGACCTGTCCTCCTTGCCCCTGGACTCGGTGGAGCGCATCGAGGTCACCCGCGGGAGCCTGCCGCTCGGCCTGGGAGGCGAGGGGGTGGCCGGCGCGATCAACCTGGTCACACGCCGGCCGCGGGGCCTGGGCGAAGTGCGCTATTCCGGCGCGGCGGGCTCCTTCCACTCGCTGGAGGGCGGCGTCGGGCTCGACCTGGGGCACGGTCCCTGGCGCGGCGGCCTCACGCTGGCCGGGGCCGGCGCCCGCAACGACTACCCCTTCCTCGACGACAACGGCACGCCCTACGTCGGCGCCGACGACGTGGACGGAGTCCCCCGCGCCAACGCCGACAGCCGACGCGGGGAGGTGGCGCTGCGGGCCGAGCGCGGCGGGGAAGCGGCGCGCCTGGCCCTCACGGCCGGCGGCGTGCTCCAGGAGGCGGGCGTCCCCGGCCCGGGCGCGGTGCAGTCCAGCACCGCCCGGCTGGCCCGGCGGCGGGCCGACCTCGGCCTGCGCTGGGAGCGCGATGGCGCGCTGGCCCTGGGTCTGGGCCTGGAGGGGCACGGCGACCGGCAGCGCTACCTCGATCCCGGGGGGGAGGTGGGGCTCGGGCAGCAGGACGAGGTCTCCGCCGCCGGATCGGGGGCTGCCAGCCTCCTGCTCGACTGGGAGCCGTGGGCGGACCAGCATGCGGCGCTGGCGCTGCGCGCGGAGCACCAGGCGCTCGCGGCGGACAACGCCCTGGACGCGCTGGACGGGGCCACGCGGCGGCGCGAGCGCTTGTCGGCCACCCTCGAGGGCCGCGGGCAGCGCGGGCGTCTGGGAGGCGGCGCTCGACTGGCCGTGGACGGCGCGACCTCGCGCGCGACCGGGTCCGTTCCGATGAGCTTCGGCGCGGCCGGCGTCGGCCTGGACGGCTGGCTCCTGAGCCCCTCGGCCGCGCTCTCCTGGCGGCTCTCGGACGCGGCGGGGCTGCGGGCTTCCGGAGGGCGGTCCCATCGCCTGCCCACCTTCCCGGAGCTGTTCGGCAGCGGTGGCACCGTGGAGGGAAACGAGGGCCTGCTCCCGGAGGTCGCCCTGAGCGCCGATCTCGGCGCGGACCTGGCCTGGCAGCCCCGCGGTGGCGTCCTGCTGCTGTCCCTGACCGGGTACGGCCGGCGGGTGGAGAACTTCATCGCCTACCTGCAGAACTCCCAACGCACCCTGCGCGCGGAGAACCTGGCCGAGGTCTGGGTGGCGGGGGCGGAGACCCGGGGAGACCTCGACCTGCCGGCCGGGCCGTTAGGCCGCGCCAGGCTCGGTCTGGCCTGGACCTTCACGCACACCTGGCGCATGGCCGGTGGGACCTCGACGTGGGGTGCGGAGGTGCCGGGGGTGCCGCGCCAGACCCTCGGCGCGGATCTCTCGCTCGGGAGCGAGCGCCTCTCGGCAGGTCTTGGCCTGGAGGCCCAGGACCGCGCCTGGCTGGACAGCGCGAACCTGCAGGCCGTGCCGGCGCGCGCCCTGCTGCATCCGCGCCTCGCGACCCGCCCCTTCCGCCGCGGTCCGCGCCTGGTGATCGAGGTCCGCAACGCCCTGGACCACCGCACCGAGCGATCGGGGCTGACCGACCTCTCCACCGGGGAGCCGGCCGTGCAACCCGTGATGGACTTCCTCGGCTACCCGCTGCCGGGCCGCGCTATCTACCTCTCGGTGGACGGGCACCTGCCGCCCTGACCGGCCTGCCCGCGGCCCACCCGGCGCTCACTGGACCGCGATCCGGTGCGGGCTGAAACCGGATCCCGAGGAGAGATCCTTGAGCCCCGGCTCCTCGGGTACGGCACGGAGGTGGTACTCGATGCCGGAGGCGAAGGAGTCGTCCACCGCGAGGGTGGTGCTGTAGGTCGCGCCGCGCTGGATCATGGGCTTGGCGCGGTAGGCCGCGCCGGAGGCGGCGGGCCGGTAGTAGAGGGTCACGGTGTAGCGGCCATGGGCGATGGAGGCTGCGAACTCGACGGTGGAACCCAGGCTTGCGTTCCGCACGGCGTCGTGTATCAGCACGGGGGGGGCTGTGCTCGTGGCTGCGGCTGGCGCTGGGTCGACCTCGGGGTCTGGGCGCGCCACCGGAGCCGGGGCGGGCGCTGGCGCGGGCTGGCGCGGGGTGGTGGTGTGGGTGGGCCTGGGGTGCGTCGGGGGCGCTGGTGTGGGCTCGACGGGGACCGGCTCGATCGAAGGCGCGGCTGGCGCAGGTTCGATCGGGACGGGTGCCACCGTGGGTTCGGTGGGGACGGGCGGAGGGAGTGCTACCGGCTCGACCGGTGCAGGCCGGGGCTCCACCGGGGGATCGCCATGGTCGGTCGCCAGCCACCAGCCCACCGTGCCCAGCGCACCGAGCGCGGCGACCGCGATCGGAGCCAGCCACCAGCGCTGGCGGGGCGGTGGCAGCTCGAGGTCCACCGAGTCGCCGGAGAGCGAAGCGCCGGAGTCCGCCGTGGCGGGCATGGGGAGGTCCGCGACGGAGACCTCGGGGCGGGGCGGGCGCACCGCGGCCACGGCCTGCTCCTCGAGCCCCGCGAGGTCGGCCTCGGCGCCGAAGGCCTCGAAGGTGCGGTTGTCACCGGCGGGGGGCGACGGGATCCGGTCCGGGATCATGGTCGGGGTCCCAGGCTCTGCGGGCGCGCGCCAGGGCTCGACCACTGGCCGGTGCGGCGCGGGCGTCTGGGCAGGGGAGGGCTCGACCGGGGGCGGCGCGAGGGGCTTGGCCTGGGCGGGCCGGGCCTCGGCCCAGGCGGCGCGCACCACGAGGGGCGGCGCATCGGGCGGGACGAGCGGAAGGCGTTCGCGCGCCGCGGCCAGCGCCGTGGACATCTCGGCGGCGTCCGCGTAGCGGTCGTTGCGGTCGTAGGCGGTGGCCTTGCGGATGACTTCGGCGAGGGGTTCGGGGACCCTGGCCAGCATCTTGGAGTCCAGCGCCGCCGCAAACAGCTCCGTCGGGGTCTGGTTGGTGACACAGGAGTACAGCGTGGCCGCGACGGAGTAGAGGTCGGCGCGGGCATCGACGCCCTTCGAGTTGTCGCGCTGTTCTGGGGCCATGAAGCCCCAGGTGCCCATGATGGCGCCGGTCTTGGTGAGGTTGTCGTCGCGCTCGGCCACGCGCGCGATGCCGAAGTCCGTCACACGGACCTCGCCGTCGCTGGTGAGCAGGACGTTGTGGGGCTTGATGTCACGGTGGATGATGTGGCGGTCGTGGGCCACCGACAGCCCCGCGAGCACATGCATGCACACATCGACCGCCTGCCGGGGAGGCAGCGCCCCGTGGGCCTCCAGGCGATCCACCAGGCTGCCGCCGTCCACCAGCTCCATGACGATGTAGACGCGGTTGCCGTCGTTGCCGACATCGTAGACGCGGACGATGTTGCGGTGCTCCAGCAGGGCCATGGTGCGTGCCTCGGCCTCGAACCGTTTGCGCAGGCGTTCGCGGTTGGCCAGGGCCGGCAACAGCACCTTGATGGCGCGCGGCACCTGCAGGCGCGTGTCGTACGCCCGGTACACCGACGCCATGCCACCGGATCCGATCACCTCGATCAGCCGGTAGCGACCTTCCGCCAGGGTGGCGCTCGCCTCGATGGGCACGCTTCCTCCATCGGAGTGGCTCGGCGGAGAAGCTACCACGCTCGCACTCCGCGGGCACGGGGGGGGCCGCGTTGCCGCCCGCAGACGGAAGAAGTACCAGGGGTGTTCTGCCGCGACGGTCGTGTCCATGCCCCGCTGTCTCTCCATCACCCCCGCCACGCCCTGGTTCGCCGGGTGCTTGCTCTCCTGTGCCCCGGCGCCGTCCCCGGCGCCCACCGGCCCCTCCTCCCCGGTGGCGGAGCAGGTGCTGGAACCCGCAGAGAGAGTGGGCGCCGCCGACCTCGACGGAGACGGGAACGACGAGCTGGTCCTGGTGCAGGGGGGCGTGGCGGCCTGGCAGGGGCAGACGACCCCGCTGGGCGGGCACGTCCAGGTGGTGGCGCGCTGCGACCTGGACGGCGACGGGCGCGAGGCCCTCCTGCTCGGGACCGGCGTCGGCCGTGGCCAGGGCCAGGCTCCGGCCCGCGTCTGGGTCCTGGAGCAGGACGGCGCGCACCTCGCCTGGGAACGCCCGGGCGGGCGCGCCCAGATCACCGAGCTGCGCTGTGGTCCGGCCGGGTTGTGGATGGCGGTCTTTGCGAACGAGCGTGAGGTGGAGGGGGGCTGGCTCAGGTCCGCCGGGGGCGAGGCCCTCGCGTTCAAGGCCGAGCTCTCCGTGCCGCTCGGCCTGCGCCAGGTGCCGACGCCCCAGGGGATCGTGGTCGGACGGTTGTACGGTGACGAACCGCGCTCGGACGGGGATCTGGCCCTGTTCGCGGGTGAGGTGCGTACGCCACTGCCGAGCCACCGGGGAGTGCGGTCGCTGGCCGTGGCCGAGCTCGACGGCGACGGTGCCGAGGAGCTGATCGTGGGGGACGGCTGGCACTTCCGCTACGGCACGGACGCGCGGGCGCGCCTGCGCCTGCTGCAAGCCCCCGGCTGGCAGCGGGGGCGCGCCATTGCCGAGCTCGACGGCGAGTACACGGTGCGGGAGGTCGAGGTCGTGGGGACCGGTCCTGGGGCCTGGCTGCTGGTCACCGGCTCGGCCCAGGTCCACCGGCTCGTGCGCGATGCCCTCGGCTGGCGCGACGAGCCGCTGGGCGCTGTGGGCGAGACCGGCAACGCCGTGTTCGCGCGCCAGGGCGACCGCGAAGGTGTGCTCATCGCCGGCCAGCCCGCCCGGTGGATCCCCGTAGGCCAGGGGCGCTAGCGTGCCCACGGCCATCAGCCCCTCTCCCGCCTGGACCGAGGCTTTCGGGGAGCGCCTGGGCCGCGCCGCGTTCCCGGGTGCGGTGCTGGCCCTCGTGGGGGATCTCGGCGTCGGCAAGACCCTGCTCACCCGGGGTGTGGGGCGCGGGCTGGGGGTGCCCGGGGCGCCCACCAGCCCGACTTTCGTGCTCATGATGTGGCACGACGGCGGGCGCCTGCCGCTGGTGCACGCGGACCTGTATCGTCTCGCCGATCTGGAGGAGGCGGAGCTGGTGGGCCTGCCCGAGGCGCTGGGCGGGGAGGGGCTGGCGGTGGTGGAATGGGCCGATCGCCTGCCGGGCCTGCTGCCGGCCGACCACCTGCGGGTCGAGCTGCGCTGGATTCCCGGTCGGCCGCGGCGGCGGGCCCTCGCGGTCGAGGCCACCGGTCCGCGGCACCGGCCCCTGGAAGCCCTGCTCCATGCCCCCGTGTGAGGCGCGCGCGCCGTCGGGCGACCCGGGATCCCCCGACCTGGTGCGCCGGATGCGTGCCCTCGGGATCCTGGTCCTGCTGCTGGTCGCGGTGTTGCTCGGGTGGGGCCTGTGGCGGATGCGCGCCGCGGCGCCGCCGCCGCTGCTGGTCGAGGTCGCGGGGGAGGTGGCCCAGGCTGGGCTGCACGAGCTGCCCGTGGGAGCCACGCCGCGCGACGCCCTGACGGCGGCTGTGCCACGCGTCCCGGTGGGGGCGGATCCCTTCCTCGACCTCCCCCTGCGCGACGGCTACCGTGTCGAGCTGGGCCCGGATGGCAGCCTGCGGGTCTGCCTGGCGGGTGAGCGATTGCTCGCCGGGCTGCCGGTGGACCTGAACCTGGCCAGTCGGGAGCTGCTGGAACAACTCCCTGGGGTCGGCCCCTCG
>Ga0233425_10008115_pt1 | contig 14188 bp, 16 predicted proteins | sample Watercolumn_Towu_2_FD_181712 | JGI IMG/M metagenome (GOLD analysis project Ga0233425, IMG submission 181712) | Freshwater microbial communities from Lake Towuti, South Sulawesi, Indonesia - Watercolumn_Towuti2014_140_MG | ecosystem: Environmental > Aquatic > Freshwater > Lake | place...
CTTCTGTTTGAAATAATCCGCAGGCTGCTGCGAAATCTTGATCTCCTGTACGGCGATAAAATTTGGGCCGTATTCAAGGGCATTGATGAACTTCCCCAGGCTGTGATAATCGCAGACCATATCCAGCTCTATGTTCAAGGGTACGACTTTATCCGCACCCGAGACTTTATCCTTGGCTCCGGTATCGCGGTTAGGCCGGATCTGGTTGATTTTAATATCGAATTTGTTGGCCACATCAGAAATGCCCTGCATAAGCGAGGCCACGTCGGATTCATCGATTACCCTTTTGAGGTTCGCCGCCACTCTCTCCCCGGCCTGCTGCGCCGGCATCTTGGACATCGCCGCATAGTCACGGTTAAAATCATCCATATCCTTCTTTATCTTGGCGGCTTTGGCGCTGCTGGACTTTAATCCGGATATCTGCGGCTTCATGATAAACGATATATCCACGTAGAGAAATAGCGTCGCAAAGAGCGCGATAGCGAGCAGCTTCTTGTCATCCAGCTCAACGTTCTGCAGCTTAGCCATAAGTTCTTTTGTCGAAGGAAACGGTCTCATTTCTGCTTAAGCGTCCCTTTAATGGTGAAATCCGCTATTTCGTAACCTCCCAGTTGCTTCTTCAAAACCTGCCCCACTTCCAAAGAGTTAAAATCCGCGTAAAATACCGGGTCAGCCCGCAACGCATCCATGAATTTATCCAAGAGGCCGATCTCATCCTTCTGAAGTGAGATCACCGAACCCTGAAGCAGGAAATCTTTTTGGTTTACCGTAAAATCGGTGAACCACACCCCTGATGGAAGATTGAGGCTCATAGTGCTTAACTTGCTGGCCCAGTTCACCCTGGCCTTGCTTAACTGCTGGATCACGGAAGCATCCTGCGCAAGCATACTCCGCGCGCCCTGGAAATTTCCTAACGCGCTCCTTTGCGATTCCAGCTTTTTCCATTTCTTCTCCAGATTGTTTAGCTGCGCATTCTTGATTATCAAAGCCGCCGCGAATATAAGATGAGCCGCAATCAGTATGGCAACGACCGCAGGAAGAGCGTAAATTACGTATCTCTTATCGAATTTAAAGCCGGGGCCTGCCTGCCTCTGGGCTCTGGTTTTAACAAGCGATTCTTCAGGAAGCAGATTTATCTCGATCATCTTATTCCCTTAAAGCCAGGCCAGCTGCAACCGTGAGGGCCGGGGCAACCTCTTTCAGTTTCTCGGCGTTAACCGTGCCAGCCGCCTTTACCTTCTTAAGCAGATCCCAGGACTCCGCTTCTATTCCCAGGAGCCCTGCCAGGGCGTCTTTGAGCCCGGCAACGGCTGACCCTCCGCCGCTAAGGAAGATTTTACCTGCCGAAGAAGCGTTCTGGCTTTCAAAAAAATCGAAAGAAACACGGATCTCGTTGGCTAACCCTCCCAGAGCCGTCTCGACCTTTCCGGTGATATTACTTGAACCAAAACGTATATCCCGACTCAATTTGAGTATGCCGTCATCTACAATGTTCAGGTTAGAATTAACCGCTCCGATGTTAAGGATAGCGAAAGTTTTGTTATTCTTGAGGTCTTCTTTGGAAAAAACGGCGTTAAAACAATTAAAAAGGGCCAGAGAATCCAGATCCACCGCCTCCGCCTTGATCCCGGCATCCGAGAGCAATTTTAGGCGCTGGCTGACAAAATCCTTTTTAGCCGCAGCCAGAAGCACGAGCATCTTATTCTCGGGAAGATCGTTTTTAAGGATTGCGCCATCCAGGTTCGCTTCGTTGACGGCAAAAGGTATATGCTTCTGAGCCTCGAATTTCAGAGCCTGCTTCAACTCCTCGCGGCTCATTTTAGGAAAAACGACATACCTAAGCACCGTGGATATGCCCGAAATAGAGGTATTTACGGAGTCGATGCCTTTCTCTTCTTTGATCTTTTTAAGGCTTGAGAGCGGATCCGGGAGGGCGGGTTCCTGGGCAAAATCCACAAGCTCGGCGCCACCGAGGGAAGATTTAATTTTTGCGGCCTTAATGGAAACCGAACCGATATCGAGCCCTACGGTAATCTTAGCCTTACTGGCACCTTTACCCAGAAAATTCATATTGTATAGTATATCCTAATAATATCGGCTTTACAATAACTTTGTTTCTTCACTTAAGATTCCTGCCAGGAGACGATCTGCTTGCTTAGAAACTGGACATTGGTCAAGGCTTCGGCAATCTTATCAATGTCGTAATTGATCGTAGTATTTCCCCCTACCGACGTATCCACGGTAGCACTGCTTTCAGCCAGTACGCAGCCGAAGGTTTCCACGGTGCCGCGCATAGTAAGCTCGCCGATTACATATATGATGCCGTCAAAATGAACGTTACCGGCGAATTTCACGTTGCCGTTTACGACCAATATCCCGCTGCCCACTAGATTACTGGTAATGTTCATGGTTGTGCCTGAAGGGACATTTACCCAGGTTATCCCGTCTACCGGGGCGGCAAACGTCCCTGGCGTATAAGTATGCGTAGCGCCTGCCTGCATATCCGCCTTTGAAACGCTGAAAAGATCATTGAAGTCTAAGGTAGAATACTCTTTCCAGCTGTTGCTTGGGTTGATTTCTGCGCTACCGGTTACCTTCAAGTCCGTTGTTGTCTCAATTCCGTATTTGAACTTAGACGGATCCACCGAACCTGTCCTGACCGTAGCCGTGACAGTACGGCTTACGGTACTCGTGTCAGGCAGAGTAATTGTGCCCACGGAAACTATCCTGTAGTAATTACCGGTGAGATGATTTACCACGGCATTATAAGTATGGTTTGCGTCGATAAGGCTACCGCTGGTGCTACTTAGACCGGAATTGCTTTTAACCATAGCCACCCCGGTCTCCGCCAGCCAGAAGGCCCGCGAGGAATTGACGTAGCGCATAGCCATCTGTTTTTCCGAGATGGATTTAAAGTAGAACGCGCCCAGCAGGACCGTAAGCACCAGGATGACTAATAAAGAAAAAATTAAAACTACCCCGCGTTTATTCATTTCTGATTTTAACCTTCTCCGTAAGCGCATAGTCTATAATCCTTCCCCTTATCTGGCTCTGGCCCGAAATCGACACTATAATCTTGCGGCTGGTAAGCAGGTCCCCGGAATTCAGGGGGACGGTCAGGCCCGAGGAATTAAGCGTACCAAAAGGAGCTTGTATGATATTATTGAAAGTCCAAGATTGCAGCGTATTACCCCCGGCATCCAGTAGCCTGCGGGTAATCGTGCTTGCCCCGGAGTCATACGTATAAGTGATGTATTCCGTACTCAACAGAAACGTATCGGTTGCGGTATTCCACCCCTGAACCTGCCTGAACTTGATATACGAAGCGCTGGGACTGTTATTGGCGACCTCCCAACTCACCGTCTGGCGGATGTCGTTTACTATCCAATCCAGGGTCCTTCTAATCTCTCCCTGCAGGTCAGCCCGCGCCGAGTTGAAGGTCCCGGATAACTCCCCTGAGCTCAAGGCGAAGAATATAGCCGTCATAAGGGCGCAGGCCATGAGCGCGGAGAGTAATACCTCAATAAAAGTGTAGCCTTTACCTGGCGATACGCGTCGAAAGCGAGAAATTTTTACCAATCTGCCTTTCCTGCCATGAAATATCCACGGTCACCGTAGCCACGTTTGACCCTACGGAAGTAGTCAAAACCACGGTCTCGTTAGTAAGATTAGTGAAAGTCGGGGACGTATAAGAAGCGATCTGGGCGTAATTAAGCGCCCGGACCTCCTCCAGGATATGCTGCGCATCGCAGGCAGCGATGACTAGATTCCGGGAGGACTCGTTAAGCAGCATGCAATTAACATAGGTGAGGAGCGCCCCGGTAAGCGCAAAGGCAAGGATAGCCACCGCCACCATCAGTTCGATAAGGGAAAAACCCCTGGCATTACGCATAAGTTTTTCAGGATTATTCTGCTTTAGCGCACTCTTCGGAAACAAACAGGCTTCCCGTGGAAACGGAATACCTGGTGTTGCCGGTCAATTTGCATTTATAAGGCTCGGCGTTGCATATATAACCGGCTGGCTCCAGCTTAGGGCAGGCGTAAACATAACCCTTTAGTGGAGAAAGGGCGATGTAATTCCTGTCCAGGTAATACTCAGGCTTAGACTGAGTCAAGATGGAGAAATCTTTCGGATACTCCCCTTTGTTATCACGGGCGTAGTTCTCCATGGCTGCGGAAATATATTTGAGCGTTTGCGCCGCGGAGGATTCGTTCTGGGAGATGCTGTACGCCAGAAACCGCTCCAATAAGACCCTCAGCAATAACGCCGTAAGCGCTATAGCTATCATAATGGTTACGAAACTCCTGCCCTGGTAACTTTTCATCGCTAGTAATCCTTAAAATCCGTATCTCCGGAACCTGAGGTATCGCTCCGGCGCAGCAGACCTCCGGTACTTATCTGGTAATTATGATCTGCGAGCGCGCCGCTTACCGCCATGGCCCTAACATCGTATCCGCCGGGAGTGACCGAACCCACGGCGTAACGGAAATTTCCGAACTGGCCCAAGCTGACCAGATCCTGGAATAAGCACCCGGAATCGACCAGGAATCGCAGGTTGGTTTCGTTGCCGGGCGCATAGGCCCCGGAGTTGCTCGCGGAATAGACCTCGAATCCGGAAGCAATGGCCTTGAGATTAGCCTGACAGTTAGATTCATTGGCCCGCTTCCTTAATTGCACGCCCTCGACTATGGCTACGCTTACCAAAAGAGCGATTACGGCAACAACTAGTATTATCTCAACTAAAGTAAAACCTTTCTTACCCATTGGTCAATTCTATCATAAAATCTCAAAGTTGGTAATTATTTTTTGTAAATACTTTCTTTTAAAAACGATTCCGCTTGCCGGTGGCCACTAGGTCCCGATCTGACGGCCTCCCTAAGCTCAAAGATGGCCTCGCGCCTTCTACCCATATTCCAGTAAGCCAGGCCAAGATTGAAGTGGGCATCCGCATACATCGGCCTTAATTCCAGGCTGCGCTTAAAAGCCTGGGAAGCCTCGGAAAAATCCCCATCCCGACCGAGACGCACCCCCAGATCATTATAAAACACGGCACCGTCGGCAACTTTGCCGGGCGAGGAAAGCAATTCGCGGATTAGCTGCGAAATCCCGCCTGAAGGATGAACTTCAGGGAGGGACTTTAGGATTTCCTTGACTGCATTCTCCTTGTCATTACGCGCCAAGTATATTCTAGCAATATTGAAATGGGCGAAATTTAGCGATGGATCCAGCCTTAAGGCGAGCCTGTAACGCTTGAGCGCCTCTTCAAGATTACCTTCGACCTCATAAACGCAACCCATATTATTCTGAATCTCTCCGGCCTTTTCCGCGGGCGCCAGCTTCTCAACCACGGCGTACTCCCTCTTGGCTTCTGCAATCATACCTTTTTTAAAATACAGGTTGGCCAGATTGGAGTGCGCTTCAAGCAGGTCGGGTTTTATAGCTATAGCCTTCTTGTATTCCCCGGCAGCGGCTTCCAGGTCGCCGCGGAACTCATATTGCAGCCCCAGATTATTATGGGCCTGAAAACTGTCAGGGGAGTACCTGATGATCTTACGGTAGAATACGAGCGGGTCTTTCCAATCATAGACCCGCGAGGTAGTGAGCAACCCGTAAAACAAGATAAATACCGAAGAGATAATAATAAAAAGTTTAGGCTTCAAGTATTTATGCAGTATGAAGGCTAACCCCAAAAATAGGCTTAGGCTAGACAGGTAAATAAAATGCTCGGAAACGAAAGCATTAATGGCAAGGAGCCCGGATTGGGGCAGGATAAAAACAAAAAACCAGAAAACCATAAAAGGAAATACCTTTCTGCCTTTCTCGTTTCTGAAAATCTTAATACACCAAGCAACAATCAGGCCCAGAGCAAGCCAAGCAAAAAAGAACCCAAAAAATGATGTCGGCCGAACCAGCGTCCGGCTCATATGCAGATCGACCGGAAGCAACAAAAGCCTAAAATAGGTAAGCAATACTTCAGGGAGTACCGATATCCTAAGATAAAACGGCACGTCGGTAAGCGCCGGCGGACGGAGAGTCAAGAATTTCAAGACGGTGAGCCTTAAAATAAGATACGCTGCAGCAATAAGAAAAAACGGAATTAAGCTCAATCTCCCCTTTGCATCTAGCCTCTTGAAATAAAACAAATAGGCAAATAGAACTAGAGGAAAAACCAGAGCTAGTTCTTTAGATAAAAGCCCAAGAATAAAAAACAGGCTCGAGAATATATAAAGATAAACGCCGTATCTGGAATCAAGGGATTTAACAAATAATATTAACGAAGCCAATAGGCATATCCCTAGAAGCATCTCCGCCCTGCCGGAAACATACGCTACCGCTTCCGCCGAAAGAGGATTAAGGGCGAACAAGAGTGACGCGGTAAGGGAAATAGCAGGATTACGCGTAAGGATAAAAAAAAGAATGAGGACTAAGCAGGATGCGGCAGCCTGCAGAATTATGTTAGTAAGATGATACCCTAGAGGGTCGAACCTCCATAATTTATAGTCAAGGGCGTACGATAGAGTCTGGAGAGGCCGGTAGAAATTCGAGCCGGCGGATATTCCGTTATAAAGGTCGCTGGTAAATATCTTGGGGGTAAGGATAGAGGTGCGAATCAGGGGGTTTTTCAGCACCAAAGCTTCGTCGTCCCAGATAAAAGGGTTACTCAAAGAGTGGAAGTAAGCGGCAAAAACAACAGCAATAATAAGGAGTAACGGAGGAATGAGTTTCTTTTTCATGTATTAGCAAGAAGGGGAAGATCGAAATCTTCCCCTTCTTATCCTTAAATACTAGCTGGCAAAATGTTATAGAGGTGTAAGGACTCCACCGGTCGAAGCTGTGTAGGTAATGCTTCCGGTTGTGCCTACGGTTACGGGCGTTGCTACGAACGTATAACCGCCTGCGGTTAAAGTACAGGCATAGTTGTAACCCTGGACTGCGGTGGTTCCGCCGGTCGCGTTAGCACAATAGTTGGAAGCTGAAGCCATGAAATCGGTAAGGCTAGGGCTTCCGGTGACGGCTGTAGCATACCCTCCGCTATGAGCCGTTGAATAAGTCTCTGCCGATGTGGAGAGGCTGCGGACGGTAGCTTTTGCCGCTGCTTCGTTGGCCGTACGCCTTGCCGTCAAAAGGTTAGGAATGGCGATGGCGGCCAGTAAAGCGATGATCGCAACTACGATCATAATTTCTACGAGAGTAAAACCGCGTCTTTTCATGTATTACTAATCCTCCTTTCCAAGGTAGAATTAACTATAGCGTTTTAAAAACGTGCTTGCCTTCGGCTTATACTTATGAATTATTGCAACTTCCCTCTGCCTCCGGCGAGCGCCTAAAACGCCAGTCCCCTTACTTTAACCTGTTTTATATCATAGACTTGCCGTATTGTCAAGCAAAAATTACTTCGAGTAATTTGTTCCTAAGGTCGCGGCGGGACTTAACGCTGACCTTTAAATAGTTTCCGGTATATCCCTCCCAACAATCAGGCGAACCCGCTACGCGGTTTTCGAACAAGACCCGGACCTTTTTACCTTTAAATCGCTTGCGAAAATCCTCCGAAAACCGGCTATTAAGCCTCTCCAGCCTCTCCAGGCGATCCTTCACCTGGTTTACGGGGACCTCGTCTTTGTATCCGGCGGATTCAACCCCTTCTCTTGCGGAATAAGGGAATATATGCACCTTAAGTGGCCGGATGGCCTTGACCAGGTTCAGGGTGTTCCTGAAATTCTCCTCGCTCTCGCCGGGAAAGCCCACTATTATATCGGTAGTGACGGCAATGTCCGGGATTTTCCGGCGCAGGCGCTTTATCAGGTCCAAATAATCTTTACGCGAATATTTCCTGCGCATTTTATTTAATATCCCGTCGTCACCGCTCTGTATGGGGATATGCAGATGCGGGCATAATTTTCTTGATCTGGATATTTTACGGATCAGGCCGGCGGTTACGTCCCCTGCCTCAATAGAACTCAATCTTATGCGCTCAAGGCCGGGTATCTTCTCAAGCCGGGAGATCAACCTTACCAGGCTAGTCTTGGGTATAAGGTCCCTGCCGAACACCCCCAAGCAAATACCGGTGAGCACTATTTCTTTGAAACCTCTGCAGGCCAGCCTTCTGGCCTCCTCAATTATTTCATCATGTGGCCTGCTGCGCGAGCGACCTCTTACAAGAGGCACCTTGCAGTAAGCGCAGGAATTATCGCAGCCGTCCTGGATCTTAAGGAAGGCCCGGGCATGACCGGAGAAATCGGATATCCCGTCGGGAAAAAAACGCTTATCGATAAGGTAATCTATCCCTTTTATCCCGGCGAGCGCCTCGTGGTCCTTGACCAGGCAGCCGGTTACGATGATTCTGGCTCTAGGATTCTCGCGGGAAAGTCTGCGGATAATACTGCGGGATTTTTGGTCGGCAGCCCGAGTAACGGTACAGGTATTAATCAGGCATACCCCTGCTCCGGTCCCATTAGTGATTTCTTTGTACCCTCGGGAAAAAAATCTCTCCCTTATGCTCTGGGTGTCGTACTGGTTGACCTTGCAACCCAGGGTGTAAAACTTAACGGTCTTCATATAAGTTAATAAAGGCGGCGGCAGAGACGGCCGCGGTCTCTACGCGCAAGACCGACGGACCGAGGCTGACAGGGATAAAACCGTTTTTCAAGGCAAGAGCGACTTCCTTCGGGCTGAAATCGCCTTCAGGGCCGATCAAAATTATAATCTTTGCTCCCGCCGGGAGAGGATGGCTTAGAGCTTCTTTTAACGTCTTACGCTCCCCTTTTAGGTAAGGGATAAATTTTAGGTCGAATCCGGCTGAGTCCTTCAGGAGTTGCGTTAAATCCGTCAGGCGATCGATTTGCGGTAAGATAATCCTTCGGCTCTGCTGGGCGGCGCTTAAGGCTATCTTTTTCCAGCGGCCGAGCCTGACCTCTGCGGAGTCTTGCGAAGGCTTAACCTGCGTACGCTCCGTTTTAAGCGGGATAATACGGTCTACTTCCAGCTGGGTAAGCTTATCTACGATATCGTCAAAACGTGAATTTTTAGGCAGTGCGCAGGCAACGGTAAGGCTTAATTTTCTCTTATTATCACTAACGATCTTTTTACTGATCACCATACGGATACCTTCTGTTGATAGCCGTTCGATCCCGGCCAACGCTTCGCTGCCTTTTCCGTCGAATAAAACAACTTTCTCTCCGGGTCTTAGACACAGGACATTTTTGATATGATGGATTTGTTTCTTGTCCAAAACTAATAATTTATTTCCGGGGGAATCCAGGGATGCGACCAGGAATCTGTGCATTTTGAATGGTGGACCTGAGCGGGATCGAACCGCTGGCCTCCTCGTTGCGAACGAGGCGCTCTCCCAGCTGAGCTACAGGCCCTAGTTTAAGTAAATATTATAACATTCTTTCCTTGATAGGCAACAAAAAAGGGACATCCTTAGCTTCAGAGCTTAGGGTGTCCCTAGCGGGAGGAGACGTTGCGGGACTGCATCTGGTTCTTCATCTGGATCTGGGGATTGTCCGTGCTGATGTCCGCGCTGCTGGCCGACGGCCTGAATTTTGCCACCAGCCCCACTTCAACGGTGGTCCCGTTTGCGGTCAAGTTTACATAGAACCCGCTGGTGGGAAGAGCGTTCTCCGGCATAACCGAGTTAGAAAAACCGGGATTTATATGGTTAGATAAAGCGGTATTCGCACCAGTGGGACAGGCCGCCGGAGCAGCGTGCGCTGGATCAGCCTGTGCGCAGGCAACCGAAAGCCTGTTGCCGGAGAGCGTATAGGAATAAACCAGATCGTCCCCCAGATCCTGCGGGGTCTGCAGCGGGTCAACGCGCACACTGAAACCATTAGTCAAAACCTGAATAGGCTGGTTTACGCTGCTTAATTGATTGCCGCTTGCCTGGACCACATTCTTAGACATATGTTCCAGGGAATGCGATAGCTCGTTCTGTAAAAGTGAACGGCGGCTGGAGCCGATAAGATGTGTGCGGCTGAAAATATCGATGCTGGAGAGTCCCATAATAACAACGAAAATAAGGATTATAGCAATGAGGAGTTCTATGAGGGTTACGCCTTTACCTTTGGAGGATTTAGGCATAAATTATTAGGGCTGGTTCTCCTGCCAACGGACGCTTAAGACTACGCGGCGTAATTCAGGCGTATTGGCCTCCGCCTGCATATCGCTAATGTTGTATTCGGCAATATAAGGAGTCCCGTCAAGGGTACGCTGGGATTCTGAGGTAGGGCAACCCGGAAGAAGCGTTCTTCCCGTATGCCCCGTTGCCGAGTCATCGCAATAGTAGTTTCCTGCGGTAAGGGCATTGGTGGCATTCCCCCAGGTATCCTGACGCACATGCATCTGCAGAGGTTCCAGAAATACCCTTCCCAGCTCGCCGCCGGACATGCGGGAACGGTTGTGGATAGCGTAGCGTTTGCCGGCGATAAACAGATTCACCAGGCCGCCCACCGCTAAAGCAAGGATGACAACCGCCACAATAATCTCCATCAAAGTCAAACCTTTGATATCCTTTTTCATACTATCCTCGCATTTTTTACCGGCACTGCCCTGACTGCGGCTGCGGGTCAGGAATGGTGGAATTCGGTGAATATATAGAGAAATACTTTGCGGTCCTAGTCCAGTTTCTTGCTGCCTGAGCGCAGAAGTTCGCCGATGCGTTCCTGTTACTGAGGGTATAATTCCATTTGGGATTGGTGGTCGGAAGAGTCATCTTCAGGAGCGTATTGATTCCGGTGTTAGTGTTATTGCCTCCGTGGCCGGGATACAGATTATCGTTACTCTCCAGCCGGGCGATACGTTCGGCAGCCAGTATCAGGAGAAGATTAGCCTGAGCCTCTCGGTCCAGCGTCTTCTCCTGATATGTGCCGTAATGGGTGTAGCCCAATGTCGCCAGTATCCCGATGATAATGACGACAACAATCAACTCCATTAGACTAAAACCTTTGTTTCTTAATCTCATACGTAAGCTTAATTAATGCCAGGCCCCGGTTCCGCTCCAAGCATCCACACCAGTATCCAGATTAGATGACAAGACAACGGTTCCATTAGCATTCGTCTGCGGCGGTTTACCGCCAGCGGTACAACGCGTAGCGGTGATATTAATAGTGGGGTCAGAAGCTGAAATACAATAACTAAAATAATGCGACGCTCTACAGCCAGTAGGAATATATCCATCGGCATTCTGCATGCCCAAATCTGCGCCTGATATGCCCGATAAATTCCCATACTCTAAGCGGTAAGCAGCGGCCATCTTCCTGATGTCGCCCAAGATGGATTTGGCTTCTGCGCCACGGGCCTTTTCAATCATCTGGCTGTATTGGGTAAAACCGAGGGTAGCCAAGACACCCAAAATGATGATTACTACGATTAATTCCAAAAGCGTAAAACCTTTTCTCATCTATCCTCCTTTTTTAGAAACAACCTTGGTAAATAGACTATCACAAGTGACAAGTCTTGTCAATTATTTTATCTGGGTAATCTGGAATATGGGTAAGAACATCCCGATAACCATGACACCGACTACAAGCCCCATAAAGATTAGCATAATGGGCTCGAACATAGAAGTAAAACGCACAAGGAATGTCTCGACATGTTCCTGATAAAAGGTATTCAGCCGCTTGAACATATTAGAGAGCTCGCCGATCTCCTCCCCGATATTGACCATCTGCACAGCCATGGGGTCAAAGAACCCGCTCTGCTGCATAGGAGCGCTTAAAGGCTTTCCGTTACGCACATCATCTTTAATTTTGCGGATGATATCTCCTAGAATGAGGTTTCCTACACTATGCTCGGCGATCTCCAGCGAATAAAGAATAGGGACACCGCTCTCCACCAGGGTAGCCATTTCAGAAGTGAAACGCTCTATGACCACTATCCGGTAGAACTCTCCGAAAATAGGGAGTTTAAAGAGAACGGACTCAAATTTCCTCCTCCCCTCCTTAGTCTGGGTGTATTTACGGATCAGGAAGAATCCCGCAATCGTGATCCCGATAATTACTAACAGGAATTTGCGGATAAACAGGCTTACCGCGACCAGAGCCTGGGTAAGCACGGGAAGCTGGATATTAAACCCTTTGAATAATTCTACGAAGGTGGGGATAATTTTTATGGTCATAAATAAAAGCGCGCCCACCCCGGCAACCAGCAGTATTGCCGGATACACCATGGCTGATATCAATTTTCTCTTAAAAGCGGCGTTCTGCTCCAGATAACCTGCTAAACGGTTTAAGATCATGGCCAGGTTTCCGGAGGCCTCACCACTCTCTACCAGATTGACCCAGAGGTCAGAGAATACCTTAGGATGTTTGGCCATTGCCTCGTGAAAACTTAGACCCGCCTCCATCCGCTTTTCCAGATCGCGGATAACCTGATAAAGCTTGTGGCTGGCAACCTGCTGGGAGATAATCTGTAAGCTCTTTAAGATGGTAACGCCCGCGCCTAACAAAGTGGCTAACTGGCGGCAGAAGAGGACCAGGTCGTCGCTGGAGACCCCCGAGTGTTTCGGTTTAGGCTTAGACTGTCCCGGCAGGCCGGAAGATTGCTGGGCAAATTCACCCTGCTTTAGTTCAGGCATTACATTAATTACTAAGAGGTCCCGGGACTGAAGCCGGCTAATAACTTCATCCGTACCGGCAGCTTCTTCTGTTCCGGTGATCTTATTACCCGCCCTATCCCTGGCGGTATAAAAAAACTTGGACATTATTCCGCTCCTATAGTCACTGAAAGGGCCTCTTCCAGAGAAGTGAGCCCCTCTTCTACCTTTTTCAAGGCTGTCTCATAAAGGGTCTGCATCCCTGTAGCCTTAGCCACTTCCCTAATTTTTTGAAAAGGTGCTCTCTGGTTGATCAACTCCTGTATCTGGGGATTAGCTACCAACACTTCATCAACGCAGAGCCTTCCCTTGTATCCGCCCTGATTGCACTTATCGCAGCCTTTAGGCTTATAGACCAACTCCGCTTTTAATTTAATATTCCGCAGCTGTTCCGGAGTAGGCTCGTAAGCCTCCTTACAATCCGGGCAGAGCTTACGCACCAGTCGCTGGGCGACAATCATCAATAGAGAGGGTGCGAGCATATACGGCTCAATTCCTATATCCATAAGACGGTTGACTGCCGAGGGAGCGTCATTAGTATGTAGGGTACTTAATACCAAGTGGCCGGTAAGAGCAGAACGCACACAAATCTGCGCGGTCTCCAGGTCTCTCACCTCGCCGACAAGCATTATATCCGGGTCCTGCCTTAAGAAACTGCGCAGGGCGGTAGCAAAGGTGAGGCCGATCTCCGGCTTGATCTGCACCTGATTAATCCCCTCAAGTTTATATTCTACCGGATCTTCGATAGTGAGTATATTCTTGGTCGGGCTCTTCATTTCGCTAAGCATGGCGTAAAGCGTGGTGGTCTTACCGCTTCCGGTCGGACCGGTCAGGAAGATCAACCCGTAGGGCGCGCTCATCGCCTTACGCATCAATTCCAGCTGCTTGGTATCAAAACCCAGCACATTCAAATCCAGGACCACCTTGGTCCGGTCCAGTATTCTCATGACGATCTTCTCGCCGTAAATAGTAGGGATAGTAGAAACTCGCAGGTCTATAGGTCGGTCGTTAATCTTGACCATAAAGGCGCCGTCCTGCGGAAGGCGTTTTTCCGCGATATCCAGCCGGGAAAGGATCTTAATACGCGAGACTATAGGCAGGTGCAGATGCTTTGCCGGAGGCGGAATCTCGGTCAGCTTCCCGTCGATACGATAGCGCAAAGAAATCCTATCCTTAAACGGCTCTATATGGATATCGGATGCGCGCTCGTCAATAGCCTGACGGATAATAAGATCCACTAGTTTGACTACCGGGGCCTCTTCTGCCCGGGCGATAAGTTTATCCAGGCTTAATTCCTGATCCCCTGCCGCAGGCTCGACAGCCGCGCCGGCATCCGCCTCGGCTATCTCATAGCTTGCGTCCACCGCCTCGCGAAACATGGTGGACTTTCCGTAAAAATCCTCGATCGCTTTCTGGATATCGGTTTTGGTGGCGATGACCGGGTTTATTTCGCAGTTAGTAAGCCTACGCAGGTTATCGATCAGGATGATGTCCAGGGGATCGGACATGGCAACGGTAAGGGATTTCAGGGTGCGCGAAAGCGGTAAGACCGTATTCTTAAAAGCAAAATCCTGGGGGATTACTTTATCAAG